>ENA-OZGK01000415-OZGK01000415.1-human-gut-metagenome-genome-assembly--contig:-NODE-415-length-10714-cov-4.499015_pt1 | contig 10714 bp, 10 predicted proteins | sample MGYA00244657_ERZ653660 | MGnify/ENA primary metagenome ERZ653660 (study PRJEB26926, sample SAMN06165211) | human gut metagenome | biome: ENVO:00009003; feature: ENVO:2100002; material: ENVO:00002003... | reverse complement strand
GCCTGGACTCGGACACCCTGTTCTGCGGCCAGGACGGCTTCATGCTGCCGGAATACACCGGCGACGGCGTCCACCCCTACGGAAAGTTCGCCTATCTGTTCTCCCAGTGGCTGTGCGAGCAGATCACCCGGGGAAAGTGAAAAAAAGGCTTTCCGGCAAGCCGCTTTTTGTTTTGCCGCCTATATTCCCTGCCATAAAAACTCAAGGTTGACTTTTGCGGAAAATACGCTAAGATGGAGGGTAGAAAGGGCACCCAATTCTGTTAAAAGTGTGTAGGAGGTCACCTGATATGAAATTCTCCAGCAAGGTCCAGAAATGCGGCCTGTCCCCCATGCGGAAGTTCCATCCCTACGCCGTGGCGGCGGAGGCCAAGGGCAGAAAGATCTATCACCTGAACATCGGCCAGCCGGACATCGAGACCCCCAAGGCGTATTTCGAGGCCGTGCGGCATTTTGACCTGCCGGTGCTGGAGTATGCCCCCTCCCCCGGTATGCCGGTGCTCATCGACGCCATCCGGCATTACTATGACAAGCTGGACATGCACTTCGACGCCGGTGACATTCTCATCACCAACGGCGGCTCCGAGGCCCTGCAGATCGCCTTCAACTGCATTCTCGACGACGGCGACGAGATCCTCATTCCCGAGCCCTTCTATCCCAACTACAACACCATGGTGCGCACCTGCGGCGCGTCCATCCACCCCATTCCCACCAGCCCCCACGAAGGCTATCGCTACGCCGACCGGGCCCGCATCGAGGCCGAGATCAATGAGCACACCCGGGCCATCGTCTGCACCAACCCCGGCAACCCCACCGGCGTGGTGCTGACGCCGGAGGAAATGCGCATGCTGGTGGACGTGGCCAAGGAGCGCGGCCTGTTCATCATCGGCGACGAGGCGTACCGGGAGTTTGTCTACGCCGGGGAGCCGCTGCAATCCCTGGGCCAGTTTGCGGACGCGGCGGAAAACGTCATCGTCATCGACACCGTGTCCAAGCGGTTCTCCGCCTGCGGCGCCCGCATCGGCTGCCTGATCACCCGGAACCGGGAGCTGATGGCCCACGCCATGAAATATGCCCAGTGCCGCCTGTCCGTTCCCACCCTGGACCAGGTGGCCGCCGCCGCCCTGTACGACGTGGGGCCGGAGTATTTCGCCGCCGTCCGGGAGGAGTATAAGCGCCGCCGGGACACCGTGATGCAGAAGCTCCAGGCCATCCCCGGAGTGGTCTGCGAGTGTCCCAAGGGGGCCTTCTATGTGATGGCCGCCCTGCCGGTGGACGATGCCGACGCCTTCCAGCGCTGGCTGCTGGAGGAGTTCCAGGACAACGGCGACACGGTGATGTTCGCCCCCGGCGAGCCCTTCTATGCCACCCCCGGCCGGGGCCGCAGCGAGATCCGCATCGCCTATGTGCTCAAGCAGGAGGACCTGGAGCGGGCCATGGACCTGCTGGCCCTGGGCATCCGGGCCTATAACGCAAGATAAAGCATCCGCCATATGAAAAGGCCGCCCCGGCGCCGGGGCGGCCTTTTTTCAGCCTGTCAAAAGGTCACTGCCCTTTTTTGACATCAAAACAGCTCAGGATACAAAGCCGACACCTGCCGGTACCAGCTCTGATAATCGGACAGGGTGTCGCCGTCCAGGGAGTATACCTGCCATTGGGCGGCGGAGTCGGCGGTGGTCAGGGCCTGCCCCAGGGGATACTTGCCCCGCTCCAGCTCCGTGGGATAGTACATCCCCGCATAGTCGGAGCCGTCGTCATAGGCGGTGAGGAACAACAGATAGGGCTTGCCGGTTTCCATAGGCAGATAGCCCCCCTGGGTCCACAGGGCGTCGTCTGCGGTGTAGCACTCCTCGGTGATCACCAGTTGCTCCGGGGCCTGGCCCTTCAGCACCTGGGTCACCTGGCCGGTGGTTCTGGTATAGCCGGAGGCGACGTTGCCGTCGCTGTAGCGGGAAAGGACATTTTCCTGAGTCTCCGGGGTGAACACCACGATCAGGTCGCTGACCTCCTGCAATTGGGACACCGTTGCCGCCTGGGTCACCCGATCCGCGGACAGCCGGTGGATGGTCTGCTGTCTGGCGCCGCAGGCGGTCAGCATCACCAGGGCCAGCGCCAGCAGACAGGAAAGCAGAGCTTTTGTGCGTCTCATGGAAAAGCCTCCTTTATTTAGGTTATCATCATTATACCACACCCGGGGGAGAGTACAATTGGCAAATTGCAGAATTTTCCGAACGGAATCTATGGCTTTTCCACAAGAATAGACGGATATTTTGAACAAAATGTGAATTTACAGCGTGGTCACAAACCGCCGCAGGCCGTCGTCCAGCAGCTGGGCGGCCCGGTCCCCCTGTCCGGCGGCGATGAGGTCCGTAAAGCGGGCCAGGGTACGCAGGCTCTCCTCCCGGCCCACGGACCGGATATAGCCGGACCAGAACTCCAGGTTCACCTGCATGAAGGCGTTGAACAGCAGGGGCGTGATGGTGTTGCCGCTTAAAAACGTCACCCCCCGGTGATAGCGGAACAGGGCCTGGGCCAGGGCGGCGGTGTCCGGGGCCTCCTCCGCCTGGCGCTGGAGGGCGCGCAGGGTGTCCAGATCGGCGGCGGTGTGGGACGCGGCCAGGTCCCGCAGAGCCGGGGCCTCCAGATAGTACCGCAGGCGCAGGATGCTGCGGGCGGTTTTCTCGTCGGGGAGGCCCCCGTGATAGTCCATGATGGCCATCAGCGTCTCCAGGCTGCCGGTCTGGGCATAGTCCGCCACGGTGACGCCCCGGCGGGAGGCGATATCCAGAAAGCCCAGGCGGTGCAGCTCCCGCAGGCCCTCGTGGACCACGGTTTTGCTGATGTGCATGGTGTCGGCCAGCTCCCGCTCCGTGGGCAGCCGGTCCCCGGGCTTCAGCTGCCCGGACAGAATCGCCCCCTCCACCTGCTGGATAAACAGCTCCCGAATGGACGGGGCCACAATGGGACGGAAATCCATGGCATATCCTCCTTCTGGTCCGACCAGGACCATAAAAATAGGATACCATAACTTTATAAGAACAGTCAATAGCTTTTTGCCCCGGAAATTGGTATCATTAGGGTGAGTTCATGCAGAAAAATCGCCCTTGAGGCGGAGATAAAGGAGATTTCACATGGGAAAGAACATCAACGGCGACCGGCCCACCGCGTTCCCCCTGGAGCAGGAGAAGCTGCCCTTCACCATCCCCGTGGTGGAGGAGCCCCGGCCCAAGATCGCCAAGCTGGTGGCCATGATCACCGACCGGGTGCCTGCCAAGCTCAAGGGCGTCAAGGGCAACGACCCGGAATACTGGGGCCTGGCGGACCTGGTCAGCGACGAAATGGCGGACGTGGCCCTGAAGATGGGCGTCCGCAAGCCCAAGACCATCCAGCAGCTGATGAAGCTGACCAAGCTGGAGCGGGAGCCCCTGCAGAAGCTGCTGGACCAGATGGCCTGGGTGGGTCTGATCGAGTATAACTGGGAGAATCTGGACGGGAAGAACCCCAACCACGAAAAGCGCTATGTTCTGCCCCAGTTCGTCCCCGGCAGCGCCGAGTTCTTCAATATGCGCCGCAGCCAGATGGACGAGCATCCCCAGGTGGCGGCCTTCTTCGAGCGGATGACCTTCCTGCCCCTGGAAAAGATCACCCCCATGGTGCCTCCCGGAGGCGCCGGCATCGGCATGCACGTGATCCCCGTGGAAAAGGCCATCGAAACGGAGAACGAGGCCGTGGGCCTGGAGAAGATCTCCTATTGGCTGCACAAGTACGAGGGCAAGTACGCCAAGAGCATGTGCTCCTGCCGGGCCAGCCGCCAGTATCTGGGTGAGGGCTGTGGCGACGACCCGGAAAGCTGGTGCATCGCCGTGGGCGACATGGCCACCTATATCGTGGAAACCGGCCGGGGCGAGTACATCACCTATGACGAGGCCATGGCCATCTTCAAGAAGGCCGAGGACAACGGCTTCGTCCATCAGATCACCAACATCGACGGCGAGGACAAGATCTTTGCCGTGTGCAACTGCAACGTCAACGTCTGCAACGCCCTGCGGACCAGCCAGCTGTTCAACACTCCCAATATGTCCCGCAGCGCCTATGTGGCCCGGGTGGAGACGGACCAGTGCGTGGCCTGCGGCCGGTGCGTGGAATACTGTCCCGCCGGTGCGGTGAAGCTGGGCCAGAAGCTGTGCACCAAGTCCGGCCCCGTGGAGTATCCCCGCCAGGAGCTGCCGGATGCGGCCAAGTGGGGCCCCGAAAAGTGGGCCATCGACTACCGGGACAAGAACCGCGTCAACTGCTACGACACCGGTACCGCCCCCTGCAAAACCGCCTGCCCCGCCCACATCGCGGTGCAGGGCTATCTGAAGCTGGCGGCCCAGGGCAAGTACCGGGAGGCCCTGCAGCTGATCAAGCGGGAGAATCCCTTCCCCGCCGTGTGCGGCCGCATCTGCAACCGCCGCTGCGAGGACGCCTGCACCCGGGGCACCGTGGACCAGGCGGTGGCCATTGACGAGGTGAAGCGCTTCATCGCCCAGCAGGACCTGGACGCCGCCACCCGGTTCGTGCCGGAGAAGGTGATCCCCAAGGTAGACGGCGCGTTCGACCAGCAGATCGCCATCATCGGCGGCGGCCCGGCAGGCCTGTCCTGCGCCTATTACCTGGCGGAGAAGGGCTATCGCCCCACCGTGTTTGAAAAGGAGCGCCGCCTGGGCGGTATGCTGGAAAACGGCCTGCCCAGCTTCCGGCTGGAGAAGGACGTGGTCCAGGCGGAGATCGACGTGCTGCGGGAGATGGGCGTCCAGTTCCGCTGCGGCGTGGAGGTGGGCAAGGACGTGACCATTGCCCAGCTGCGGGAGCAGGGCTATCAGGGCTTCTATGTGGCCGTGGGCCTGCAGTCCGGCGGCAGGCTGAACATCCCCGGCGACGACGCCCAGGGTGTCACGGCGGGCATCGACTTCATGCGCCGGGTCAACGGCGGCCAGGAGATGAAGCTGGAAGGCCGGGTGGTGGTCATCGGCGGCGGCAACATCGCCGCCGACGTGGCCCGGACGGCGGTGCGCTGCGGCGCGGAGTCCGTGGACCTGTACTGCCTGGAGAGCTATGACGATATGCCCATGGGTCCGGAGGACCGGGGCGAGTGTGAGCGGGACGGCATCACCATCCACGCCGGATGGGGCCAGACGGAGATCGTCACCGAAAACGGCCATGCCGCCGGGATCCGCTTCCGCAAGTGCCTGCGGGTGAAGAACGACCAGGGCCGCTTCGCCCCGGAGTTTGACGACAACGACACCTGCCAGGCCCAGTGCGCCGCGGTGCTGTACTGCATCGGCCAGAAGGTGGATTGGCGGCAGCTGCTGACCGGCACCGCCGTGACCTTCAACCCCAACGGCACCGCCCAGGTGGACCCCGTGACCTATCAGACGGCGGAGCCCGGCATCTTCGCCGGCGGCGACGCCGTCACCGGCCAGAAGTTCGCCATCGACGCCATTGCCGCCGGTAAGGAGGGCGCCATCTCCCTGCACCGGTTCGTCCAGAAGGCCACCCTGACCATCGGCCGCAACCGCCGGCAGTTCGTGGAGCTGGACAAGGAGAACGCCCTGATTCCCGTGGGCTTTGACAACACCCCCCGCCAGCAGATCGGGTATAACGAGGCCCTGCGCCGGACCTTCCGGGACGAGCGCATCGCCTTCACCGCCGAGCAGGTGCAGAAGGAGACGGCCCGCTGCCTCAGCTGCGGCGCCTCCGTGGTGGACCCCAACAAGTGCATCGGCTGCGGCGTGTGCACCACCAAGTGTGCCTTTGACGCCATCCACCTGCACCGGGAGCGTCCGGAGTGCACCCACATGATCCCCGCCGAGGACAAGATGAAGGCCATCCTGCCCTACATGGTCAAGCGGGAGATCAAGATCCGCAAGGCCGGGAAGAAGTAATGCACGAGCTGGGAATCGTCTTTCATGTGATCCGGGCCGTGGAGAACATCGGCCGGGAGCAGGGCCTCACCGACGTGGCGTCGGTGACCCTGGAGCTGGGCCAGGTGTCCGGCGTGGTGCCCCATGAGCTGGAGAGCTGCTGGAAATGGGCGGCGGCCCGGACGGAGCTGATGCCCCGGGCGGCGCTGCGCATCGAAACGGTCCCCGCCGTCACCCGCTGCGGCGGCTGCGGCCGGGACTACGACACCGTGCCCCAGGGCCGGACCTGCCCCTATTGCGGCAGCGAGGACACCTGGCTGGTGCAGGGGAATGAAGTGAATATCAAGGAGATCGAGGCGCAGTAACGCGCCGGAGCCGGGGGCCTGCGTTGGCAGACCCCCGGCTCATATTATGCAAATGTCCTGTTGAAATCAGCCCCCGCCCCGTGGTAACATATAGGGAAGAAAACTGCGGAAGGAGGGTCCGCCCTATGTCCCATCCCATGCTGCCGCTGCTGGAGCGGACGCCGGTGATCCCGGCGGTGAAGGAGCCGGAGACCCTGGATCGTGCCTTGTGTCATGACGGGGCGGCGGTGTTCCTGCTGTGCGGCGACATTCTGAATATCGCGGGTCTGGTGGACCGGGTCCACCGGGCCGGGAAGCAGGCGGTGGTCCATGGGGACCTGGTGGCGGGGCTGGCCCCCAGGGAGATCGCCGTGGACTATCTGCGCTCCTGCGGAGCCGACGGAATCATCTCCACCCGGCCCCACATCATCCGCCGGGGCCGGGAGCTGGGCATGCTGACGGTGCTGCGGGTGTTCGCCATCGACTCCAAGGCTGTCAGCAACCTGGGGAAGGAGACGGGCATGGGGATGCCGGACCTGATCGAGGTGCTGCCCGGTACCATTTACAAGGTCATCGCCCGGCTGTCCCGGGAGCTGCCGGTGCCCCTGATCGCCGGGGGCCTGCTGGCGGACAAGGCCGATGTCACGGCGGCGCTGAGCGCCGGGGCCCTGTGCGTCTCCGCCAGCGACCCGCAGCTGTGGGACCTGTGACGGCGGCCTTTCTGGGGCTGGAGGCGGCCCTGTACGCGATATTTATGGCCATGGACCTTATTACCGGCGGCAGCGGCGACCCGGTGAAATACGCCTCCATCGCCGTGTGCCTGGTGTTTTCCGTGCTGTTTGCCCGGCGGGGCGGCAGCCGCCTGATGGCCGCCGCCATGGCCCTGACCCTGGGGGCCGACACCTTCCTTCTGCTGCTGAACGACTGGTACGGCGCGGGGGTGGCCCTGTTCTGCGGGGTCCAGGCCCTGTATCTGGTCCGGATCTGCCGGCAGAACGGCGGCCGGTCCCTGTGGGGGCTGCGGCTGTTTCTGGTAACAGCGGCCTGGGCGGGGCTTTGGGCCCTGGGCCTGCTGTCGCCGCTGAACCTGCTGGCCGCGGTGTATTTCGCCAATTTCCTGGTCAATGCCTGTCAGGCGCTTTCCCTTTCCATGCCGCTGTTTGCCTGGGGACTGTGTCTGTTCCTGCTGTGCGACGTGTGCGTGGGCGTTCATAATCAGCCGGAGCTGTTTCCCGGCTGGCTGGCGGCCTTTGCCCAGGTGGGTATGTGGCTGTTTTACCTGCCGGGCCAGGTGCTGCTGGTGCTGTCCGGCCGGAAGAAGGAGGATATTTCATGAGGAAGCTGCTGTCCGTTTTCGCGGCCTTTGCCATGGCCCTGACCATCCTGACCGGGTCCATCGCCCTGCCGCTGGTGATCCGGCCCTTCTACCGGGCGCAGATTGAGCCTCTGGGCATCCCCGCCCGCAACGGCCTGACGGTGGAGCAGATCGGGGCGGCCTTTGACGACGTGATGGACTACTGCCTGGGCAAGCGCCCGGACTTTGCCGCCGGTGTGCTGTCCTTCTCCCCGGAGGGGGCCAGCCACTTCGCCGATGTGCGGCGGCTGTTTCTGCTGGACCTTCGGGTGCTGGCGGTGTGCATGGCGGTGCTGCTGGTGCTGTACGCTCTGCGGCGGAAAAAGGGCCTGACCCTGTGCCCCCTGGCGGGCCACAGTCCCGGCTTCTGGGCCGGCTGCGGCCTGGGCGGGGCGCTGGCCATAGCCGGTGCCCTGGCGGCCCTGGACTTTGACCGGGCCTTCACGGTGTTCCACAGCATCTTCTTTCCCGGCAAGGACAACTGGCTCTTTGACCCGGCCGCGGACCCGGTGATCCTGATCCTGCCGGAGGCGTTCTTCCGCAGCTGCGCCATTCTCATTCTGGCGGCGGTGCTGCTGTGCTGCGCCGCGCTCATCATCGCGGACCTGTGCCGCCGCAGACGGGCCCCATAAACGGGCACAAAAAAAGCGCCTTGCGGCGCATAATATCCGTATTCGTAAAACGCTTTTTCTGTAAAAAAAATCACCACGCACAGGCGTGGCTTCTTCCTTGGTATAGCCGGATCACTTACCGTTCGCTGGGCTGCCAGTCGGAACCCTCGAAGATCATGTCATCCAGGTCACCCTTCATGAAGATGTTGGTCATTGTATCACGCTCCTTTCTTCTCTTTTCACGGTTATAGTATACCCCGCCCGGCCCGGTTTTGCAAGGGTGAGAATCTACATTTTTCATAAAAACCGCTCATCATTTTTTGCTATTATGCACAACAAAGGACTTGCAAACCCCGGGGAACCTATTATATAATAAGTGACAGCGGGAAAGGAGGCGCCGCCGTGGCCCACAAGAAAAAAACCAGGAAGAAAGCCCTGCCGCTGCTGCTGGCGGCCCTGACCCTGGCCGGAGCCGGGCTCTGGTGGGGGAACTACACCCTCTCCACCGAGGAATATACCTTTAGCTCCCGGCGGCTGCCGGAGGGCTGGGACGGGGCCCGGATCGTGGTGCTGTCGGACCTCCATGGCCGTCAGTTCGGCCAGGACAACCGCCGCCTGGCGGCGGCGGTGGAGGCCGCCCATCCGGACGTCATCGCTCTGGTGGGGGATTTCGTGGACGAGTGGACGGACCCGGCGTACCTGCGCCCTCTGCTGGAAAGGCTCACGGCCCTGGCCCCCTGCTATTTCGTCTCCGGCAACCACGAGTGGGCCGCCGGAAAGATGCAGGAGACGGCGGCCCTGCTGGCGGACTGCGGCGTCACCTGGCTCCACAACGGCTTCGTGACGCTTCAGCGGGGCGGCGACAGCCTGCTCCTGGCGGGCATCGACGACCCCAACGGCTACGCCGACCAGAAAACGCCCCAGCAGGCGGCCCGGGAGGTCCGGGACGCCGCCCCGGACGGCTTCTGGCTGCTGCTGGCCCACCGGAACAACCTGTTCGAATCGGAATATGCCGCCCTGGGGGCGGATCTGACCCTGTCGGGCCACGGTCACGGCGGTCTGTGGCGTCTGCCCTTTACCGACGGGCTGCTGGGAAGCGGCGGCACGCTGCTGCCCTCCTATACCAACGGATTTTATACCTGCCGGGGCGCGGAGGTATTTGTCTCCCGGGGCCTCGGCGGTATGGTGCGCCTGTTCAACCGCCCGGAGGTGGCGGTGGTGACCCTGCGGCGCGCATAAGGAGCCTGTATGAGAGAATTTGACGCGGGACAATTTGATATCGCCGTCATCGGCGCGGGACACGCCGGCATCGAGGCGGCTCTGGCCGCCGCCCGCCTGGGGCTGGAAACGGTGTGCCTGACCATCAACCTGGACGCCGTGGGCAACATGCCCTGCAACCCCGCCATCGGCGGCACCGCCAAGGGCCACCTGGTCCGGGAACTGGACGCCCTGGGCGGCGAAATGGCCCGGGCGGCGGACCGGGCCTGCATCCAGTATCGGATGCTCAACCGCCGGAAGGGCCCCGCCGTGTGGTCCCTGCGGGCCCAGGCGGACCGCCGGGCCTATCAGCAGGTGATGAAGCACACCCTGGAGATGCAGGAGCACCTGACCCTGCGCCAGGCGGAGGCGGTGGCCCTGCGGACGGAAAATGGCCGCGTCACCGGCGTGGTGCTGCGCACCGGGGCGGTATACCGGGTCCGGGCGGTGGTGCTGTGCACCGGCACTTATCTCCGGGGCCGCACCATCGTGGGGGACTGCGTGGAGGAATCCGGCCCCGACGGGCTTCACGCCGCCGGCCCTCTGACGGAGAGCCTGCTGGCCCTGGGCCTGCCTCTGCGGCGGTTCAAAACCGGCACCCCTCCCCGGGTGAACCGCCGGAGCATCGACTTTTCCCAAATGCAGCTCCAGGAGGGGGACCCCTCTCCCCTGCCCTTCAGCTTCGAGACCCCGGCTCCGCCGGAAAACCGGGCGGTGTGCTGGCTGACCTACACCACCCCGGAGACCCACCGCATCATCCGGGAGAACCTGGACAAAAGCCCCCTGTATTCCGGGGTCATCCAGGGGGTGGGGCCCCGATACTGCCCCTCCATCGAAACCAAGATCGTCCGTTTCCCGGACAAGGAGCGCCACCAGCTGTTCATCGAGCCCATGGGCCTGGACACGGAGGAAATGTACATCCAGGGCTTCTCCTCCTCCCTGCCGGAGGATGTGCAGCTGGCCATGCTGCACTCCGTCCCCGGCCTGGAGCGGGCGGAGATGATGCGCCCGGCCTACGCCATCGAATACGACTGCATCGACCCCACGGCCCTGCGCCCCACCTTAGAGACCCGGGCGATCCGGGGCCTGTACGGGGCGGGCCAGTTCAACGGCTCCTCCGGATATGAGGAGGCGGCGGTCCAGGGCTTTGTGGCGGGGGTCAATGCGGCCCTAAAGATTTTAGGCCGCCCCCCACTCATCCTGGACCGAAGTCAGGGGTACATCGGGGTGCTCATCGACGAAC
>ENA-OZGK01000406-OZGK01000406.1-human-gut-metagenome-genome-assembly--contig:-NODE-406-length-10871-cov-5.028014_pt1 | contig 10871 bp, 9 predicted proteins | sample MGYA00244657_ERZ653660 | MGnify/ENA primary metagenome ERZ653660 (study PRJEB26926, sample SAMN06165211) | human gut metagenome | biome: ENVO:00009003; feature: ENVO:2100002; material: ENVO:00002003... | reverse complement strand
ATCATTTACACTGCGCGCACGGACGAGAACGTGGATGCTTACCGCCGTATGTATGAAAAGAGCATGATCTTTGCCGATTCCGTGGGCATGCTCGGCGAGTTCGAGCGCCTGCTCATGAAGCTGGTGCGCTGAGCGGCGGCCGGGGGGTGGAATTGCTTGACAAGCCCCGCGCGGTGTGCTATGATGACTTCTCGTTAAAAGGGAGTAGTTACAAATGTATGACCAACAATCTCCCGGCATCCGCCGGTGGTCATGCGCCTATTGTGATAGGTAATGAGACTTTTAGCACATCATATTTATGATCGTGCCGAAAGTCTCATTTTTTGCGCGATCACGAAGGAGAATGCGTTATGAACCTCGATTTTACCGGCAGTACCCTCTTTCTTGTCCTGCTGCTGTTCGCGGCGGGCCTTGTGTGCATCATCAAGGGCGGCGACTTTTTTGTCGATGCCGCCACGTGGATCGCGGAGGCCTCCGGTATCCCCAAATTCATCATCGGCGCGACCGTTGTGAGCTTTGCCACGACCATGCCGGAGATGCTTGTGTCCGTCTTTTCCGCGCTGGAGGGCAATGCGGACATCGCCATCGGCAACGCCGTCGGCTCGGTGACGGCCAATACCGGCCTGATCATGTGCCTGTCGCTGATCTGCATGGAGTGCACCATGCCGCGGCGGCAGTATGCGGTCAAGGCGGTGCTGCTGCTCGCGGCGATCGCTGTTCTGTTTGGCTTCACGCGCGACGGGCAGTTGTCCATCCTTGAGAGTGTTTTGATCCTTGTCATTTTTGTGTGCTTTATTGCCGAGAGCCTCGTTGCCGCGCGGCGTGAGCAGTCGCTTGAGGCCCCGGAGCAGGATGCCCGCCCCAAGACGGACGGCCGGACGGTCGCGCTCAATATCGGCAAGTTTGTGTTTGGCGCTGCAGCCATTGTGCTCGGTGCGCAGCTGCTGATCGACAATGGCACCGCGCTCGCGCAGATGATCGGCGTGCCGGATGCCATCATCGGTGCGACCATGATCGCCATCGGCACCTCGCTGCCGGAACTGGTCACCACCCTCACGGCCATCAAAAAGAAACAGGCCTCCCTTTCCGTGGGCAATATCATCGGCGCGAACATCATGGATCTCACGCTCATTATGCCGCTGTGCGCGCTCATCCTCGGCAAGCCGCTGCCGGTCGAGCGGCAGGGCATGCTGCTGGATATTCCGGCGTGTCTTGTCGTGTGCGCAGGTGCGCTCATCCCTGCACTTGTGCAGGGCAAATTCAAGCGCTGGGTCGGCTTTTTCATCGGCGGACTGTACATCGTTTATCTCGTCATCATGTTCACGTGCTTCGGCGCGTAAAAACCGGCGCCGGCCTCTTTTTGGAGACCGGCGCTTTTTGCTGTGATATTTGCTGCAGACAGAAAAAACCCCGGAAGCCGAAGCTTCCGGGGCGTGGTGCGCGAGGCGGGACTTGAACCCGCACGTCCGGAGTGGACACTAGAACCTGAATCTAGCGAGTCTGCCAATTCCACCACTCGCGCGTTTGCAGTCTTTCAACTGCTCGGATATATTACCACAGATATTCCTGCTTGTCAAGCGGAAGGTGCAGAAAAGTTGCGAAAAACATACCGGCGAATCGCCGGTATGACAGGGCGGCGCAGGGGCGTTTTAAAAATCATGCAGATCCCTGCGATCACGGCGCAGAGGGGGATATAGAGCAGGAAGTGCAGGATGTGCGTCCTTTTATTGTAGCCGAACATATGCGGCCCTACGATGCCCTTCAGCTCGGGATAAAAATGCGGGAAGAAGTTTGAATGGCAGAGCAGGAACCAGTCGAAAAAGAGAATATTGTAGAGCTCCATGCAATAGAGCATGATAAGATACCGGCCAAAGCAGCGGAAAAATCCAAAGCCGTTTCGGATCCCGTCCTTCTGAACGTTTTGTTTATACTGCCACAGAACTGGCCTGCGCGCAAAAAACAAAGGGCTGCGGCTTCGGCGGCACCGCACAGCTGGCGGGCAAGCACGTGGTCCGTGGGAAGATGATCGCCGTAGAGCTTGCGGGACTCGCACCCCGGCCAAAGCAGCCGCCACACGGAATTCTGGACGCCCGAACCGCTTGAAGCAGCGGAAAATTGATAAAAGAAAAACCTTGAAAACAGATGTTTTCAAGGTTTTTCTGGCGCGGAAGGAGAGATTTGAACTCTCGCGCGCTTTTTAGACGCCTACTCCCTTAGCAGGGGAGCCCCTTCGGCCACTTGGGTACTTCCGCAGGTCGGTTGAGCCGATATGAAGGAAAGAAAATGGCGGAGAGAGTGGGATTCGAACCCACGGCACATTGCTGTGTCACTGGTTTTCAAGACCAGCTCCTTAAACCGCTCGGACATCTCTCCGAATGCCGGCCTCCAAAGCCGTGAATCATCTTATCATATCCAGGCAGGTTTGTCAATTCCTTTTGCAGAAACCGATGAATATTTTAGGAAGAAACCTTGATGTTCCCATGGGAAAGTGCTATACTAATTCAATAAAATAATGCAACTGGAAGGTGTTCCTGTATGACAAAAATTGATATTTATTCTGGCTTTCTCGGCGCTGGCAAGACGACGCTCATCAAAAAAATGATCAAGGAAGCCTATCACGGCCAGAAGCTCGTCCTCATTGAGAACGAATTCGGCGAAATTGGCATTGACGGCGGCTTTCTGCAGGAGGCGGGCATCCAGATCACGGAGATGAACTCCGGCTGCATCTGCTGCTCGCTGGTGGGCGATTTCGGCCGCGCGCTCAAGAAGGTTATTGCGGAGTATGCGCCCGACCGCATCTTGATCGAGCCGTCCGGCGTCGGCAAGCTGTCCGACGTCATCGGCGCCGTGCGCAAGGTCACGTCCGACGACGTGCAGCTCGGCAATTTCGTGACCGTGGCGGACGCGACGAAGTGCAAGATGTATATGAAGAACTTCGGCGAGTTCTACAATAACCAGATCGAGACGGCCAACACCATCATCCTCAGCCGCACCGACGGCATGACGGAGGAAAAGCTCGACCAGTGCGTCAACATGATCCGCGAACACAACAAGGACGCCGTGATCGTTACGACCCCGTGGCCGGAGCTGACCGGCGAGCAGCTGATGGAGGCGATGGAGCAGCGCAGCACCATCGCCATCGAGCTTGCAAAGCTCGAAGAAGAGGCGCACCACCATCATCATGACCATGACGAGGACGACGAGTGCGACGATCCGGACTGCGCCTGCCACCATCATCACCACGACGAGGATGACGACGAGGACGCGCACCATCACCATCATCACCATGATGACGACGATGACGATGAATGCGATGACCCGGACTGCGCCTGCCACCACCATCACGATGACGACGATGATGAGGACGAGCACGAGCATCATCATGAGCACGGCGGCCACTGCTGCTGCGGCCATCACCACCATCATCATGACCACGACGCCGATGAGGTGTTCACCAGCTGGGGCGTCGAGACGGCCCGCAAGTTCACCAAGGCCGAAGTGGAGCACGCCCTCACCGAGCTGGACACCGGCAATTACGGCATGATCCTCCGCTCCAAGGGCATCGTGGACGGCGGCGCAGACGGCTGGCTGGAGTTCGACTATGTGCCCGGCGAGTGGGAAGTGCGCAGCCGCAGCGCAGACGTGGGCGGCAAGCTGGTGGTCATCGGCTCCAAGCTGAACGAGACCGCCATCGCCCAGCTGTTCGGCTGCTGAGAACCCCATTATTGAGAGAAGGAGCAACCATTTATTATGGCAAAAGAGATCCCGGTCTACCTGTTTGTGGGCTTTCTGGAAAGCGGCAAGACCAAGTTTATTCAGGAGACCTTTGAAGACCCCAATTTCGACTCCGGCGACAAGACCCTGCTGCTGATCTGCGAGGAGGGCGAAGAGGAGTACAACGAGAAGAAGTTCGCCTTCCCCGGCGTGACCGTGAAGGTGCTGGAGGATAAGTCTGAACTGAACCCCCAGAATCTTGCAAAGCTGGGCAAGGAAGCGGACGCAGGCCGCGTGGTCATCGAGTACAACGGCATGTGGCTGCTGCAGGATCTAGCGGATGCCCTGCCCGAGAACTGGCTGGTGTACCAGTGCATCGCCACCGCCGACGGCACCACCGCCCTGACCTACGCCCGCGACAACTCCATGCGCAGCCTGATGCTGGACAAGATCGCCCGCAGCGAGCTGATCGTATTCAACCGCGCCGAAGCCGTGAACAACGACGACGCCCGGCAGGAGCTGCACAAGCTGGTACGGCAGGCCTCCCGCAAGTGCGATATCGCCTACGAGTTCAAGGACGGCAGCGTAGCCTACGATGATATTCCCGACCCGCTGCCTTTTGATATCAACGCCGACCCCATCGACATCCCGGATGACGATTTCGGCATCTGGTACATGGACTGTCAGGACGAGCCCCAGAAGTACACCGGCAAAACGGTGCGTTTTCTGGCACAGGTCTGCCAGACCAACCGCGCCGGCAAAAACAGCTTTGTGCCCGGCCGTTTTGCCATGACCTGCTGCGTGCAGGACATCCAGTTTGTGGGCTTCCCCTGCAGCTACGATGGCTACAAGGCGCTGGAACAGCGCGCTTGGGTGCGGGTGACCGCCAAGGTGGGCTACAAGTTCCACAACATCTACCGGGGCAAAGGCCCGGTGCTGACCGCCGTGTCGGTAGAGCCTGCCGAAAAGCCCCTGGAAGAGGTCGTAACGTTCTCTTAACGTTTCTGTATTACAAGGAGGTTCTGGTATGAAAACTCTGTTCCGTATTCTTGGCACGGCTGCTGCCGTGGCCGTCACCGGCGCTGCCATCGTGGTGCTGGACAAGATCCTGAACCAGAAAGACCCGCTCCATGTGGAGGAGGTCGAGTTCCCGGAGGAAGCCGAAAAGGACGCTGAGGAGGCCGAAAAGACCGCTGAAGCCTACGAAGAGGCCGAGGCCAAGGAAGAGGCAAAGGCTGCCGATGCCGCCGCAGAAGCTGCGGAGGAAGCCGCACCGGAGGCTCCCGCCCCTGCTGAGAACGCACCCCAGACCCAGCCGGAGACCGCCGAAGAGCGCCCTGTGTACGACCCTGAAGCTCCGAACGCCAACCCCGTAGAGGCCGGTCCCGCCGTTGCCCCCAAGGATGAGAACGGCAAGATCGACGTCACCAAGATCGCCGATGCCAACGATTTCGGCGACTGGGAAGAGCAGGGCTGCAAGGGCTGAGAAAACAGTATGATCCCCGCATAGACGCGGATATCAGCTCCCCCGAAAGGGGGAGCTTTTTTGTGCTTGCAAAATGCCGCGCAGTTCACTATACTGGAAGAAAAAACACCGATGGAGGGCAGCACCATGGCATATACCGATGATTGGGAAAGCTTGATGAACGGCGTGTTCGGCGCGGGCGGCAAACTGAAGTTCGGCGGCGCGCAGCCGCAGCCGGAAAAGCCGCAGCCCGAAAAACCGGCGGGCAGCGGCCTGCCGAATCTGAACGCGGCGCTGCTGGAACAACAAAAGCAGCTGGACGAATTGCTGAAGCGGCAGAACGCCCGGCTGAAGGCGCAGGATGCCGGGGTGCAGACGGCGCTGGAGGACAGCCGCCGGATGCTGCGGGATATGGAAGCGGACGGCCTGCTGGCCAAGGGTACGGCAGACACAAAGCCGGAGCAGCTGGGCAGCTTTGAAGGCCTTGCCGCCGAGGTAAAAAAGACCGTCCTCGGGCAGGATGCTTTTGTGGACAGCGTGGTGCGGGCCATGCGCCGCCCCTTTGTGCTGGGCACCGAGGGCGCAGCCGCCCGCAATGTGATCCTGCTGTGGGGCGCTCCGGGCACGGGACGGCACTTTGCACTGGCCGAGACCGCCCGCATCATGGCGGCGCGGGGGCTTTTGCAGAGCGACCGGATGGCGGTGATGGACTTGGCGCTCTACCCCGACCCCGGCACGGAAAAACTGTTTTTGCAGGACCTTTACGCCGCCCTGCACGCCCCGGGCGAGATCGTGGTGTTCGAGCATTATGAGAGCTGCCATCCCGGCTTTTTGCGCATCCTCTCCGACCTTGCGGTCAAGGGCAGTGCGCCCCTGTCCAGCCGGTATCTGGTGAACAAAGAGGGCATTCTGGTGGAAGCCGGTACAGCACTTGCCCCCGGCGCAGTGAGCCGCATCGACCCCTGCGGCAAGTACCTGATCTTCTTCTCCCGCAAGGGACGGGAGGCGCTGGCGGATAAATTCGGCGCGCCCTTTGTGGCGGCGGTAGGGGATGTGTGCCAGACCGCCCCCTTCACCCCGGAAGCACTGGCAGCACTGGCGGCGCAGCAGCTGAACGCGCTGGCGCAGCGGGTGCACAGCCGTCTGGGGCTGACCCTCGCCGCCGGGGCAGAGGTGCGGGACTATGTGGCGGCGCAGTGCTCTAAAGAAAAGGGCGCAGAGGGACTGGCAGACTGCTGCGAGCGGATCTTCCGCGCCCTGAGCGAGTACTGCTTGCAGACTGATGCAAAACTGTCCGGCACGGTGGCGCTGACCGCCGCGCCCGAAGGGCTGCAATTTGCGCTGAACGGTGCCGCCCCGGCAGACCTGTTCGGCCTGCTTCCGGCGGCCTACACCGGCGCGGTGGAGCAGATCCGCGCCGAGCTGGATGCGCTGGTGGGGCTTGCCCCGGTCAAGGAGTATGTGTTCGGTTTGGCAGACAATTTACAGGTGCAGCAGCGCCGCGCAGCGGCGGGCTTCAAGACCGCAAGCCTGTCCATGCACATGATCTTTACCGGCAACCCCGGCACCGGCAAGACCACCATTGCCCGGCTGGTGGCAAAGTACCTCAAGGCCATCGGCGCGCTGGGGGGCGGGCAGCTGGTGGAGGTGACCCGCGCCGACCTTGTGGGGCGCTACACCGGCCACACCGCCCCGCTGACCAACAGCGTCATCGAGAGTGCACTGGGGGGCGTTTTGTTCATTGACGAGGCGTACAGCCTGTACCGCGGCCAGCAGGACAGCTTTGGGCTGGAAGCCATCGACACCCTTGTAAAGGGCATGGAGGATCACCGGGACGAGCTGGTGGTCATCCTTGCAGGCTACACCAAGGAGATGGAGGTATTCCTCACCGCCAACAGCGGCCTTGCCAGCCGCTTCCCCAACAAGATCGAGTTCCCGGACTACACCGCAGATGAGCTGCTGGACATCACCGCCGTGCTGGCAAAGGGCAAGGGCTACCGCCTTGCCGAGGGCTGCACCTTCCCGCTGCTGGGCTACTACAAGCGCCGTCAGGCGCTGGACAGCCGCACCGCCGGCAACGGCCGTCTGGCGCGCAACACGCTGGAAAAGGCCATCTTCAACCAGAGCCGCCGCCTCATCGCCGAGCCCGCCGCTCCCCTTGACCTCATCCAGCCCAGCGATCTGGAATTTGAGGAATAAGGAAAAATTGATAGGAAAAAGGGTTCCAGAAACGCCTGCAGGCGTTTCCGGAACCCTTTTTATTTATTCGTGCTGCTCCGCAAGCCCCTGCACCATCTCGTGCAGCTGGGCGCGGACGGCGGCGGGGGCGGTGACCTCTACCTTGCCGCCAAAGCCGCACACCCAGCCGAAAAACTGCTGGCTGACGCAGATGGGCACATCAAAGTGGAAGTGCTCTGCGTCCTCCGGGCAGAACACCGGCTCCCGGCCAAAGCGCTCCCGCATGACCGGCTCAAGGTCGGCAGCACACCGCAGAGTGACCCGGTACTCGGTGCCGCCGAACATGTTGAAGTGCTTGCGCAGATAGGCGGGCAAATCGAAGGTGCGGAAGAACTCTTTGCCCCGGCGCGGCTCGTCCAGCACCAGCACCCCGGCCATCCGGTCCACCCGGTAGTGGCGCACCGGGGGTGCTTTTTCGTCCTGATAGGCGATCAGGTAATAGCAGCCGTTTTCCCATGCCAGCTGCCACGGGCTTACGGTGCGCACGGCGCTGCTGCCCTTGTAGCGGAACTGCACCAGACACCCCCGGTTGATGGCAGTGTGCAGCGCGTCGATGCTGTACAAAAGGGTCTGGCTGTCGGTCTTGGGGCGCCCGTCCACATACACCTGACGCTGCAATTGGGTGCCCTCGTAGTCGGAGCAGAGGGCTTCCAGCTTGTGGATGATGCGCTTGCTGGTGCGCGCCGAGATGACACTGCTGGACTGTACCGCATCCACCAGCAGCTTCAGCTCCGAAAGCTCGAATGCACGGCTGGCCATCCAGTACCCGCCGCCGCGCCCCCTTTGCAGCTGGATGTCGTAGCCCAGACTGCGCAGGGTGTCAATGTCGCTGTAAATGCTCTTGCGCTCGGCCAGAATGCCCTGATTTTCCAGCAGCTGCACCAGCTGGGGCACGTTCAGGCGGTGGTTCTCGTCGGTGCGCTGCTCAAGGATGCGCAGCAGCGTTACCAGCTTGGATTTCTGTCCTTCCTGCTTGGGCATGGGGCAATACCTCCGTCACGGTTTATTCCGGCAGCTTTTTGTCAAAGGCGGCGCGGCGCTGGGTGGAAAGGCGGAACATCTGTTCCAGCTTGTCCCGGTCGTCCGCTACAAGGGCGGCGCGCATCTCCTGCAGGGCAGAATCAAACTGGTCGATCTCGCTGATCAGGTTCTGCTTGTTCCACAAAAACAGCTCTGCCCACATTTTGTCGTTGATGCGTGCAATGCGGGTCAGATCGCGGAAGGAGTCGCCGGTGTATTCGCACAGCGAGGAGTTGTCGTTGGCGCACATCAGGCTTACGGCAATGGCGTGGCACAGCTGGCTGACATAGCCAATCATCCGGTCGTGCTCCTGCACGGTCAGGGTGCAGATATGCTTGAAGCCCAGCACCTCGGCCAGTTCCTTTGCCCACTGGATGCCCGCCGGGGTGTTCTTTTCGGTGGGGGTGATAATGAAGTTGGCCGGGGCAAAATTCACCTCGGCGGCGTGCTCCACGCTGGAGGTCTCGCGGCCTGCCATGGGGTGGCTGGCGATGAACTCCACCCCCGCCGGGCACAGCGCCTGCACCGGCTCCACAAGGCCGGTCTTAACGCCGGAAACATCCGTAAAGATGCACCCGGGCTTGAGCAGATGGCCGTAGGTGCCAAACCAGTCCAGCAGCGCGGTGGGGTACAGGCCAAAGATGATATGGTCGGCCTGCCGGACAAGATCCTCAAAATCATGGGTCTTGCCGCCGGCGATATAGCCGTGCTCCAGCGCGTACTGCAAGTGTCCCTCGCTGCGGTTGATGCCGTCCACATGGAAGCCTGCGCGGGTCAGCTCCAGCGCGTACTTGCCGCCCAGCAGACCCAGACCCACTACGAGATAACGTTTTGTTTTATCAAGCATCTTCTACCTCCACGCCAAGCGGCGCTGCATCTGCAAAAAAGCCGGGCCAGCTCTTCTGGATGGCTTCGGCATCGTCCACGGTCAGGGGCAGTGCGGCGGCAGCAGCCAGCACCGCAAGGCTCATGACCACCCGGTGGTCGTTGTGGCCGTGCAGGGGGGCGGCGGGGGCGTGCAGACGTTCAGCACAGCCGTGCACCGTGATGGTGCCGCCGTCGCTTTCCAGCACGCCGCCGCAGGCGCGCAGCTCGGCTTCCATAGCCGCGATGCGGTCGCTCTCCTTCAGGCGCAGCCGCTGGGCGTTGCGGATGACGGTGGTGCCCTCGCACAGCAGACCCAGCACCATCAGCACGGGGCCAAGGTCGGGGCAGTCCGCAAGGTCGATATCCACCCCGTGCAGGGGTGCTTTTGCAAAGGTGACGCTGTCGCCCGTGCGGGTGAACACCGCGCCGCACCGGCGCAGGATGTCCAGAATAGCGGCATCGCCCTGCAAGGTGTCCGGCGCAAGGCCGGTGATGGTCACCCCGCCGCACACCGCACCCAGCACCGCCGGGAAAGCAGCCTGACTGTAATCGCCCTCCACGTTGTAGTCGCAGGGGTGGTACTGCTGCCCGCCCGGCAGCAGCAGGGTGGTTGCGTCCAGCCAGCGGCTGTGCACCCCAAAGGCGGCCTGTACGGCGCGGGTCATGTCGATGTAGCTGCGGCTCTCCACCGGGGGAATAAGGTGCAGGGTGCTATCCCCGGGCAGCAGCGGCAGCGCGAACAGCAGCCCGCTGATGAACTGACTGGACACGTTGCCCGCCAGCCGGTAGTCCCCGGGGGTCAGTGCACCCTCCACGGTCAGCCCGGAGAGGGACTGCTCAAACCGTAGATTCTGCTCACGATATAACGTTTCGTATACGCATTGCGGGCGCTCCATCAGCCGTCCGCGCCCGGTAAAGGTGACCGGCTGGCCGGTCAGGCTGGCAATGGGGATCAAAAACCGCAGGGTGCTGCCGCTTTCGCAGCAGTCCACCGGGACGGTCAGGGGCAGGAAATGCCCAAGCCCCTGCACAGTGGCATCGTCTGCGCCGGTGCCCACAGCGGCGCACAGCTGTGCGGCAGCGGACAGGGTGGCAGAGATGTCCTTGCTGAATTCCAGATGGGTGATGTGAGAGCGCCCCACAGCCAGCGCGGCGCACAGCACGGCGCGGTGCGCCATGCTTTTGCTGGGCGGCGCAGCGATCACGCCCCCGATGCCGCCGGGGGCAGGTCTGATGGTTACAAGCATAGCGGTGTTATCCTTTTGCAATTTCCCCCGGGCAGCGCTTCAGGCGTCCCCTTGGGGGAGCTGGCGCGCCAGCGCCTGAGGGGGTAAACGGTTTACATCTCCCGGCCGATGGCCCAAGCCACCTGACGGCACTTTGCCATAGCCTGTGCAAAGGCGTCCGGGGTCAGGCACTGTGCGCCGTCGCTCCATGCATGCTGGGGGTCGTAGTGCACCTCTACCTCCAGACCGTCCGCACCGGCAGCCACAGCGGCGATCATCATAGGCTCCACCAGATCTGTCTCTTATACACATCTCCGAGCCCACGAGACCGAGGCTGATCT
>ENA-OZGK01000395-OZGK01000395.1-human-gut-metagenome-genome-assembly--contig:-NODE-395-length-11120-cov-4.462359_pt1 | contig 11120 bp, 9 predicted proteins | sample MGYA00244657_ERZ653660 | MGnify/ENA primary metagenome ERZ653660 (study PRJEB26926, sample SAMN06165211) | human gut metagenome | biome: ENVO:00009003; feature: ENVO:2100002; material: ENVO:00002003... | reverse complement strand
CCTCGGTCTCGTGGGCTCGGAGATGTGTATAAGAGACAGGGCTGGGCATGGTCAGGTTCTCGATGACACACTCCGGCTTGACATTGCAGAAGGTGCTGATCTTGCGGCGGATATCGCTGCCCACGCTGCCGTCTGCGCGCAGAATGATGATGTCGGGGCTTACGCCCATGCCCTGCAGCTCCTTGACCGAGTGCTGCGCGGGCTTGGATTTGTATTCGTCCGAGCCGGAGATGTAGGGCACCAGCACCACATGGATGTAGCAGCAGTTCTCCCGTCCCTGCTCCAGACCTACCTGACGGATGGCCTCCAGGAAGGGCTGGCTCTCGATATCGCCGGTGGTGCCGCCGATCTCGGTAATGACCACATCGGCTTCGGTAGAGGAGGCCAGATTATAAATGTAGCTCTTGATCTCGTTGGTGATGTGAGGGATAATCTGCACCGTCTGTCCCAGATAAGCGCCCTGACGCTCCTTGTTCAGCACGTTCCAGTACACCTTGCCGGTGGTCAGGTTGGAGTACTTGTTCAGATTTTCGTCAATGAAGCGCTCGTAGTGTCCCAGATCCAGATCGGTCTCGGTGCCGTCATCGGTCACGAACACCTCGCCGTGCTGCAGCGGGCTCATGGTGCCCGGGTCCACGTTCACATAGGGGTCCAGCTTCTGGCTGGCCACCTTTAGGCCGCGGCACTTCAAAAGCCGACCCAGAGATGCAGCGGTAATGCCCTTGCCCAGACCGGAGACCACGCCGCCGGTCACAAAAATAAATTTTGCCATAAAAATATACCTTCCTTTGTTGTAGAATAAAACTTTCCCATAAAAGGCACGCTCCCGGCGCACCCCTTTCCCTGCGGGTGCGGGGCGAAGCCCTGCTTTTTATTCGCTTCTGTCAGCGTATTCCTCCAGCACCTCCTGCGCCACCTCGGCGCGGTCGCGGCGGGTGTCCATAGCCTGTTTTTCAAGGTAGCGGTGCGCTTCGGCCTCGGTCATGTGGGCGTGCTCTACCAGACAGCACTTTGCCCGGCTGACCAGCCGCAGCTGCCCGATCTTGTCCTGCAGGCGGGCGTTCTCCTGCCGCAGACGCTGCAAGCGGTGGTTGCTGGCAGCCGCCATGTGCATGGCCTGCAAAAACAACGGGGTGGTGAAGGGTTTGCTCAGCAGCAGCACCCCCTGCTCGTTCAGGGGGGCAAGCAATTGCTCAGCCTGTGCGGCCTTTACCAGAAAGACCACACCGGCATCAGTCTGCTCCACAGCGGTGATGCACAATTCGTGCCCGAACTCATCGGGCAGGGGAGCGTTGACCACGATCAACTCAAAATCAGATTCCGACATTCTGCGCCGTGCCTCGGCTCCGCTGGGAATGATCACCGGGCGGCTGTAACCCATCTCGGACAGCCGCGCGGCAATATATTCGTTGGAGTTGGCACCGGCGCTTACGATCAGTGCGCGTCCCATTCCGCACTCCTTTCTCCTGCGCTGGCAGGGATCAGATGGCGTTAAAATAGTAGACGCGCTCGTGCTCGGCCCGGTCAGGCGCACTCCGCAGTGCGGCGCAGCGCTTGAGCTCCTCCGAGAAATAGCGTTTAGAAAGCCCCTCTGGCAGCACCCGGCGCAAGAACTCGCTCTCCTCGGCCACCTGCACCGCCTCCTCAAGGGTGGCGGGCAGGGTCTCAAGCCCCAGTCCCTTGGCTTCGGCGGCATCGAACAGGTTGCGGTTCACCGGCGGCTGCAAGACCATGTGCTGCTCAATGCCGTCCAATCCGGCGGCAAGGATCAGGCCAATGGCCAGATACGGATTACAGGCGGGGTCCGGGCTGCGCAGCTCCATGCGGCAGTTGTCGCCCTTGACCATGGGAATGCGCACCAGCTGGCTGCGGTTCTGACGGCTCCAGCTCACATAGCGGGGCGCTTCGTCACAGCCAAAGCGCTGGTAGCTGTTGGGCAGGGGATTGGTGAACGCGGTCAGTTCTCGGCTGTGGGCCAGCACACCGGCCATAAAGCTGCCTGCTACGCTGTCCGGGGCAATATCGCCCTCAAACAGGTTTTTGCCGTCCATGTAAAGCGAGAGGTTGATGTGCAGCCCGCTGCCGGCCTGCTGGGGCAGGGGTTTGGGCAGAAAGCTGGCGTGCAGACCATTGCGCATGGCAATGGCACGGACGATCTGCTTAAAGGTCATCACGTTGTCGGCGGTTTTCAGCGGCCCAGCGTAGCGGCAGTCGATCTCGTTCTGGCCGTTGCCGCTTTCGTGGTGGCTGTGCTGGGGTGCCATACCCATCTGCTCCATGGTCAGGCAGATATCCCGGCGCAGATTTTCACCCGCATCCAGCGGCGCAACGTCAAAATATCCGCCGAAGTCAATGGGAATGCAGGTAGGGTGGCCACGGTCGTCCTTTTCAAACAGATAAAACTCGCACTCGGTACCCACGTTGCAGGTAAGCCCCAGCTTTTTGAATTTGCGGTTCACATCCCGCAAAAAGCCACGGCAGTTGCCGCTAAAGGCTGCGCCGTCCGGCTTTTCCACATCGCAGAAGAACTGCATCACTCGGCCCTCGGTGGGACGCCACGGCAGGATGGTCACGGTGGAAAGATCCGGCCGCAGTACAAGGTCGCTTTCCTCAACGTGCATAAAGCCCGCAATGGAACTGCCGTCAAAGCACACGCCCTCTTCCAGCGCCTTGGACAGATTGCTAGCCAGCACGGCAATGTTCTTCTGGGTGCCAAAAATATCACAGAAGGCAAAGCGCACAAATTTGACGTTGTTGTCCTCCACGAAATCCAGAATATCCTGTTGGGTGGAATAGCTCATAAATAACCCCCTTACAAAAACTGCATTTCAAATAAAACGCCCAAAGGCCTGCCCTCAAAAAGGGAGCAGGTCTTTGGGCTGGTGTAAGAAATAGGAAAAGGAGAATGGCTAATTGATCCGGCAGCCGGCGGATGCTTATTTTTTTACGCTGTCAGGAGATTATCAGACGTAGTAAAGCATCTTGCTGTAGCTGGGCAGAGGCCAGTAATCCTCGCCGCAGATGGTCTCGGCATCGTCGGCGGCGGCACGCAGGGCATCCATCGCGGGGATGACCTCATCGTGGAAGGCGTGTGCCTTGGCGCTCTCGTCCGTCATGGCGGTGACCTTGTCGGTCACGGTCTTAAGGGCATCGGCGGCATCGGACATCTCATCGGTGTACTTGCTCAGCGCGGTCAGGACTTTCGTCTCGGCCTTGGTGGAGATGCCCTCGACAGCGGCGGTCTTGGCGGCGGCGCTGCCGGCAACCTCGCCCATGTAGGCGGTCGCGGCGGGGATCAGCTGCTTGTTGGCAATCTTGAGCATCGTGCGGGCCTCGATGTTGAGGATCTTGGAGTAATGCTCCATCTCGACCTCGTAGCGGCTTTCCATCTCCACCTTGGTCAGCACGCCGAACTCCTCCATCAGCTGGATGTTCTTGGGCTCGACCAGTGCGGGCAGAGCAGCGGGGGTATTCTTCTTGTTGGGCAGACCGCGCTTGGCTGCCTCGGCCTCCCACTCGGCGGTATAGCCGTTGCCGTTGAAGATGACGCGGCGATGGTCGCGGATGGTGCGCTTGATCAGAGCGATGGCTGCACTGGTAAAGTCCTCAGCACCTTCCAGTTCGTCGGCGTAGCCCTTCAGCTCCTTGGCGACAGCGGTGTTCAGGATGGTGTTGCAGTCGCTCAGGTTCTCGGCAGAGCCGGGCATACGGAACTCGAACTTGTTGCCGGTGAAAGCGAAGGGAGAGGTACGGTTGCGGTCGGTGGTGTCCTTGCTGAACTTGGGCAGAACGTCCACGCCCAGATCCATCTTCATCTTGACGGGGCCGGCATAGGGAGAATCGGATGCGATCGCATCGATGACAGCTTCCAGCTCCTCGCCCACGAAGATGGAGATGATGGCCGGAGGTGCCTCGTTGGCGCCCAGACGGTGATCGTTGCCCGGGGTAGCCACAGAGGTGCGCAGCAGGTCAGCGTACTCATCCACAGCCTTGATAACAGCGGCCAGGAAGATCAGGAACTGCAGGTTCTCCATGGGGGTGTCGCCGGGGTCCAGCAGGTTCTCGTGGGTGGTGCTCATGGACCAGTTGTTGTGCTTGCCGCTGCCGTTCACGCCTTCAAAGGGCTTCTCGTGCTGCAGGCAGACCAGACCATACTTGGGTGCGATCTTGCGCATCATTTCCATGGTCAGCAGGTTGTGGTCGATGGCTACGTTGGTGGTATCGAAGATGGGAGCAAGCTCGTGCTGGCAGGGAGCCACCTCGTTGTGCTTGGTCTTGGCGGGCACGCCCAGCTTCCACAGCTCCTCGTCCAGCTCCTTCATGAACGCAGAAACCTCGGGACGGATGACACCGAAGTAGTGCTCCTCCAGCTCCTGACCCTTGGCAGAGGGAGCGCCGAACAGGGTGCGGCCGGTAAGGATCAGATCCTGACGTGCCTCGTAGTCCTCCTTCTTGACAAGGAAGTACTCCTGCTCGGGGCCGACGGTGGTGGAAACGTAGTCCACATCCTTGCCGAACAGCTTCAGGATGCGGACGGCCTGACCGGACAGTGCGTTCATGGAACGCAGCAGGGGAGTCTTTTTATCCAGAGCCTCGCCGGTGTAGCTGACGAATGCGGTGGGGATGCACAGCACGTCATCCTTCACAAAGGCGTAGCTGGTGGGGTCCCATGCGGTGTAGCCGCGTGCCTCACAGGTGGCGCGCAGACCACCGGAAGGAAAGGAGGATGCATCGGGCTCGCCGCGTACCAGCTCCTTGCCGGAGAACTCCATGATGGCGGTGCCGTCGCCCACAGGGCTGACGAAGCCATCGTGCTTCTCGCTGGTGATGCCGGTCAGGGGCTGGAACCAGTGGGTGTAATGGGTGGCACCCAGCTCCATAGCCCAGCGCTTCATCACGCTGGCAACGACGTTTGCCACCTCGATATCCAGCGGAGCACCCTTGTGCAGGGTGTTCTTCAGGCTCTTGTAGGTAGCGCTGGGCAGGCGCTCCTTCATAACGTGCTCATTAAAGACCTTGCTGCCGTAGATCTCCATAACATTTGCTGCCATAAATCCTACTCCTTACTTGATCTTACTTTTTTCTTTCGCCTTGGGTCTGCCGCAATGCAAAAACCCAAAGCTTGCTTACATCTTAACAAAAACGGCGCTGCGAGTCAGGAGGTGACCCACAGCGCCGTTGCTGTCTATGGCTAAAATTATAGTCCTTGCGGGCAAAAAAGGCAATTGACAAAACTGACGATTCTGCACAAACACGATCTCGGATTTTTGGAATAACCGCGATTGGTATGACTTTTGCATCGAAAAAGCCCCCTTCAGGACGGCTTTCTCCGGCTGAAAGGTGCGCAGCGCGCGGCAATTGTTCTCATTGTAAAAGCATCAGATGACCTGAAACAGGAAAAACTTGAGGTAGTTTGTCTCCGGCACGCCCCACAGAATGGGGTGATCCGGTGCCTGCTGCTTTACCTCGATCTGCCGCAGCTGCCGGTGAGCGTCCTTGGCGGCGGCGCGCAGCATCTTGATGAACAACTCCTCGGTGGCAAAGTGGGAGCAGCTGGCAGTAGCCAGATACCCGCCCCGGGGCAGCAGCTTCATGGCGCGGTAGTTGATCTCCTTGTAGCCGCGCATGGCATTCTCCACCGTGCGGCGCGCCTTGGTAAAGGCAGGAGGATCCAGAATGATGAAGTCGTAGGGGCTGCCCTCCTTTTCCAGCCGGGGCAGCAGGGCAAAGGTGTCCTCGCAGAGGAAATCCATGTTGTCGAGGCCGTTGCGTTCGGCGTTGCGCTTTGCCATGGCAATGGCCTCGGCGCTGATGTCGGCAGCAGTCACCCGGGCAGCCCCGCCCTTGGCAGCGTTCAACGCAAAGCTGCCGGTATGGGTAAAGCAGTCCAGCACGGTGTGCCCGGCGGCAAGGCGTGCCACAGCCCGGCGGTTATACTTCTGGTCAAGGAAAAAGCCGGTCTTTTGCCCGTTTTCAAAGTCTACATGGTAGTACACGCCGTTTTCACAGATCTCGGTCTGGGTGGTTTCCGGGTGGCTCTCGCCGGGCAGGGCAAACCAGCCTTTGTTTTGTTCCAGCCCCTCCTTGGCACGCAGGGCTTCATCGTTGCGCTCATAGATGCCGTCAATGGTCTGTCCGTCTGCCCGCAGCACTTCAGCCAAAAGCGGGAAGAGCACCGGCTTCAGCCTTTCCATGCCCACGCTCAGGGTCTGGGTGACCAGAACATTGTTGAACCGGTCCACCGTCAGGCCGGGGAACTGGTCTGCCTCGCCAAAAATGAAGCGGCAGGCGGAAAGGTCGGCAGGCTCCAGCACCGTTTTGCGGTAGGCCCATGCGTACTCCACCCGGCGGCGCCAGAAGGCAGTATCAAAGGTATCGTTGGCGTTGCGGGAAATGAGCCGCACCCGGATCTTGCTTTTCAGCGAGAGAAAGCCGGTGCCGAGATAGGCACCCTTGGGGCTGACCACATCCACCAGCGAGCCGTTTTCCGGCGTGGTGCCGGGGGCTTCCAGAATGTCGTTCTCGTACACCCAGGGGTGCCCGCCCACCAAAAGCCCTTCGGCGTGCTTGTTGACTTTATATACAGGATAAGTGCGTTCGCTTTTCATAAAATGCTCCTTCAACTAAGAATGCGCAAAATGATGCTTGTTCTGCTCTTTATCATAACATAAAAATATGGTAGAATAAATACAAAATTTTGCGGAAGGAAGAAAACGCTATGGAGATCGAACGCAAATGGATGGTGACCGGCTGGCCGGAGGGGCTGCCCCTTGAGGAAGAATTTACCATGCGGCAGGGCTATATCAGCGTGCAGCCCACGGTGCGCATCCGGGAGGAAGCACTGACCGGCGGCAGCACCGACTATATCCTCTGCTTCAAGTCCGCAGGGGGCTTGGCACGGGAGGAGATCGAGCGCAGCATCGACAAAGACCTGTTTGTGCAGCTGGAGGAAAAGATCATCGGTAAACCCCTGATCAAAAAGGTGCGCCGGAGCTACCGCCTGCCGGACGGCGCGGTGCTGGAGGTGAACCATGTGGACGAGGGCCTGCCCACAGCATTCTGGTACGCCGAGGTGGAGTACCCCACGGTGGAAGCCGCGCTCAGCTGGCAGCCTGCGGCCTGCGGCCTTGTGGCGTACCTCAACGATGAAGTAACGAACCAGCCCGGCCAAAGCATGGGTGCATACTGGGTGCAAACCAGAGGGTAACGCCGATAATACTGTGAAGGGAATGACTGCTTACGAAAAAGATCAAGCTGAAACTGGAACTCCAGTATAACTCGCCGGTGATCCTTACCTTTTTTCTGCTGTCCATGCTGGTGCTGCTGGCAGACGGCTGGACGAACGGCTGGAGCACCATGAACCTGTTCTGTGTGTACCGCTCCTCGTGGCGGGACCCACTGGGCTACATCCGGCTGTTCGGCCATGTGCTGGGCCATGCAAACTGGGAGCATTTTCTCAACAATATGCTGCTGCTGTTGGTAGTGGGCCCGCCCATGGAGGAGAAATACGGCAGCATCCCGCTGCTCAAGGGTATTTTGTTTACCGCGCTGGTCACCGGCGTGCTGCAATGCATCCTATTTCCCCACACGGGGCTGCTGGGGGCGTCCGGCATCGTGTTCATGCTTATCATGCTCTCCTCGCTGGCGGGCTTCTCCGGCGGCATCCCGGTCACCATGCTGCTGGTGGCGGCGCTGTACTTCGGTCAGCAGGTGTACGATATCATCTTTGTGCACGATAACGTGGCAAACTTTATGCACATCGTGGGCGGTTTGTGCGGTACCGCCTTCGGCTATTACTGCGCCCTCCATCGCCGCCCTGCGCGCAGCCGTAGATAAAAGAGAAGAATTATGGATAAAAACGGGATACCGGAACGTCTGCAGACGCTCCGGTATCCCGTTTTTACGAGAAAGAGAAATAATGAGTGCAGCAAACTGGAACTTGTCGGGGCAAAGCCCCTCCATCTTGCTACGCAAGACCGTTCTGTCGCTTGAAAGCCCCACTGGGGCTTTCATTGCTTCACTTCATTCAACAAACGCGAATTTGTGGGGATAGGATTTATAATGGCGAGGTATAATATCGTGAAAAATATAAGAAAGCGAAAAATAATTATACTTGTGGTGCTTCTGATTTTAATTATGGTCAGTTGGTTAATTTGGGGAAATCTGTCGGTAGAAACAAATAAATTAACAGTAACATCTAAAGACTTACCTGAAGCGTTTGACAATTTTTCTATTGCCCATATTTCGGATTTGCATAATGCAGAATCTGATGAAAAAAACCAGAAAAACACCGTTATAATGATATGTTTTGCAGTTACTGTGATACTAGGTCTGATATCGTGGAAAGGAATAAAAGCTAAGGAATCTGAATAACTGCGACGAACGACTACGGTTTGACTACTATTTTGTTACAAATGACTACGGTTTGACTACTATTTTGACTCTTTTTTTCTGAATAGGGGTGTGATAATATTATCATAGACAAATGAGACATGAAACGCGAGAGCGGTCTGTCATTTGTTTCTCTTTTGCAAAAGAATATGGATCAAGAATGAAGCGTCAGCTCATTACCGGATCGGTGATGGGTATGGCGCTTTTTTGATGCAAAAATCAGGTGACGACCTGAATAATAAAATCAGGAGGAAATTGCATGGCATATGAATATGACCATGACTGTCCGTTTGAAGCCTTCATCACCAATCTTGGAAAATACAACGAGGGTGAGCTGGTCGGCGAATGGGTGAAGTTTCCCACCACATCAGAAGAACTGCAAAAAGTATTTGAACGAATTGGAATCGGCTCAAAAGATGATTTCGGTAATCCTTATGAAGAATGGTTCATTAGTGATTATGACTGTTATGTTGATGGGCTGTATGAAAAGCTGGGAGAATATGAAAACCTGGATGAACTCAATTATCTGGCTTCCAAGCTCGATGAGCTGGATGATCATGATTATAACCATTTTCAGGCGGCAATGCAGATCAGTGATTATACAGGCAGCATTAAAGATGTGATCAATCTTATTGATAACCTGGATAAGTATGAAATTTATCCGGGAGTAGAAAGCAATGCTGATCTGGGACATTACTATATCGAAGAACTCGGTATGATGGAAGTTCCGGATTATCTTGCTGATTACATTGATTATGAGGCCTACGGCAGAGATGTGGCCATTAACGAAATGGGATAGTTTACAGATTATGGATATGTGAGAGATACACAGGAATCTTTTACAGAATATTACGATGGAGACCGTGAGAACATCCCGGATGAATACAGGGTTATGGATTTTATGGTTTCTGGTGAGAAAGAGAGGAAAACTATGAATTACGAAACATTTAAGCAGGAATTTGCAGAGGATATCAAAGAAAAGCTCTATGAGAGAGGCTATGATGATGTAAGGATCAGCTTCAATAATGTTGAGAAGACAAATCAGAATTATGAAGCTATGTCGGTTGTTCCGGAAGGCAACAATGTGGGTGTCAATTTCAATATTGAGAATGCCTTTGCAAACTATGAGCACACGGATGATTATGCCGGAGTGCTTGCCAGTGCAACAATGGTCATTGCTGATGGTCTTGACAGAGCTCCTGCTATTGATGTAAGTGCTCTTATGGATTATGAGAACATGAAAGAGAAGCTATCTGTGGAAGTTATTTCAGCGGATGCAAACGCTGATCTGCTTGCCAACGTACCGCATGACAGAATGGAAGATCTGGCAGTTGTATATCGTTTTGTGATGGAGAGCAGCGAAGATGGACGTGCATCTATTCTGGTCACAAACAATCTGATGGATCGTATGGGAGTTTCCCATGAACAGCTCAGGGCAGATGCTCTGGAGAATTCACCGGAGATCAGACCGGTAGTGATCATGGGAATGAATGAGGTCATGAAGGAAATGATGGGACCGGAAGTATATGAAGTGTTTGGAATTCCGGATGATGCGGAGGAAAAGATGTTCGTTGCTACAGTCCCTGATAAGAATTCCGGAGCAGGAGTAATTGCCTATCAGGACTTCATGGATCAGGCAGCAGAAAGAGTTGGCGGAGATTTCTTTGTGCTTCCGTCTTCCATCAATGAGATCCTTTTGGTTTCCGATAATGGAGACATGACAGCTGATGCGCTCAGGGATATGGTAAAGGATGTGAATGCCAAGGAGGTAAGCCCGGAGGAAAGACTTTCTGATAATGTCTACCATTACGATTCCAAGGATCATGTCTTTGAACTTGCAGAGAAGTTTGAGGCAAGACAGCAGGAAAAGAAAACGGAGATTGATGAAAAATCAGAGGAGAAAGGATCCATATTAAAAGATCTGAAGGATAAGCAGAAGGAAGCAGCTGCAAAGCCTCCGGTAAAGGATGCTGCGGAAAAAGCAGCAAAAACAAAAGGCGGAGAAGTATTATAAAAAAGAGGATTGTGTCAGCCTGTGGTGATTGCCACGGGACTGGCACTTTTTTGATGGGAAGGAATGGTGATTACAGTGGCAGGAGCACATAAGGATACAAGCAGACAGAATGGAAAGAGTTACAGCGGAATTGGAGGAAGACCACCTATAAGTCATCCGCAGAATTGCAGCCATGAGTGTCCGTATGGTCATGATAAATCGTTCTGTTTTCCATGCTATAAAAAGCTGGTGGAAGACATGAGAAAGAAAAAGGAAACAGGAAATGGCATTTGATTATTTCTATGGGGCACAGTCACAGCAGTTTGCATTTTACCGGATTCCCAAGGTGATGTTTACAGATAACAGATTCCAGAATATTTCCACAGAGGGAAAGGTTCTTTACGGTCTTTTATTGGACAGGGTATCTCTGTCAATGGAAAACGGCTGGATTGATGATGAGGGAAGAGTGTATATCATTTTTACCCTGACAACTATAAGACAGGCAATGAACTGTGCAGAAAAATCAGCAATCAAGTATCTGACGGAGCTGGAAGAGTTTGGTCTGATTGAAAGGATCCGGCAGGGGTTTGGCAAGCCGGCACTGATCTATGTAAAGAATTTCATAGACCAGCAGAATTTACAGGTCAGGACCAGTAAAAATTACAGTTCACCACCAGTAAAAGTTACAGGTCAGGACCTGTATAATTTACAGCCTAATTATACTTATAACAATCTG
>ENA-OZGK01000393-OZGK01000393.1-human-gut-metagenome-genome-assembly--contig:-NODE-393-length-11158-cov-5.514275_pt1 | contig 11158 bp, 9 predicted proteins | sample MGYA00244657_ERZ653660 | MGnify/ENA primary metagenome ERZ653660 (study PRJEB26926, sample SAMN06165211) | human gut metagenome | biome: ENVO:00009003; feature: ENVO:2100002; material: ENVO:00002003... | reverse complement strand
GAGATCAGCCTCGGTCTCGTGGGCTCGGAGATGTGTATAAGAGACAGGATCTGTGCGGCAGTGGGCGGGATATCGCCCTGCGCGGCCTTTTCCAGCTGGCTCAGGCGGCGGTCCAGATCGGTGAGCCGCTGCGAGACGATGTCCGGCAGATCCTGCTGGTCCAGATCGTCGGCGGGGTTCACCGCCTTGTTGTTGATACGCACTACCTCGGCGGGTACGCCCACGGCGGTGCAGTTAGCGGGCAGGTTGCGCAGCACCACGCTGCCCGCACCGATGCGGGCGTTATCCCCGATGAACACCGGGCCCAGCACCTTGGTGCCCGCGCCGATAAGCACGTTGTTGCCCAAGGTGGGGTGGCGTTTGCCGGTATCCTTGCCGGTACCGCCCAGCGTTACCCCGTGGTAGATGGTGCAGTTATCCCCGATCTCGCAGGTCTCGCCGAACACGATGCCCATGCCGTGGTCGATAAACAGACACTTGCCGATGGTGGCACCCGGGTGGATCTCGATGCCGGTGCGGTGGCGGCCATGCTGGCTGACCCATCGTGCCAGAAAAAAGTGCTTGTGCTGGTACAGCCAGTGCGCAATGCGGTGGTACACCAGAATGTGGAATCCCGGGTACAGCAGCATTACCTCCAGCACGCTGCGTGCGGCGGGGTCCTTGCGCTGGATGTTCCGCGCGTCCTCAAGTAAACCCATGCGGAAAACCTCTCTTTCCCATAAACACCCGCCCACGCGGCGGGGCTCTCCCTTTTACCGTATTATAATAGCACAGCAGGAGACGAAAGTACAGTGCTGCACTAGGGATTGTGGAACAAAATGGCAGTTATTTTGCCGCGTGACTCGGGTTTTGGGTAGAGTGTCCAAAATTCGGCGAGAGATACCAGAAACCTTTTAGCACCTGTTTTTGCGCACAGCCATTGACACATTTTGCGGTTCTATGATAAAATAATACGAATGAAAACGCAACCATCAAGAAAAGGAGAAACACCATGCTGTGCAGCGCCCAGAACCCGAAACTGAACAAGCAGTTCGCGTCCGGTTTTGCCGTGGCTTCGTTGTTTCCTTTTTTTGCGCAATGAGCTTTTCCCTTTGCGGGGAAAAGTTTTTTTTTGCCCGTTTTCGGGCGCCTGACACACAAAAATATCATTACAGGAGGGAACCGCGATGCTGCTGACAAACGCTGTGAACACCGAGGGACGGCCGCTCGAGATCTATGTAAAGGATGGCAAAATCGCTGCCGTAGGGCAGGATCTTTCCGCCCTTGCCGCCGAGAACGAGACGGTGGTGGATGCCGGTGGGCTGACTGTGCTGCCCGCATTTGTGGATCTGCACTGCCACTGGCGCACCCCGGGCTTTGAGTACAAGGAGGACATCGAGACCGGCAGCCGCGCCGCTGCCGCCGGCGGCTACACCTTTGTAAACCTGATGCCCAACACCAAGCCCGTCTGCTCCTCTGCCGCACAGGCCATGATGGTGGAGCAGAAAGCTGCCGAGGTGGGGCTGTGCGATGCAAACCAGACCGTCTCCATCACCGAGAACTTTGATGGCGTGAGCATCGACCACCTCAAGACCCTGCCCGCCAGCGTGAAGTTCATTACTGAGGACGGCCACGGCGTGCAGGACAACGCCACCATGGCACGGGCTTTTGCCATCTGCACCCAGAAGGACATCACGGTCATGAGCCACGCTGAGGATATGGAGATCAGCCCGTGGGACTACCGTCTGGCCGAGGATATCGAGACGGTGCGCAACTGCTGGCTGAGCGAGTACTACCAGACCCGGCTGCACATGTGCCATGTGTCCACCCGGGGTGCGCTGGACGCCATCCGCATGGCAAAGCTGCGGGGCGCACCGGTCACCTGTGAGGTGACCCCCCACCACCTGTGGTTCACCAACGACACCTGCGACTACCGGGTCAACCCGCCCATCCGCACCGCCGACGATGTGGAGGCGCTGGTGGAGGGCATCCGCACCGGCATCGTGGACGCCATTGCCACCGACCACGCACCTCACTCTGAGGAAGATAAGCTGAAGGGCATGGCCGGTATGGTGGGCAGCGAGACCGCCTTCGGCGTGTGCTACACTAAGCTGTGCAAGCAGGAGGGTCTGCCGCTGGAGCTGCTGGTGCACCTGATGAGCACCCGCCCCGCCGAGATCCTGGGCCTTGCCAAGGGTCAGCTGGAGCCGGGCTTCGATGCCGATTTTGTGCTGGTGGATCTGGACACCCCCTACACGGTGGAAAAGGAAAAGCTGCACTCCAAGAGCCACAACACCCCCTTTGACGGTGCACAGCTTTACGGCAAGGTGTTTGCCACCATCAAGGCCGGTAAGATCACCTATCAGGCCGAGGAGTAAAACCCATAGTTACAATTCATTTTCTATAAATACGACTTACAGGAGGACACCCAAATGACGAACATGGACAAACTGTACGAAGCTGTGGAAGCTCGCGGCCCGGTGTGCGTGGGTCTGGACACCGACTTCAGCTACCTGCCTGCCGATTTTGTGGACAGCACCCTGACCAAGGGCGAGAACATCGTGCGCTTCAACAAGAAGCTCATCGATGCCACCAAGGCTGTGGCTGGCTGCTACAAGGTGCAGATCGCTTATTATGAGTCTCTGGGCATGGAGGGCATGAAGGCCTACGCCGACACCCTGAAAGCTGTGCGCGAGGCCGGTGTGCCGGTGATCGCGGATATCAAGCGCGGCGATATCGCCAAGACCGCCGAGATGTACGCCATGGGTCACTTTACCGGCGATTTCGAGAGCGACTTCGTTACGCTGGCACCCTATATGGGTCTGGACTCCATCAGCCCCTATCTGCCCTATGCCGAAAAGCAGGGCAAGGGTATGTTCGTACTCTGCCGCACCTCCAACGGCGGTGCCAAGGACTTTGAGTACGAGAAGCTGGCCGACGGCCGCCACGTCTACGATCTGGTGGGTGACAAGCTGAACGCACTGGGCAAGGACTACATGGGCGAGCACGGCTACTCCTCCATCGGTCTGGTCATCGGCGGCACCCACATCGAGGAAGCCACCGAGATCCGCGCAAAGTATCAGGACAGCTTCTTCCTGATCCCCGGCTACGGCGCACAGGGCGGCAAGGCTGAGGATATTGCCCAGTACCTGACCAAGGGCAACGGCGGCGTGGTCAACTCCAGCCGCGGCATCCTGCTGGCTTACAAAAAGCAGCCGGGCGTTGCCTTTGACGAGGCCGCTTACAACGAGTGTGTGAACATGAAGGAGGCCATTGCTCATGCGTGCAGCCTGCTGTGAAGCCACCGTCCTGCGCAATGAGGTCATTGCCCCGGACATCCGCCTGCTGACCGTGGTGTGGCCGGACCGCGACCACGCCCCCCACGCAGGCCAGTTCTTCACCCTGCGCTCCTGGGGCGCAGACGAGGCCCCCTTCCTGTCCCGTCCCATCAGCGTGCACCGCTGGAACCCGGACAGCAGCACCATCGAGTTTTTGTATCAGGTGGTGGGCGAGGGCACCGAAAAGCTGGCACAGCTCAAGCAGCGGGATACCTTCCAGCTTACCGGCCCCATGGGCAACGGCTTTGATGTGCCGGACATTGTGAGCAAGTATAAAAAGATCGCTGTGGTGGGCGGCGGCATCGGCACTGCGCCCATGTTCCAGCTTACCCGCGAGCTGGCCGCTGCCGGGGTAAAGCCGGACGTGTTCTTCGGCTTCCGCGACACCCCCTACTGCATGGAGGAGTACCGCAGCATCGCAAACCTCGTCAAGGTGTCTACCGACACCGGTGCGGTGGGCTTCCACGGCTTTGTTACTCAGCTGTACGACCCCGCCGATTACGACGTGGTGCTGGTGTGCGGCCCCACCGTGATGATGAAGAACGCCGCCCGCCTGTGTGCGGAAAAAGGCACCCCCTGCTTTGTGAGTATGGAAAAGAAGATGGCCTGCGGCATTGGTGCCTGCCTTGGCTGCACCTGCGAGACCAAGGGCGGCGAGGGCAAGAGCGTGTGCAAGAACGGCCCTGTATTTGACGCAACGGAGGTGTTCTTCTGATGGCAGACCTGAAAACCAACCTGCTGGGCTTTGTGATGAACAGCCCGGTCATCGGCGCATCCGGCACCGTGGGCTACGGTGTGGAGTACGAGGAACTGGCCGATTTTGCTAAAATCGGCGGCATCTCCGGCAAGGGCCTTACCCTGCACGGCCAGTACGGCAACAAGGGCGAGCGCCTGTGGGAGACCCCCTCCGGCCTCATCAACAGCATCGGCCTGCAGAACCCCGGCGTGCAGCACTTTATTGACGTGGAGCTGCCCGAGATGCTGGAACTGAAGCAGAAGTACGGCACGGTGGCCATTGCAAACCTTGGCGGCCACAGCGAGGAAGAGTATGTGGAAGGCGCTGCGATGCTGAGCGAGAGCGCAGTGGACATCGTGGAGCTGAACATCTCCTGCCCCAACGTCAAGGTGGGCGGCATGGCCTACGGTGTGAAAGCCGAAGCTGCCGGTGAGGTGGTGCGCATGGTGCGCGCTGCCTGCAAAAAGCCCCTGATGGTCAAGCTGAGCCCGCAGGCCGAGAACATCCCCGAGATGTGCAAGGCTGTGGAGGCCGCCGGTGCGGACGCCATCAGCCTGACCAACACCTTCCAGGCCTGCGCCATTGATCTGGAAAAGCGCCGCCCGGTGTTCAACAACATCTTTGCCGGTCTGTCCGGCCCGGCGGTGCGCCCCATCGCCCTGCGCATGGTTTGGCAGGCAGTGGGTGCCGTGAACATCCCGGTGGTGGGTCTGGGCGGCATTGCCACCGGCCGTGACGCACTGGAGTTCATCATGGCAGGTGCCACCGCAGTGCAGGTGGGTGCCGCAAACTTTGCAAACCCCCGCGCTATGGAGACCATTGCGGACGAGATGGCAGCATGGATGGACAAGAACGGCGTGAAAACGCTGGATGAGATCCGCGGCTGCGCCCGTCATGCAGAATAAAAACTGATATATCCATAAAATATCTACAATTATGCGCATAAAATAAAACTTAACGCATAAATTTGCAAATAGTGTAAAAGCGTGGTACAATACCACCCAAAGGAATATACACCACTGAAAAGAGAGGGAGAAGTACAATGAGTGAAGCACTTGAAATTCTGAAGAGCTGTGACGCATTTCTGGAGGGTCACTTCCTGCTGTCCTCCGGCCGGCACTCCGGCGCATACTGCCAGATGGCTTATCTGCAGCAGTACCCGGACCGCTGCGCCGAGGTGATGAAGGCTGTGGCTGATAAGGTCAAGGAGATGGATGTGGACGTCATCGTCGGCCCTGCCATGGGCGGCATCGTGTACGCCTACGAGCTGGCCCGCCAGACCGGCAAGCGCGCTATCTTTACCGAACGCGTGGACAACGTGATGTGCCTGAAGCGCTTTGCCATCCACCCGGGTGAAAAGTGCATCATCGCCGAGGACGTGGTGACCACCGGCATCTCCTCTCTGGAGACCAAGCGCGTCATCGAAGAGGCCGGCGGCATCTGCCTTGGCATCACCTGTGTGGTGGACCGCACCAAGCCCGAGGCTCCGTCTCCCATCCCCATTCTGGCCAGCGCCCTGAAGCTGGATCTGCCCAACTATACCCCGGAGGAGTGCCCCATCTGCAAGGAGGGCAAGCTGCCGCTGGTGCATCTGGGCAGCCGCAAGATGAAGCAGGAAGCAAAGCAGACCCTGTAAACTGAAAGCTTTTGTTGAAACGAGGAAAACTATGAACGCATATCTTCTTTTGGCAAACGGCATGGTCTTTGCCGGACAGTCCGTGGGCGCGCAGGGCGTGACCGTGGGCGAGGTGGTGTTCTCCACCGGCATGGTGGGCTTTCAGGAGACCCTGACCGACCCCAGCTACTATGGCCAGATCATCACCCAGACCTATCCCCTCATCGGCAACTACGGCATGAACCACGATGATATGGAGTCCGACCGCATTTGGGCAAAGGGCTACATCGTGCGCGAAGCCTGCACCACCCCCTCCAACTGGCGCTGTGAGGAGACGCTGGACAGCTTTTTGAAAAAGAACAATACCATCGGCATCGAGGGCATCGACACCCGCCACCTGACCCGCATCATCCGGGAGAGCGGCGTGATGAACGGCGCCATCCTGACCACCTTTGACCCCGCCGACCCGGCCAACAAGGCCGAGACCGAGGCACTGCTGGCCGAGATCCGCGCATACGCCGTGACCGACGCCGTGAAGAACGTGACCTGCGCCGCACCCGAGGTGTTCAACCCGGAAGGTGAGACCCATATCGTGCTGATGCATTACGGCTGCAAGCGCAACATCGTGCGCTGCCTTGTCAAGCGCGGCTGCAAGGTGACCGTGATGCCCGCCTTTGCAACGGCAGAGCAGATCAAGGCTCTTGACCCGGACGGCATCATGCTGTCCAACGGCCCCGGCGACCCCGCCGAGCCGGTGGAGATCATCGAAAACCTCAAGCATATCTTTGAGTTGAACATCCCCACCTTTGGCATCTGTCTGGGTCACCAGCTGTCCGCACTGGCAGCCGGTGCCAAGACCATGAAGCTGAAGTACGGCCACCGCGGTGCCAACCAGCCTGTGACCGACTTTGAGTCCGGCCGCACCTTTATCACCAGCCAGAACCACGGCTATGCGGTCGTGGGCGAGGAACTGCCCGCCGAGATGGGTGAGGTGGCACAGGTGAACGCCAACGACGGCACCTGCGAGGGCATCAAGTACAAAAAGTGGAACTGCTTTACCGTGCAGTTCCACCCGGAAGCAAACGGCGGCCCCAAGGACACCGAATTCCTGTTCGACCGCTTCCTGAACAACGTCAAAGCAGCAAAGGAGGCACGCTGAAATGCCGAAGGACCCCAGAATCAAAAAGGTGCTGGTCATTGGCTCCGGCCCTATCATCATTGGTCAGGCTGCGGAGTTTGACTACTCCGGCACGCAGGCCTGCCGCGCCCTGAAAGCAGAGGGCATCGAGACTGTTCTGCTGAACTCCAACCCCGCTACCATCATGACCGACCCGGACGTGGCCGACCATGTGTATATCGAACCCATGACGCTGGAAGTCGTGGAGCGCATTCTGGACATCGAAAAGCCGGACTCCGTGCTGCCCAACCTCGGCGGTCAGATGGGTCTGAACCTGTCCATGGAGCTGGCACGCTCCGGCTATCTGGACCGCACCGGCATCCGTCTGCTGGCCTGCAAGCCCGAGACCATCGACCGTGCCGAGGACCGCGAGCTGTTCAAGGAGACCATGGAGAAGCTGCACCAGCCCATCATCCCCTCTGAGGTGGTGGAGACGCTGCAGGACGCACTGGCCTGCGCCGACCGCATCGGCTACCCGGTCATCGTGCGCCCGGCCTTTACCATGGGCGGCACCGGCGGCGGCATCTGCGAGACCCGCGAAAAGCTGATCGAGATCGGCACCAACGGCCTGCGCCTTTCTCCCATCCATCAGATCTTGGTGGAAAAGTGCATCGCCGGCTGGAAAGAAATCGAGTACGAGGTGATGCGCGACCACAAGGGCAACGTGATCACCGTATGTAACATGGAAAACCTCGACCCCGTGGGCATCCACACCGGTGACTCGGTGGTCGTGGCTCCCTCCCAGACCCTGACCGACCACGAGTACCAGATGCTGCGTACCGCTGCACTGGATATCATCACCGAGCTGGGCATCGAGGGTGGCTGCAACTGTCAGTTCGCCCTGAAGCCGGACAGCTTTGACTACGCGGTCATCGAGGTCAACCCCCGCGTGTCCCGCTCCTCCGCGCTGGCCTCCAAGGCTACCGGCTACCCCATTGCCAAGGTGGCTACCAAGATCGCCATCGGCTACACGCTGGACGAGATCACCAACGATGTCACCGGCAAGACCTGCGCCTGCTTCGAGCCTGCGCTGGACTACATCGTGGTCAAGTACCCGAAGTGGCCCTTTGATAAGTTCGTCTACGCCGACAAGTCTCTGGGCACCCAGATGATGGCTACCGGCGAGGTGATGAGCATCGGCAACAGCTTCGAAGCCGCCATGATGAAGGCAGTTTCCTCCATTGAGCTGGGCATGGACACCCTGACCCACAAGCCCTTTGAGGAGCTGACCGACGAGGAAGTGGTGGAGCACATGCACGTTCAGGACGCCGAGCGCGTGTTCTGCGTGTACGAGGCGCTGAAGCGCGGCATCGACCACAAGGTCATCTACGATATCACCAAGATCGACTGGTGGTTCCTGGACAAGATGCAGCATCTGGCAGATCTGGAAAAGGGTCTGGCACAGTGCAACGGTGTGCTGTCTCTGGAGCAGTACAAGACTGCCAAGAAGTACGGCTTCCAGGATAAGACCATCCGCCGTCTGGCACAGGTGGACGCCCTGCCTGTGGAGAACTACCGCGCCGGCTTCAAGATGGTGGATACCTGCGCTGCCGAGTTCTCTGCCAACACCCCCTACTTCTACTCTACCTATGACGGCGACAACGAGGCTGCAAGCTTCATCGCCGAGAAGGAAGCCGAGACCGCTGCCAAGGGTGAGCCTAAAAAGAAGAAGGTTCTGGTCTTTGGCTCCGGCCCCATCCGCATTGGTCAGGGCATCGAGTTCGACTACTGCTCTGTGCACTGCGTGTGGACTCTGAAGAAAAACGGCTGCGAGGCCATTCTGGTCAACAACAACCCCGAAACGGTTTCCACCGATTTTGATACCGGTGACCGCCTGTACTTTGACCCGCTGAACCCCGAAAGCGTTGACCATATTATCGCTGCCGAAAAGCCGGACGGCTGCCTGGTGCAGTTCGGCGGCCAGACGGCCATCAAGCTGGCAAAGCATATGGATGAGATCGGCCTGCCCATTTACGGCACCCCGGCCGATGCCATCGATGAAGCCGAGGACCGCGAACGCTTTGATGAGCTGTTGGAACGCTGCGGCATTCCCCGCCCGGCGGGCCGCACCGTCTTTACCCTGGACGAAGCCCTGCAGGCTGCCCAGGAGGTCGGCTACCCCGTCCTGATGCGTCCGTCTTACGTTCTGGGCGGCCAGAATATGATTGTGGCCTATAACTCCAGCGATGTCATCGAGTATATGGGCGTTATCACCAAGCATGTGGACATGAGCCACCCGGTGCTGATGGATAAGTACATCTACGGCACCGAATGTGAAGTTGACGCCATCTGCGACGGCACCGATTACCTGGTGCCCGGCATCATGGAGCAGATCGAGCGCACCGGCGTGCATTCCGGCGACTCCATCTGTGTCTACCCGCCGTATGATTTCCCGCAGGATGTCATTGATACCCTGGTGGATTACACCGGCCGCTTTGCCCGCGAGCTGAAGGTTGTGGGCCTGGTCAATGTGCAGTACGCTGTGCAGGACGGCAAGGTTTACGTCATCGAGGTCAACCCGCGTTCTTCCCGTACCGTGCCGTATATCTCCAAGGTTACCGGTGTGCCCATGGTCGATCTGGCCGTGCGCTGCACCCTGGGCGAAAAGCTGAAAGATATGGGGTACGGCACCGGCCTGTGGCGCAACGGCAAGAGCCCCTATGTGGCTGTTAAAGTACCCGTCTACAGCTTCCTGAAGCTGCACGGTGTGGATACCATGCTGGGACCCGAAATGAAGTCCACCGGCGAAGTTTTGGGCATTGCTCCCAACATGCACGAAGCGTTGATCAAGGGCTTGGTTGCCGCCGGTTACCAGTTCAAGACCCCCGGCCCCGGTTCCTGCGTAATTATCTCGGTCAAGGATTCCGACAAGAAAGAAGCTGCCGAGCTGGCCTGGAAGCTGCATGACTACGGCTATAAGATCTATGGCACCCCCGGCACGGCACGCTACCTGAACAGCCAGATGGTGCCCTGCAGCACCGTGCGCCAGATGAGCGGAGAACGCCCGAATGTGCTGGATCTGCTGGAAAGCGGTCTGGTGGATTACATTATCTCCACCAGCCCCCATGGCCGTGACCCGCACCGCGATTCCGTCAAGTTCCGCCGCAAGGCAACCGAGCTGTCCATCCCGTGCATCACGGCGCTGGATACCGCCCGCATTCTGGTGAATGCCCTGCACAGCGACCATGACATCAGCGGCATGGAGCTGGTGGATATCGCCACCCTGCACCGCGATGCCGCCAACGGCAAATAACCAAGGGTAAAACAGAAAAACAACCTGGGGCAGCAAAGCCCGGCAGCCGTTGTGCTGCGGGGAGCTTTGCTGCCCTGTTTTTGTGCCGTACAGCAAATGTTTTGCGGCCGTGCCGGTGCGCTATGCACGCGTTCCCGAAAGAAACGCGGGATTGTTGCATCTTTTTGTGAGATATGCCAATTTTTGATTTTTTGGGCTAGGTTTTGGCAGAATCACTTGATTCTGCGCGAAATTTTCCTTATAATAATCAGCGTACTAAAACGTGGGGCAGTTACTTGCCTGATGATAAAATATATGCTTAGGGAGATAACGAGTTATGACCAGATCACAGTTGATTACCAAAGTTGCAAACGATACCGGCATTTCTGCCGTTGAAGTTGAAAAGATCATGGACGGCATTTTCGGCACCATCGGCGATGTGCTGAAGGCTGGTGATAAGGTTACTATTGCAGGCTTTGGCCGCTTTGAAATGCGCGAACGCCAGACCAAGAACTTCACCAACCCCAAGACCAAGGTCACCAGCAAGCTGGAGCCCACCGCGATCCCCGGCTTCAAGGCCAGCGGCCGCCTGAAGGAGAAGGTCTCCGGCTGATCTCGTCAGGATCCATACAGCTTTTGCGGACCCGCATAACAGCGGGTCCGTTTTATTATGGGCATCAAAAAAACGGAGCATCGCTTTTTGCGATGCTCCGTTCTCTCTTTTTACAGATGGATATGCCGCGGCACGCCGTTGATATAGATAGGCGTCAACTCCGCCTGAATGAGCGGGCGGGCATAGCGCTCAAAGTTCTCATTGACATGCATGCCGTCCTCGGTGATCCAGTCCAGCGGGACCTTCTTCTCAAAGTTGGCAACCTTCGTCACATCGACCATTTCGGTCTCTGCGCGGTAGGGCTGGTCACTCTTGCGCTTGATGGCGGCCATCTTTGCGGTCTCACCGCGCACGGCGGCCTCGACCGCAGCACCGCCGACCTGATAGGCCTCGGTGATGTCGGTGCGGCTTGCCAGATGGCTGGCGCAGCGCTGCAGGGTCTGTCTCTTATACACATCTGACGCTGCC
>ENA-OZGK01000369-OZGK01000369.1-human-gut-metagenome-genome-assembly--contig:-NODE-369-length-11486-cov-13.686729_pt1 | contig 11486 bp, 10 predicted proteins | sample MGYA00244657_ERZ653660 | MGnify/ENA primary metagenome ERZ653660 (study PRJEB26926, sample SAMN06165211) | human gut metagenome | biome: ENVO:00009003; feature: ENVO:2100002; material: ENVO:00002003... | reverse complement strand
TGAACCCTGAATACACCGAGCTTGCCTACAAGCGGATTGGAGGTGAAATCTGATGTCCAAGGAACCGGAACTCAAAGCCCGCGACAAGGTTGTTCTGCGGATGAAGCGGGAGGGCGCGGTTGAGGAAAACCTGACGGCTGGCACCGAGCAGCGCGTGTCAAAACGTCCGGAAGATGCAGAGCTGGTGAAGCCCGCTGAGACAGCAGAATCTTCCGAAGCTCTTTCTGCGGAGGAACAGAAAAAGGTGCAGATGCGCCGTCAGCAGCGTCAGTTTCAGGCGGAACACGCCGAGGATAACGACACACAGCCGCCCTCGGAAACGTCCGTCACAGAAGAGAAAAGGGCAGAAAATCCACCCCAGAATGTACCCGAACCGCTGCCCGTGTCAGAGACTCCGTTCAAGCCTCCTGTTTTGGAGCAGCACAGCGTTTCTTCTCATACCGGCACGGTGATTGCCGAAACGGTTGTCACGCACAAGCTGCGCAAGACCTCTGCGGTTGAAGCAGTGGATGCAGATGCCGTTCTCACTCAAGCGGCGGAAACCGCCTCTGCAAAGCCGGTCTCGGACGATGCCGTCCCGCCCACGAAGCGGATGCAGAATCTCGAAAGGAAGTCCGAGAAGGCACATGAGCGACTGGACGCTGCCCGTGAGAAGCTGCCCACGCACAAGGTTCTCAAGAAAGAGCGTGTCTTTGATGAAGAGACCGGCAAGGGCAAAACCCGCCTTCATTTTGAGGATGAGCTGAAAAAGCCCAAGGGCAAAGGCAAGCTGCAATTTGAGGCAGACAAAACCGTCCGCAAGGTCGGTGACACCCTCGCTTCCGGCATTCACGGCAAAATCCATGAGGTCGAACAGGAAAACTCGGCGGTTGAGGCGGCGCATAAAACAGAGATTGCCGCTGAGACCGCTGCGAGGCATTTCCGTCATCATCGGGAAAACAGCGTCAACAAGCCTTATGAGAAGGTCTCCAAGCTGGAACACAAGGCGGATGCTGCTGATGCGAAGCTCCAATATGAGAGAAATCAGCAGGAGCATCCTGAGATGAAGAAGCAGAACATGAACAAGCACTACCAGAAGCAGAACATCAAGAAGGAATATGCCGCCGCTCGAAATGCCGGTTCTCAGACTGCCGGGACTGCCACAAAGAATACCGGCAAGAAGCTCGGTGAGAAGGCGTCCGACAAGATCAAGGAGTTCTTTGAGAAGAACAAGAAGGTCTTCATCTGGATCGGCGTCGGAATTGCCCTTCTCGTTTTGCTCGGTGCCGGAATCAGCTCGTGTTCGATGCTCACCTCTACCGGCTCGTCGGTTATCGCTTCCTCTTATCTCAGCGAGGATGACGCGATGCTCGGTGCGGAGGCGCAGTATTGCCGGATGGAGCAAGAGCTGCAAAGCTATCTCGACACCTACGAAAGCACTCACAACTATGATGAATACCACTTCGATCTGGACGATATTGAGCATGACCCCTATGTGCTGATTTCCATTCTCTCGGCTCTCCATGAGGACGAGTTCACGCTGGACGAGGTGCAGGGTACGCTCCAAATGCTGTTTGAAAAGCAGTACATCCTCACCGAAGAGGTCATCGTCGAAACGAGATACCGCACGGAGACCGACACATGGACGGACGCGGACGGCAACACGCACACGGAAACCTACCGCGTCCCGTATGACTACTACATCTGCAACGTGAAGCTCGAAAACTTCAATCTCTCCCATGTCCCGGTCTACATCATGTCTCAGGAACAGCTTTCCATGTACGCAACGTATATGTCGGTGCTGGGCAACCGCGAGGATCTGTTCGGTGACTCTCCCTATGTGGACAAGTACATCACCAATCCTCCCGCCGACTACGATGTCAACCCGGAATACCTGAACGACGAGAAGTTTGCGACACTGATCACCGAGGCGGAAAAGTATCTCGGCTATCCGTATGTGTGGGGCGGCTCCAATCCCGACACGTCCTTCGACTGCTCCGGCTTCGTCAGCTACGTTCTCACAAACAGCGGACTTGTGAATACCGGGCGGCTCGGCGCACAGGGGCTTTACAACGTCTGTACGCCGGTTTCAAAGGCGAATGCACAGCCCGGTGATCTCATCTTTTTCGTCGGGACGTATGACACCCCCGGTGTGTCCCACGTCGGCATTTACGTCGGTGATGGGGTCATGATCCACTGCGGCGATCCCATTCAGTACACATCCATCAACTCTTCCTATTGGCAGCAGCATTTCTACGCCTTCGGAAGACCCGCCTATTAAAAGAAAGGAGTTTTGCATGAATCCCAAGTATCAGAAAGTCCTCTCCGACATTGAGAAGGCTGAAAAGAAGAAGTCCGAAATCGAAGGTCAGCTCAAGGAGCTGTACGACAAGAAGACAGAGCTGGAAAACCTTGAAATCATCAATACCGTGCGCTCTATGGTGATGGACAAGGATCAGATCATGGCGTTCCTGTCTTCCATGAAGGGCGGCACCAAGCCCGCTGAAAATACGGAGGTAATCGACAATGCGTAAGAAGTTTCGTTTTCTGACCGTCCTTGCGGTCTGCGTCATGGTTCTGTCCTGCTTCTCGGTGACGGCGTTTGCCTACGCCGATGACACCGAGCAGAACCTTCCCGTCACGGAGGCAACCCAGCCGGAACAGCAGCCTGAGACTACTCCTACGCCGGAAAAGCCGAAGGGTGAGCCGATTGACGATGAGGGCAACGCCTACACCCGCGACTTGCTCTATGACAAGGCAACCAACAAGCAGTTCATCACAGTCCAGACGAAGAACGGCAACACCTTCTTCATTGTCATCGACTACGATGCGCCCATCAACGAGGATGAGGAACAGTATCAGACGTACTTCCTGAACATGGTCGATGAAAGCGATCTGCTTGCGCTGCTGGATGATGATACTGCGGCGGCTCTGACCACCTGTAACTGCAAGGAAAAATGCGCTGCCGGTCAGGTCAACACCGACTGCCCGGTCTGCAAGACCAACATGAGCGAATGCACCGGCACAGCCCCCGTTACACCTGAGCCGGACAAGGATGCGGAAACCGAAGTGCCGGAGACCAAGCCCAAAAAGAAATCCAACATCGGCATGATCCTCGTCATCTTTGCCCTTGCCGGTGCTGCGGGTGCAGCTTATTACTACATCAAGTTCGTCAAGGGCAGAAAGCCCAAGGATGAGGATATGGACTTCTTCGACGATGAAGGCTACGAGGAAGAGCCGTACATCAACGAGGATGAAGAGCCGCAGATCGCGGAGGATGCTGAAACGGATGGTGATGAAGATTGATCTTAGTCATTGCTGAAAAGCCCAGCGTTGCCCAGTCCATCGCAAAGGTTCTGGGCGCAACGTCCCGAAAGGACGGCTATATGGAGGGCGGCAATTACATCGTTTCGTGGTGCTTCGGTCATCTGGTGGAGCTGGCAGACGCCAGCTCCTACGATGAGCGGTATGCCAAGTGGCGGTATGACGATCTGCCCATTGTTCCGGAAAACTGGATGTTCGAGGTCACAAAGGACAAAGCCCAGCAGTTCAAGGTGCTGTCCGCTCTCATGAAGGACAAGCGCGTCACCGAGCTGGTCTGCGCAACCGATGCAGGACGCGAGGGTGAGCTGATCTTCCGGCTGGTCTACGACAAAGCCGGATGCACCAAGCCCTTCAAGCGGCTGTGGATCAGCTCGTTGGAGGATTCCGCCATCCGCGAAGGCTTCCAGCATCTCTGGGACGGCAAGGAATATGACCGCCTCTATGAAGCAGCACTCAGCCGCTCGAAGGCAGACTGGATTGTCGGCATCAACGGCACCCGCCTGTTCACCACGCTCTATCACAAGAAGCTGGTGGTCGGGCGCGTCCAGACGCCGACCCTTGCAATGCTGGTGGAGCGTGACGGGAAAATCTCCACGTTCCAGAAGGAGAAGTATTTCAACGTCCACGTCGGTAAGGGCGATCTGACCGCCGATCTGGAAAAGGTTAAAACCGAAGAGGAAGCAAAAAGAATTGCGGCGGCTTGCGAGAAAAAGCAAGCCGTCGTTTCTTCTCTCAAGCGGGAGACGAAAACCGTCAATCCTCCGAAGCTCTATGATCTGACCACCTTGCAGCGCGAGGCAAACCGATACTACGGCTTCACTGCCCAGCAGACGCTCGATCTCGTCCAGACGCTCTACGAAAAGAAGCTCCTGACCTATCCGCGCACGGACAGCCAGTTCATCACGGATGATATGGAGGACACCGCCCGTCAGGTCATTTCCATCGTCTGCCGCCAGCTCCCGCTTTTCTCCGGCGTTTCGGTCACTCCGGACATTTCCCGCGTAACCGACAACAGTAAGGTCACGGATCACCATGCCATTCTCCCGACCGTCCAGCTTGAAAAGCAGGAGGTTTCCGCGCTTCCTCAGTCGGAACAGAAAATCCTCAACCTTGTCGGGATGCGCCTTCTGTGTGCGACCGGCGAGAAGCACACCTACGCGGAAACGCAGATCACGCTCTCCTGCGAGGGCTACGAGTTCAAAACCAAGGGGAAGACCGCCGTTCAAAACGGATGGAAAGCCATCGAAGAGCTGTTCAAGTCCTCCCTCAAGGCGAAGGAAAAGGACGATCCCATGAAGTCCCTGCCCGAAGTCCATGAGGGCGATGTTCTGGATGGTGTGTCCGCCAGCGTCACCGAACACTTTACGACACCCCCGAAGCAGTACACGGAAGACACGCTCCTGTCTGCGATGGAGACTGCCGGAAACGATCAGTTCGACGATGACACCGAGAAGAAAGGTCTTGGAACACCCGCGACCCGCGCCGGTATCATTGAGAAGCTGGTGAAATCCGGCTTTGCAGAGCGTAAAGGCAAATCCCTCATTCCCACGAAGGACGGCTGCAACCTTGTCTGTGTTCTGCCGGAACAGATCACCTCTCCCGCAATGACAGCAGAATGGGAAAACACGCTCATGGAGATTGAGCGCGGCAATGCGGATGCAGACGCCTTCCTCAGCGGCATTGTCCGGATGACCGGCGACCTCGTGAAAGCCTACCCGTTTCTCTCCGATGCCGAAGCCCAGCGTTTCGGCACGGGTAAGGAGGAAATCGGCAAATGTCCCCGCTGCGGCTCTCCGGTCTACGTCGGCAAGGGCAATTTCTACTGCTCGAACAAGGAATGCTCCTTCTGCCTGTGGGAAGACAACAAGTTCTTTTCCAGCAAGAAAAAGAAGCTGACCAAGAGGATTGCAAAGGAGCTGCTGGACAAGGGCTGGTGCCGCGTGACCGGGCTTTACACGCCGAAGAAGCCTCAGCTCTATGATGCGGTGATCCGTCTGGATGACAGCGGCGGCAAATACGTCAGCTTCAAGATGGAGTTTGATCGATGACCCGCCCAAAGTACGTTGCTTCATGCAGCGGAGGCAAGGACAGCGTAGCGACGCTCCTGCTGGCTGCACAGCACAATGAGCCGCTTGACGAGGCGGTTTTCAGTGAGGTCATGTTTGATAAGGACACAAGCGGCGAAGTCCCGGAACACCGGGACTTCATTTATGACCGGCTCAAGCCCTTCTGCGAAAAGGAGCTGGGCATCAAGTTCACCATTCTCCATGCGGACAAGACCTACGATGAGGTGTTCCATCATGTCATCACCCGCGGACCGCACAAGGGCGAGGTCCGCGGCTTTGCATGGGCTGGTATGTGTGCAGTCAATCGTGACTGCAAAATCCCGCCAGTCCGCAAGTACAATGCCGCACTCTCGCCGGACACTGTGAGCTATGTCGGCATCGCGGAGGATGAGCCAAAACGCCTTGTGCGTCTGGACGGCGTGAAGAAGGTCAGTCTCCTTGCCAAGTACGGCATGACCGAGGCGGACGCCTACAAGCTCTGTCAGGAACACGGGCTGCTTTCCCCAATCTACGCTCACTGCCGAAGAAACGGCTGCTGGTTCTGTCCCAACGCCAGTGACTCGGAGCTGCTGCACATGGTCACAAAGCACCCGGATATGTTTGACCGGCTGATTGAATGGGAGAACGAGGATAACATCTTCCATCGTCGGATGACGCGCAGAGAAACCCCGTCTGAGGTAAAGGCTCGTTTACTGAGCAAATCCCAGACGGGGTTTTCTTCGCCCAAAAGCAAATAAGAAATGGAGGTTTGAGATGGCTGAAAACAAAAATGCACAGCAAGTCCGCGAAATCACGGACAAGCTGGAACAGGGCATCAAGGAGCTTTTTGAATCCGAGCGGTTCAAGGAATATCTCCGCACGATGTCCAAGTTCTACAACTATTCCTTCAACAACACGCTGCTCATTGCGATGCAGAAGCCGGAGGCAACCTATGTTGCCGGTTATACCTCGTGGCAGCGCAACTTTGACCGTCAGGTCATGAAGGGCGAAAAGGGCATCAAGATTCTTGCACCCGCGCCGTACAAGGCGCAGGAAGAGCGTGAGAAGATTGACCCCGTGACGCAGAAGCCGGTGATCGGCGCAGATGGGAAGGCTGTCACGGAAACGGTCGAGGTTCTGCGTCCTGCCTTCAAGGTGGTAAGTGTCTTCGATGTTTCTCAGACGGACGGCAAGGAGCTTCCGGACATCATCGTCGATGAGCTGAAAGGCACCGTCGAGAACTACGAGGCGTTCTTCGATGCGCTCAAGCAGGAATCTCCCGTCCCTATTTCCTTTGAGGACATTCCGGGCGGTGCAAAGGGATTCTTCTCGCCGGTTGAAAGCCGCATTGCCATTCAGGAGGGCATGAGCGAAATCCAGACGGTCAAAACCGCCATTCACGAGATCGCCCACGCAAAGCTCCACGCCGTCAAGCCGGATGAGAAAGCCGCGCCAGAAGATAAGAAGGATCGGCACACCAAGGAGGTTGAAGCGGAAAGCGTTGCCTACACCGTCTGCCAACGGTACGGCATTGAAACCTCGGACTACTCCTTCGGCTACATCGCTGGTTGGTCATCCGGCAAGGAAACCAAGGAACTGAAAAGCTCTCTGGACACCATCCGCAAGACGGCGGCTGAGATGATCGAGGGCATTGACGCCAAGCTCAAGGTGCTGCTGGCAGAGAAAGCACAGTCCGCAGAGATGGAAGTCGAAGCTCCCGTAAAGGAAGCTGTTCCGGAGGAAAAGCCGGAAGTCCCCATTTACCGCGAGACGGCGAATTATTCCTATGAAGCCGGTGAACTGGAGTCATATCGTGCTTCTCTCGCTGCAAACGTGGAATGCCGCCGTGCGATTGAGGCGGCAATCAGTTCTAACTACGGAGACAACCGGCTGGATGCGGATGCTGCCGTGAAAAGCGTCCTTGAGCAGTTCTCTCCGGAGCGCGTCCGGTATGTCCTCGCAAACACCATCCAGCAGAAAGACTTTGACGGGCGTATTCCGCAGCCCCTCAAGGAATGGGCGAAGAGCGTTGAGGTCTGTCCGGAGAATGCCTCCCGCTTCCTTGTGGATAAACCCAATCCCGGACTGACCGCCCTTTTCGTCGATGCGTTCCGCCAGCAGACCGAAGCTCAAAAGGAAGTCACTTCTGAGAAAACAGAGGAAAGAGACACGGAGGTCGTTGCATGGGAAAGCGATGAGATTACCTCTATTGAGGTAAAAACCGTGGAGGTCAAGCCTCCCGTTGTCCCCTTGCCGGAGGAAGCAGCGCAAGCACCGAAGGCACACCGTCTGACCGCCGAAGAGAAGGAAATCAAAGCCGCCGTCATGGACACGCTCAAGGGGCAGATTGCCTATAACAATGACGGTATGCGGGCTTCCTACCGCGCCTCCAACCACTCCTTCAATCTGCTGGCACGGAACGGCGTCAGGATTGAGGGCAACACGGTCACGCAGAACGGTGAGCCGCTGTTCAAAATCCATCGCCGTCATGCGGCGCGGAAAACACAGGGCTGTTACCGTGAGCTGATGCCGACGCTGGAATACGTCAAGCAGGAGCAGAAGCAGGAAAAGCCCTCCATCCGTGATCAGCTCAGGACTGCTGCAAAACAGCAGCCGGAGCAGAAATCTCCGGTCAAATCCAAAACGCACGACATGGAGTTGTGAGAAAGGAGACGCATGAAGAAATACACAGACGTTGACATCATTGCGGAGCTGCAGAAGCTCGTGGACAGTCATGTAGACAGCTACAAGGAAGACTTCGACATCGACAAGCGCATCATCCGCCGCGCCGCCGAAAGCCAGAATCCCGAAGACAAGACGCTGATGTGGTTCTGCCGTCCGCATGGGACGCACTGCCTCAATGAAAATCAGGTCTTTATTCAGGGAACACGAGATCACAACACCTTCCGTTTCTATGCGGAACAGACCTACGACGAGTGCATTGCCCGCGTCATTGTCCCGAAAACCGTCAAGCGCGGCAAGGTGTTCGGGGACGTCTTTGAGATCAACTACCGGGAACAGGCGGCAAATGTGGCGCAGAACGCGGTTGCGCCGGATCATGACCGGCTGACCTTCGCAGACGGCTTTGTGCTGGAAGCCCCCTGCCGCAGCAGCTTCGATGCAGCAATGGCTCTGGTCGGTGAGCATGGCGGCGTCAAAACCCACCAGACGCTCCCGAAGGACGCGGATGCTCTGGTGGAAGTGCTGTCTAAGCAGAAAAGCCGCCGTGACAGACTGCCGGAGACTGAGAGGACGGAGGCGCTTTCGCCTCTGCCCGTTGCAGAACTCCGCAAGTACGAAGCGGTTAAAAAGGCGCACCCTGACGCGCTGGTCTGCTTTGCCCAGAACGGCTATTTTGAGCTGTACGGCAAGGACGCGGAAAAAGCCGCACCTTTGCTCGGCACAAAGCTCCTTGAGAAGAAGGTACGCGGCAAGCCCTCTATGCCGGTGACGGGCTTCCGTGAAGCTGCGTGGGTAGCAGCTTCAAAGAAGCTCTGGCAGTCCGGCGCGGATGTCTTTCTCAGCAAGGACGGCGAGACCTTCAAGGAACTCAAAGCCGCAGATTACATTCCTGTCGGCGCGACGCTGAATGTGGACGGCATCAAGTGCAGGATTGACGCGGTTGATTTTGCCGCTGATGAAGTCCGGCTGACCAACATCGAGGACAAGAACCACCCCATCCGCTTTTCTGAGACCATCCAGTATGTCCGCGCCTATGTGGAGGATGCCGGGACTGCCATCTACGACACCATCCCGAAGAAGCCCACTGCCCGTGAATCCATCCGCGACAAGCTGAAATCCGCGCAGAAAGCCCAGCCGCCCCATACACCGAAACCACAGAAATCAAAAGGAAAGGATATGGAACTCTGATATGAAAAACTTTACCGTGGAAGAAATCAACCTGATGTGCTGCTTCAACACGTCCAGCCGGAAGCGGCTGATCGACGATATGAAGAGCGTCACCCTGAACGACATGGACGGCGAGATCGCAGAGCTGATGTATAAGACCGTCCGGAAGCTCGAAGCCATGACCGATGCTGAGTTTGAGGAACTGTATATCATGCCGGACGGCATGGTGGATGACTGAAAGGAGGATGCCTATGCCCGTATTAGACGGTGATTTTGAAGCCTTCGTCACGAACCTTGGCAAGTACAACGAGGGTATGCTGGTCGGTGAGTGGGTAAAGCTGCCCACCACCGAAGAAGAGATGCAGAAGGTCTTTGAGCGCATCGGGATCGGCAAGCAGGATGAGTTCGGTCAGCCCTATGAAGAGTGGTTTATCACCGACTACGAATGCCCGATCTACGGCGTTCAGAAGATGCTTGGCGAGTACGAGAGCCTTGATAAGCTCAACTATCTCGCCGCCTTGATTGACGAGCTTTCCCTGAGCGATCAGGAAAAGCTCGTTGCCATTATGGAGGCTGGCTGCGATGAGGTCAGCGACATCGACGATCTCATCAACCTGACGTTCAATCTGGACTGCTACGACATCATGCCCGGTATCAACGACGAATCCGATCTCGGCTATTATTACGCACACGAAGCCGGTATCTACTCTGAAAAGGATCTCGGTCCTCTGGCAAATTACATCGACTATGAACGCTATGGGCGCGACATTGCGATGGATGAGCAGGGGCGATTCACCGATGAGGGCTATGTCCGTGTCGCAAGCGAACACTGGGACAGGCAGTTTAACGGGGAGCTTGATGATATTCCCGATGAATACCGGATTACCGGCTCAGGGGAAGCCGCCGAGCGTGACAGCACCATCGCCGTTCTCGTCGTTGAGCCGGGAAAGGAGCCTTATGTGAAGGAGATTGACTCCGGTCTGGAGTCCTTGCAGCATGAGGTCGGCGGCTGCATCGAGGCGATTTATCCCTACGAAGACCCGGTTGCCTTAGTCTGCAACGAGGAAGGCAAGCTGGAAGGTCTGCCCCTGAACCGCGCTCTGCGTGATGAGGACGGTGACATCTACGACGTTGTTGCCGGAACATTCTTGGTAGTCGGCTTGACGGATGACAGCTTCGGTTCTCTGACCGTAGAGCAGATGCAGAAGTTCTCTGACCACTTCAAAGTGCCGGAACAGTTTGTTAAGTTGGGCGATAAGATTGTGGCGATCCCCATGATCTCGAAGGAACAGCAGAAGCAGGAAGCTACCGAGCAGAAGAACTTTGAGATGAACGCCGATACCTCCGGTCTGACGGTTGCCGGTCACATCGGGACGTGGCACACCATTGACCAGCACGAAGTCGGCGGTCACAGCTTTTATCTGATGGAGCATGACACCTACGGCGATGAAGCTGCTTGCATCATCGTCGATGAGCGCGGCAAGCTCGTCCTTGATGATGTCTACAACGGCTTTGACGATGACACACTCCGCCTTCTTGACCTTGAAGTCAAGGAAGTGCCGGAAATGCCCGATCCCGCGCTCTCCGTTCAGGATATGAAGGACTACGGCTACGCATGGGCTGGCGTTCTTCCCGCCGGTCAGGAGGCGGCTGAGAAGGCTTTGGAGAAGGGCTGCGAGGTTTACCGTCTCTATTCCGATAACACCGAGGGCTTGTGCGTGGATGCCAAGGAGATTGCCGATCATGCGGCAAAGGGCGGAATGCTCGGTATCAGCAAGGAAAGCTGGATGGCAGCTCTTGAGAAGGAAAACTACCTCAAGGCAGCGGAGATGTCGATGGAGGATGACTACGGCATGATTGATGGGATCATCAACAACGGTCCGAAGGAGGACAAGACCGCAGAGGTCAAAGCCCCCGAAAGGGGCGAAAAGTCCTCCATCATGGACAGGCTCAAGTCTGCAAAGGCTGAAAAGCAGAAGGAATGCTGCCCTCCCAAAAAGCACAAAGGAGAGATTGAACTGTGAGCAGAAGTCAGAAATGGCGGCAGGAGTGGTCGTTCTTCATCGGGGACAGCGGACGCCGGAAGTATAACCGCTTCTGCGTCCGCTGCGTCCATAGCTGCAAGCAGAGCTTCCGTGCGGATCTCATCGCCTGTCCGCACTTCTCCCGGAAGGGGGCGCAGAGTAGACAGTTAGGGGTCGAAAAAGCCTGTGATTGCAAGCCTCAGAGCGGCGTAAATTGACCCTGTCTCTTATACACATCTCCGAGCCCACGAGACCGAGGCTGATC
>ENA-OZGK01000339-OZGK01000339.1-human-gut-metagenome-genome-assembly--contig:-NODE-339-length-12105-cov-14.554855_pt1 | contig 12105 bp, 10 predicted proteins | sample MGYA00244657_ERZ653660 | MGnify/ENA primary metagenome ERZ653660 (study PRJEB26926, sample SAMN06165211) | human gut metagenome | biome: ENVO:00009003; feature: ENVO:2100002; material: ENVO:00002003... | reverse complement strand
AGAGACAGGATATGATTTGGCAGTCTGGACAGAATTCCACATAGAGCGTGCCCTCCGCACAGTCAAACACCGTATCCCACTGAATCTGGGCCAGATATTTCATAGGTTTCCCGCAGTGGGGGCAGGTCGTATATTCCGCGTCCTGTACCCAGTTGGCAAAGCCGCCGATGGTATTCACATCCTGGCAGGCCGCGCCGTAAAACAGGGGCACAGGCGCTTCGCCCAGCACAAAGGGATTTTCCGTGAGGGCCTTGTAGTCCTCGGGACTGACATAGCAATCCGTTTTCTCCGCCCCGTCAAAGAGCTCGGAGGGAAAGACTTCCACGCCGCCATCCAGGGTAAAACTGTTAAAGGCTGGACCTTTCAAGAATCCCACACAGTTGGGGCAGCAGGTGGCAGTCAGAATACCATCCAACCCCAGAAATTTCAGCCGCTCATCCCGGCCATCCAGCACCAGCATGTCCACCATGCGTCCGCCACAGTGGGGGCATGTGTCCTCCCGTGCCCGGCCAATGCGGACGGGAGATTTCTCGCTGGTGGTTCCTTTGACCATAGGATAGCAGGTATCGAAGTTGAGCTGGATTTTCTGGCCCTCCTTGTCGAAGGTCCAGCCTCCGATCTGCGCATAGCTGGATGGGTCTACATAGAGGCCCTTGCGCCTGGGCCGGGGATTTCGCTCCAGCTCCAGCAGAGTCTCCATTGCCTTGTCATCTCCTTGCATAGCAAGGCAACTCATCAGGTTGGAGGCCGCGCTGGAATATTCTGCGGACAACAGCGCATGGATCAGACCATCCCGCACATCGGCGGGAGCATGATAATAGATCTCACAGGGCCAGAACACCTCTGCGGCCAGTGCCACTCGCTGAATCTCCGGGGTGATGGCATCATGGTAGCCAAGCAGCTGCCAAAAGTCGGCGAACTCTGGGTCCTCCATATCAGCCAGCCTCTGGATGTTCTGTATCAAGTTTCTTTGTTTTTCGACAATTTGTTCCGGCATCCAGGCCAGAGCAGCTTGCCGTTCTTGCTCGCACTTACATTTCCAACACAATCCCTCATAACCCAATGGGGTTCCACAGCTGGGGCAGGTATATTTCAGACTCATGTTCTCATACTCCTTTCAGGCAATAAAAAAGCCCCACGCCGCACTGTCATAAAGACAGGCTGACGCAGGACATGAAGAAGCCGCGTTGAAGGAGCCGCATCCACCAGCAGATGTAGTTTCTTCAACAACCAAAATATTTTTTTCGTATCTTAAAGCAGCAAATTGCTGTCCAATATATTTGTTCATAGCGGCACCATTTGTTCTGAGCGTAGTTTTATATCTTATTATATCACAGCACCCCTTCAATGAAAATATTTTGTTGGAAATGCTAATGAAAAATTTTTGTGAATTTGTTAAGGCGCAGGGGCTGTTATCTCCATAGTGTCTGGATGGATCAGAGTGATTACTTTTCCCTGATGCAAGGCATAGTTGACTGTCTGTGCTGTACCTGAGCGCAGCTTTTTCTGATTATCAAACACACCGATAAGGTACTCTGCATGATCGACCATATAGTAATTCCTTTTTTTATAACTGGAAACATCCGCAGAATGTGAAATAACAATGGAATCGTTTGCGTTTTGGATCAGCTTTTTCAATCTATGTCTACTCTGATCCGGCCATTTAGAGTCATAACCGATGAAGGGAACTACAACGACAATTTTAATATCTTCGTATCCCGTTTGTGCCCTCAATGTCAGCAGCTGTTCTCCAGCCCACATATCTACACCAAGAGCACCGCCGACAAAAAAAGTACGGACAAATTTCTCGTCATGAAGTATCCGAAACTGCTCCAGGAGACATTCTTTTAATTTTTGGCATAGGGGATCTTCCTCATTATATCCAAAGCAAAATCTTGTTGGTCGGTGGCCGGTAATGGCGCAGGCATACTGATTCATATAAATCACCCTTGATAACTGCCTTGATTACGCATATAAAGCAAAAATAACGCAAATAATAATGCGTATAAAGGTTATATTACAAAATTATAACACAATACATACGAAGTATCAAGAATTGCTTTCTGCTATGCTAAAAGAGCAGAGAGGTGAGCGTATGGACGAAGAATTTATCCGCAATCGAATCACAGAATTACGATTGAAAAAAGGCGTTTCAGAATATCAGATGAGCATGGAGTTAGGGCAGAACAGAAGCTATATTCAGGCGATTTCCTCTGGGCGTTCTATGCCGTCTATGAAGCAGTTCCTCAACATCTGTGAGTATTTTGAAATCACACCGCTTCAATTTTTTGATGCACAGGAAAATAACCCTCAGCTTATCAAGAAGGCTTTGGACGGAATGAGAAAGATGTCAGATGACGATTTGATTATGCTGATTGGTTTTATAAGTCGCTTAAACACAGAAAACTAACGATAGGAGGCAGTAAGCGTCCCGTCGTTAGTTTTTCATTTTATGCGCAGCATATTGTGGCAAGCAATGCTTGTGGCTATCCATTTCGCCACAAACTGCTTGTTGAGGGCAGTGCCCCCAAGCCCCTTTGAACACAGAATTTCATTCTGTGGCTGCGCGTTCTGCGAACGCTTTTGACCAGGACCAGCTTACCGCTGGCCGTGGTCTTTTTCTTTTTCAACATCCTGTTCTACCTCCATTTTCAGCACCCGATCCACATTGGCCTTTGCAGTTAAAAGCTCCCGCATTTCCTCACGGGAACGCCGGTACTCGGCATAGGTCTTTTTCTTTTCTTCCAGCAATTTCGCATACTCTGTCTGCAACTCTTTGACCTTGGGCAGCTTCTTGACTCCCATTTCATCAAAGGCATTTTTAGCAGCCTGGTGGAGCAGAATTTCTTCCTCATGTTCTTCCCGGAATTTCTTAGAGTAGCCGGCCTTGCGGTATGCCACATAGACCTCACGGGTCTTGGCATAATTTACAATGTGAGTACGCAGAACAGCAATCTCTGCCATGCGCTTTTCAGCCGCTTTGATCTGCGCCGAAAGCTCATTGTGATGTGCCGTGGCAGCCGCAGCCTTTTCTTCTAAAATCGCATACTCCAACAGGTTATTCTCTGACAGGTAATTCATGGTCTGCGCCATTTGTTTCAGATTGAAAACTTTAGCCCATCGCGCATAGCCAGCACCTTTTCCTGCCTGCAATTTTGCCTGAATGTCCACCAGCAGATTGACCTTCGGCGGCTCTGCCTGTGCGACCACTTTCTTTCGTGGGGTATGCGTTTTCTTCCCGGAGAGAACTGCCTGCAAATCTTCCAATCCATATCCTTCGCCCAGGCTGTCCATTCGGGCGGCTTTCTCCCAACCGGGGAGCTTCAGGCGATATGATTTTCCGCGCTTTGATACCTCACAGCCGGACTCTTGCAGCAGCCTCAGCAGCTCCTCAAAGTCAGCAGGACTTTGTGATAATGCATTGTCAATCGCCACACGAAGCAGCTCTCGGTGAGAGGGCTTTGCCTGATCGCCCAGCCATTTGTTATAGCTCTTTCCGTGAGGTTTCGGGTTCTCTACAATAGACAGTCCGTTTTCAATGCAGATGGTGTCGCTCAACTGACGGACCGCCTTGGTGCTGCCCCAAAAGTTTCGGAATTTCCGGTCATATTCTAAGCTGACCGATGACCAGATAATGTGATTGTGAATGTGCGACTTGTCTATGTGGGTGCAGACCACAAAGGCATGATTGCCCTTGGTGAATCGCTTGGCAAATTCCACACCCAGCCGGTTAGCTTCTTCCGGGGTGATCTCGCCGGGGCGGAAGGACTGGCGCACATGATAGGCGATCACATCATCCGCGCCGCGCACTCGTCCGGTAGCGGCAATGTACTGCCGCTTTGCCAGAAGGAACTCCGCATCCACAGTCCGGCTGTCACACGCATAGCCGGTAATGAGTCTGCCGTCATCTGTTTTCTTTGGGTTGGCCACATAGTCGATGATGTCACTGATCGCCCGACTTTCTGTGCGGCCCTTGCCGACATGAAGCGGCATGATTCTCGTGGTTGCCATAGGTCAGACCTCCTTCCCGAAAAGAAAACGGCCTGCCATAGCAGACCGCTTTCACTATTCTATAAAACTTTCTTCATCGAAAAAATTGAACTCATCATCTTCTAAGTGTCTTGGTAGAAATCTCATTTCATATTGCTCTTGCGCCAATGCACGGACATCAGGCCGCCTATCCTTTAGTCGATTTTTCAGCCAGGACAACTGCTCTTTCGATAGCCTCCATGGAAGATTCAAAAGACGATTCAGTGTCATCAGTTCAGCCTGCTTTTCTGCTGGTAGCGAAGCACAGGATTTACAAATGTGGGATGCATGACCTTTGCCTGAAAATTTTTCGTTGGCTTTGTATTCACCACAAACTTTACAATAGTGTCCATGCTTTTTCATAAGCTGATGCCCTTCTCGCAAAGAACATATAACCTGTGAATTGCTTTCATAATCACATCCCATTCCAAATCAGAAGCATAAGAAAACTTTTTACGGTATGCCTCCCAAAGTTTTTGCATAACCGAATCATTTTCCACTTCGTCAAAAACTTCTTCAGCCTGGTTAAGATACTTCTCCGATCCCCGTTTATGAGCAGTTGCCAGAAGCGCATCATGTAAAATTTTCGGGTTCAGCGTGGTTCCATGCAACTGTTCTAAAATGTAAATATCGTAGAAATCTCTCATGCGGGTATTGGTTGTGGTTCTGGTAATAATGGTTTCCAGCTTTTCTGCCAGCACAGTTTCTAAATTATAAGCCCAAATATCAATGGAGCGATCTTCCAGCATAAGTTTGAATGAATACCGAACCTCTCTTGGAGTGATTGCATCTCCCGTAGAAATATCAATTTTCAAAGGGGTCACTACACCATCGAATGTTGTACTCATGCTGACACGAATCCCCGGATACTCTGCTTCATCCATAATCTCCGAAATACTTTTCAGCTGAAATTTAACACCATCATCAATCGGAACAGTTACGATTGATGAAATTAGATTCTCAATATCCTCCACATTAACATTAGCTCCTTTTATGGTTGCATCCAAATCCATCGTAGAGCGGGCATCCAATCCAACCATAGCCGCTACCAACATACCACCCTTCAAGATAAACTTATCACGATACTCAGAAAGAGAAATACGCTCCAAAAAACGCTCCATCATGTAGTTCCTCATTAAAATCTGAGCATCTGCGGATTTTTCTCTGGAAAGGTTTCGTATTAAATCTTTAAGCTGCCTTGCTGTTTTTATCATAAAAGTACCTCCAAATACTGTCGTAAAATTTTTTCCACCTTGAACATCCCAGCATATTGCATTAAAGCTCGCAGGTTCTTATCTTTTCTACGGGCATACGCTTTCAGTGCTCCCTGAAAGGTCTGAATTTCAATTCTGCTACGGCTTCTGAGCAAATCACAGATTGTTCGCTCCATATCATAAACCGGCACAGTATGCCCGAACGGAGTTTTCGCTGTTGTAAGTCCTACATCATGTAAGTCTGCTTTAATCGTAAAAACTTGAATGCCTTCTGCTTTCATTTTGCTTGGATTGCATCCAGTTTTGACCGTAACTGTATATTCTATTGGTTCACGGTCTGTCAGATCGTGAAAAAATAAAGCTGTTTCATGTGAAAATACTGCTTGTTCAAATCGCAAATGAAGCAGATACATGGCATCCACCCAGGAATCTTTGGACAGATAAATCCCATGTGCGACTCTATCCAAATCTCGTGAACGCACATAATCATAAAATACCGGCTTTGAAATTCCAGAAGATACGACCTGCGATGTTCGCAGCATTCCTTCTTGTGCTGTTAGCATCTGATCCAGCTGTTCAAATTGTCCCATCATATCACTTCCTTTCGTACTAATATTATATTCAATATTAGTTCAAAAGTAAAGTCGTGGATATATAGTTTCTCTTTCCAAATTTAACAGACGGTGTTTGGCATTTTGTGGCTTTGCGTATTTTTTATCCATAAACCCAATCCTGAATGGCAAATTTCAAACTCTGCACCTTACCCATCAGCCAGATTGCAGCCAACGGCAGCCCCATAGGGCTAATCAAAAATGCCATAACCAGCAAAATCACACCATTTTGCGGGGAATAGGTAATAAGCACAGCCACGCCAAGCAGAGCAATTACAGTGCTGAGCAGACCAAGCACCAGACCGGATATGTAGATCAGCCCCGTGCAGAGCCAGACAAAAAGCGTCAGCACCAAAATGACCGGTGCAGTTATAATCATCAAAAGCCCTTTCAAAATCTTCATGTCATTTCCTCCTTGCAGCGTTCTTGGTATCTTTTCTAATCATATTATCCGGCATGGGCAGGCAAAAGACAAGGATACCGATAAAAAGAAAAAGCGGAGAGAGGAGCAGCGAAGTAATGCCGTTCCTCCCTCCGCAAATGGAGTATCTATCCCTGTTATAAAAGTTCGGAAAGCTGGGTAAGGATTTCCTCTACGCCCTCCCATAACTGTTCCTGCCGCTGGGATATATCCTCCAAGTCAGCATCATAAACCCGCCCAGTCTCATGCACTTTACGGGTCAGCTGGTTTAAGTTGTTGCTGTTTCGGCGCATCAGGGAAACAAGCTCCTTCAGCTCCGGCAGCTCCAGCTTGACTACATACCCATCCAGCGCCATTTTTCTTAGATAGGCTTCACGGTTGGAGGTTCCAAACTGAGACATTTTTTGCTCAATCACAGCAAGCTCCTCCGCTGAAACTCTAAAGTTTAATTGCATATCCCGCTTACGCTTTGCCATGGTTATCTCTCCGGTCCCTGTTTCTTCGGGGCGGCAGGCTTATGGGCAGGCAGTTCCTGCTTGAGCTTATCCCGTACAGAGGGGCGGGACGGTTGTATCTTTTCTCCCTGAGTACGGCTGCGCTGCTGTTCTTCTCGCACCAGATCAATAAAGCCATCCAGCACAGCAGGGTGGCTGTTCAGGACATAACCACAACGGACGGTTTCGGGATTATCATTGGGAATGGTCTTGGCCCATTCCTTATCGCGTCGGGAGTAACGCCCATCCCAGTCCTGAAGCTGGACGGTGTTGGCAAGGACCAGCGCCACACGCTCCATGCCATAGGTCTCGATCACACCCTTTGCCGCATCGTGACTGAGATACATTCCGTCGAAGTGTTCCCGCACCGCCGCTTCAATGGACTCCTTGCATTGGAGATTTGCATTGTTGGAAACCCGGTACTGCTCCAGTTCCCTATGTTCTCTCGCATAGGCGGCAGAGTGGGGATAGACCGGTGTTGTTCGCAGTTCCTCTTTAGCTCTGCACACATCGTCGGCACGGTTCTCAATACTGTCCCGGATCACATCCATATAGCCGGTCTCCAGCTTTTCAAAATAACGGTACACATCCGCCAGCGGAGAGGGAGATTCCAAAAGTGCCTAAGCCTGGGCATCAGTCAGCTCCAGTTCCTCCATCGCCATCACAATGTCCTCACGAACCGTGTACTCATAGGTGTGGTGCAGGATTTCTTCCGGGGGCTGGCTTTTCAGCCAGTCCCTGTATTTGTCCTGCTCGGCAGCCATCTTTTCATAAAGGGCTGTATTTAGATCGTTGGTATTCATGTTATCGCACCTCCTCATGCTGTTTTGGCTTCTTGTCTGTACTGCGGGGCGGCACCGGGCGTTTCAGATGGTCCAATACCGAAGGCCGTGTGCTTTTGGCAACGACAGCTTCATCGTGTGCCGGTCCCTTTCCGTCGATGTTGAGCAGGGTATCCAGCTCCACCAGACGGGCGTTTTTGCTTTTTAGTTCTTCTTCATAAAGGAATGGCTTTCCAACTTCCTCCTTTGCCGCAGCCTGCTGCTGATAGAGGTTATCCAGCTGGGCCTTTGCCGCCTCCAGACGCTGCGGCATCTGGGCGAGGGCATTGTCGATACGGGTAAGATTTCCGCGAGGGTCTGTACCAAGGGTTGCCCGGTGGGTCATCTGTCCTTTCAGCAGGAGCGTATACTCCTGTTTCCAAGCGGAAAATTCCACGGATATGGCATAGCCCCGGTAGCTGCCGATCTGCACCGGATCGGAGGTTTTGACCTCCTTGCAGGCATCCAAAAGGGCTGCGCCGGCGTTCTCCTTATCGGTCAGCAGATCGCCGCGGATTTCCATACCAGCAAAACCGTCCTCCGGGTGCGGGTGAGCTGCCAAAACCTCCAGATCGGATTCAAAGCCCTTGATAAAACCTTTGTGCTTTTCAATCTCCTCCGGGAAGTATTTGAGCAGCTGGTCCTCCAGACGATATTGCTTGCTCTGGTGGTCGGCTTTCATCAGCTTCAGGCGGGATACCTCCACATCCAAATCCATACGCTCCTTGATACGGGGGTCTCCAGCACACAAAGCCTTGATCTCGGCAAAGGAAAGCGCCGTTTCATCCACATCATCGCAGGAACGCACTGGTGATTTAGAAGTCATGATCTGACTGATGAATTTTTGCTTATTCTCCACCGTCTGCCAGAGGTATGCGTCAAAGGTTCCTTCGGTCACATAGCGGTACACATGGACAAGAGGATTCTGGTTACCCTGGCGCTCGATACGGCCCTTGCGCTGGGCAAGGTCTCCCGGTCTCCACGGACAGTCCAGGTCATGAAGTGCCACCAGACGGTCCTGCACATTGGTGCCTGCGCCCATCTTGGCGGTGCTGCCCAAAAGGACACGCACCTGACCGGTACGAACTTTAGAGAACAACTCCTTTTTCCGCACTTCGGTGTTGGCTTCATGGATAAAAGCGATCTGGTCGGCAGGCATTCCCTGAGCAATGAGTTTCTGACGAATATCGTCATATACCGTAAAGACCGGTTCCTGCTCCGGCAGAGGCACAGCGCCTTCCAATGCGTGAAGCAGTGGATTATCCAGCGTTTTCGCCGCCTTGCTTGCAGGAGCTTTTGCCTGCGGTGTAGAAATGTCGCAGAACACCAGCTGGGTCAGCTTGTCAGCTTTGCCATCCCGCCAGATCTGCATGATGTTGTCCACGCACTGATTGACCTTTGTGCCAGGTTCATCCGGCAGCATCTGGTTGACGATCCTCTGGTCCAGCCCCAGCTTGCGGCCATCCGAGGTAATCTTGAGCATATTGTCCTGGGATGGGTCAACGGTTCCACTGTGTACCAGCGATGCCCGTTCCGAAAGGGCCTTGACCATTTCCTGCTGATGTTCGGTAGGCTGCGCCACGATGTTGTGGTATTCCACCTCCGGGGTGGGCAGGTTCAGTTGGTCGGCGGTCTTGATGTCCGCCACTTCTTTGAACAGGTTCATCAGCTCCGGCAGATTAAAGAACTTGCTGAATCTCGTTCTTGCCCGGTAGCCGGTGCCTTCCGGTGCCAGCTCCAATGCTGTGACGGTCTCTCCAAATCGGGAAGCCCAGCAGTCGAAGTGGGTCATGTTCAGTTCTTGCAGGCGTTCATACTGGAGGTAACGCTGCATGGTGTAAAGCTCGGTCATGGAGTTGCTGACCGGGGTGCCGGTGGCAAAGATAACGCCACGGTTTCCGGTAATCTCATCCATATAGCGGCACTTAGCAAACATATCGGAGGATTTCTGCGCGTCCGATGTGGAAAGACCAGCCACATTCCGCATTTTTGTGTATAGAAACAGGTTTTTATAGTTGTGGGCCTCGTCCACAAACAAACGGTCCACACCCAGCTGCTCGAAGGTTACCACATCGTCTTTTCGCCCTTCGGCTTGCAGCTTTTCCAGTCTGGCTTCCAGAGACTTTCTGGTACGCTCCAGCTGCTTGACGGTAAAACGCTCGCCGCCGCTGGCCTGTACCTCTGCAATCCCCTCGGTGATCTCGTCGATCTGCTCATAGAGAAGCCGTTCCTGACGCTCCCGGCTGATGGGGATACGCTCAAACTGGCTGTGTCCCATGATGATGGCGTCGTAGTCACCAGTTGCAATCCGGGCGCAGAACTTCTTTCGGTTATGGGTCTCAAAGTCCTTTTTGGTGGTGACTAAGATATTGGCGGAAGGATAGAGACGCAGAAACTCCGACGCCCACTGCTCGGTCAGATGGTTTGGAACCACAAAGAGAGATTTCTGGCACAGTCCCAGGCGTTTGGCTTCCATCGAAGCAGCTACCATCTCAAAAGTTTTGCCTGCGCCTACTTCATGTGCCAACAGGGTATTTCCTCCATACAGCACATGGGCGATGGCGCTTTTCTGGTGTTCCCGCAGGGTAATGGCCGGGTTCATGCCGCCAAAAGTGATATGGCTGCCATCATACTCGCGGGGACGGGTAGCGTTCATTTCTTCGTTGTACTGGCGCACCAAAGTTTGGCGACGCTCCGGGTCTCTCCAGATCCAGTCCCTAAAGGCTTCCCGGATCGCCTGCTGTTTTTGAGCAGCCAGGGTGGTCTCCTTGGCGTTCAGCACGCGGCGCTCTTTTCCGTCTGCGTCCTCTATGGTGTCATAGATACGGACATCCCGCAGGTTTAAGGAATCCTCCAGAATCTTGTAGGCGTTGGCGCGGCTGGTCCCATAGGTGGTATAAGCTGCCACATCGTTGTAGGATACAGAAGATTTCCCCTTGATCTGCCATTCAGCGGTAAAGGACGAATAGTTGACCTCGATACTACGCTGGAGATAAAACGGGGTATTAAAGGTCTCATACATAAATTGCTGGATATATTCCTTGTCAATCCAGGTAGCGCCCAGACGCACCTCAATCTCCGACGCATCCAGGTCTTTGGGCTGGGCGGCGGTAAGAGCTTCCACATTGACTGCATAAACCGGGGCCTGCTGTGCGGCCCGTTGCGCCTGACGCAGTTTGCGGCGTACATTGCCGGAGAGGTATTCATCAGCAGTCACATAATGGGGTGTGCCGTCTTTCTCCAGCTGTCCCGGTACACGGAAGATTACGCCTTGCAGCTCTCCGGCCAGTTCTTCTTTTGTTTTTCCGGTAAGCTGGCTCATATAGTCCATATCCACGCAGGCTTTTTCCGAGATGGACACCGCCAGTGCTTCACTTGCCGTATCCACCACAGCCACCGCCTGATGGGGCTTGATGGTCCGCTTGGTGAACATATCTGCCTTGCGTTCCAGCTTTCCGTCCTCGTCGATGACTTCCAGCGCACAGAGCAGGTAATAGGAAGAATCGTCTGCATAGGCCAGTCGGTTTGCACGGTCATTGATAAGGCCATATTTTTCAGAAAAGCTGTCATATAGGCTGTTCAGTTCCGCCTGCTTTTGGGTAATGGTGCTGTCCGAAACCGCTGCATCCATCTGAAGGTCGATCAGTTCCTGCACACAATCACGCAGTCCCACAAGACCTTTTACGCGGGCTTCGGCGGTGGTGTTGAGATCCGGGCGCACCATGTGGCTGTTTTCCCGGTAGTACACCTGCCCGTCTACAATGGCATAGGAATAGTTCTTCACATTAGGATCGGCAGGAATGGAGGTGCCAATGGCTTCGCCTTCGCCCAACTCCGGCAGCTCTGCCTCCTGATAAGTGCCATGAATGTACTTCACAGCATCATGCAGCTGGTCGGAAAGCTTCAGTCCCTCGATGGGGTTCACGGTGTAGTCCATACCATGTGCAGTGCTTACCGGCTCCTGTCTGCCCAGCACCATTTCCGGGTGGTCGATAAAATACCGGTTGATGGCAAAATCGTTCTCCGTCTGTCCGGTCTGGGTCCATTCCGGCACGATGTCCAACGGGCGGTCCCGCTTTTGGAGGAAGATGATGTCCGATACCACCTCGGCACCGGCATTCTTTTTGAACGCGTCATTCGGCAGACGGATAGCTCCCAGCAGCTCAGCACGCTGGGCAAGATAGCGGCGCACGGTAGAATCCTTGGCGTCCATGGTATATCGGGAGGTCACAAAAGCTACCACGCCGCCGGGACGCACCTGATCCAGTGCTTTGGCGAAAAAGTAGTTATGAATACTGAAATTCAGCTTGTTGTAGGCTTTGTCGTTGACCTGATACTGACCGAACGGCACATTGCCGATGGCAAGGTCAAAGAAGTCACGCCTATCGGTGGTCTCAAAGCCGCCTACTGTGATGTCCGCCTTGGGATAGAGCTGCTTTGCGATGCGCCCGGAAACAGGGTCCAGCTCCACGCCGTACAGACGGCTGTTTCGCATTTTCTCCGGCAGCATACCAA
>ENA-OZGK01000334-OZGK01000334.1-human-gut-metagenome-genome-assembly--contig:-NODE-334-length-12210-cov-6.425751_pt1 | contig 12210 bp, 10 predicted proteins | sample MGYA00244657_ERZ653660 | MGnify/ENA primary metagenome ERZ653660 (study PRJEB26926, sample SAMN06165211) | human gut metagenome | biome: ENVO:00009003; feature: ENVO:2100002; material: ENVO:00002003... | reverse complement strand
AGATCAGCCTCGGTCTCGTGGGCTCGGAGATGTGTATAAGAGACAGCCATTTGTCTATCATCCGACATATTACAATCCCCTTTTTCTTAAGCAAATAGGCAATAATCCTTTTGTGATAACCGTACACGACATGACCTATGAAAAATATCCAGACTTGTTTCAAGACTCCATATCCATTATTCAACAGAAGAAAGAAATTATCACAAAAGCCAATCACATTATAGCCATTAGCGAACATACCAAGAAAGATATCATAGAAACATTAGGCATATCCCCTCAAAAAATAGACGTTATCTACCACGGTTGTAGTCTACAATCCACTATAAGCAAGCCTAATCTACATCTTCCCCAAAGATACATTTTGTTTGTTGGTGACCGGACATCCTACAAAAATTTCCAACGATTAGCAGAAGCTTTCAGTATAATCCATCAAACAGATGCACATCTACATCTAATATGTGCAGGCAAACCGTTTTCAAAGGCTGAATCAGAATTAATATCACGTATAGGCATCGCCCCGCATACACTGCAAATTTCGGTCAACGACCAGCATCTGAAAGAATTATACAACCGTGCTCTGCTATTTGTATATCCATCTTATTATGAAGGTTTCGGCATCCCTATTTTAGAAGCCTACACTTGCAACTGCCCCGTAGCCTTGAGCCAAGCCTCTTGCTTTCCTGAAATTGCCGAAAATGCAGCGGCATATTTCGACCCATTCTCTGTTTCTTCGATGGCAGAAGCTATCAAAAGTGTGATATACGACGAAGCTGAACGCACCAGACTTATACTTGCCGGCAAAGAAAGGATTAAACTTTACTCTTGGGAAAAGGCAACCCGCCAAACCGAACTTGTCTACCGGAAAGTAGCAAAAGCAGTCTTCTGACCATTCATTTCCGCATAGAGAAAGCGTTGTTCAATTTCAGCAAGAAGGTCAGGACAGGCTTTACCCTCTTCTGGAAACGGTGTGTCTTGCTCATCTCACGGAAAAGTTCAAACAAAGGCTGCTTTTTCAGGCAAGCAGCCAACTGCAAAGAGTCGAGTATCATGGGAGGAAATATTCCCTGCAGGATATATTTCTTTTCCTCCTCACAAAGACTTAAAGAGACAGAACTGATGCCTTGCATATTAAAGATACTTATCACCCTCTCGACATGTCTATAAGAACAGCTTTCAAGCACTATCTTCTTCACAAAGAATTCCCAATCAGAAACAATCTTAAGCGTCTCCGTATAAAGGCACCCCTCAAATAATGCTCTCTTTATAAAAGCAGCAGGATGTCCCAAAGAGCGTTCCAAAAAATATTCAAAGCTCAAGACATCCGGGTATACAAACAAATCCTCCTTTCCATCGCCGTGTACAAAAAGCAAATCCCCGTAAACAATGTCTTCGCCCGACAAAAAAGGATGAATGTCCTCCAATACAGCAAAGTCATGAAGAAAATCACCCGAATTCAAAAAAAGTAAATACTCTCCAGATGCCTCCCGGATGCCTTTATTCATGGCATTATATATGCCCGAATCTTTTTCAGAGCACCAATAAGCAATTTTATCCTGATTGTTCACAATCAAGTCCTTACTGCCATCAGTGCTGCCACCATCTATGACAATATATTCAAAGTCAGAAAAGCGCTGTCTGAAAACACTGTCCATTGTCTTGGCCAGTCCTTCAGCATTGTTATAGTTGATAGTTATGACAGATAGTTTCATTTGTGAAAAAGTCCTTTTATATATTGACGGAAAAATCTTCTATACCATTTATTTCTATGCGCCTCGCGCTTCTTGCGCAGATAAAGCAGTTCGCGAATGATGTGCAATGCACTGCCTCCAAAAAAGGAAGCATAAAGGGTTCTGTGTTTTGAATAGATATAAAACTCCGTTTCATTAAATACATCGGCCTGCTTTGCCGCAGTTATCATAGATTGCTCCTTGACACGGTAATAAAAGAGTGGAGAGGGTATCTGATACACAAGACTATTTTCATCTAACAACCTGATAAAGAACTCCCAATCCTCGTGTCCTTTCCGCATATTCTCATCATAGCCGCCAATGGCCATGCAATCACTGCGCCTAAAAAAAGCAGAACAAAAAATATGATTTCTCTGAAGCAACTCCTCATACCCTTCATAACGCAAATTCCAAACCTTATTTTTTACTCCGAAAAAAACTCCTCGACAAAATACCAGTTTCAGGAATGGATTGTCCTCGAATGCCTCCATCGCCTTTTCCATATACTCCGGATGTATAATGTCATCTGCATCCAACGGCAATATAAATTCTCCCTGAGCCAATTCTATACCTTTATTTCTCGCAGAAGACAATCCTCCGTTTTCCTTGAATACATATTTAATTCTTGAGTCTTTCCGCGTATACTCCAATGCCACTTTTTCTGTTTCATCAGGCGAACCGTCATTCACAACTATCGCTTCCCAGCACTGATAAGTCTGAGCCAATAAAGAGTTCAAGGCTTCGGGCAAATAAATGGCTTGATTATAACAAGGTACAATAACAGACACCATACCCTTTTCATTTAATGCGTCCATACAATATGTTTATATTTTATCTAAATTATTTAGCAGATGACAATAATCAATTTACAAAGTTAAGAATCTTTCCCTACTAAATATCTATATACTCCCGAAATACAATGCAACAAATGTTCTAAAGAAAAAGGATAAGACAAAAAAGCCATCAAAACTTCTTTCTTCTCAGGGAAATCAACTTTAAAAGATTTTTGCAAGAAACGATTAAAGCTCTTTTCTCTATATCTTTCCATCTCCCTTTTAGTAAGACAAAGGTCATCTATCTTTATCGGCAAAATAACATTCCATTTCCGATTATACATCCTGACCGTATCTTGGCACCAGTTGCGATTATAATTACCTTCCGAGAGATGTTCCACTTGAACTTCCGGTGAGCAACAAACATAATTCCTATATCGTTTGCTTACAGCTATCTGTAAAGAGAAATCAACATCATAGCAATGAAATCCAGTCAGCATCTTTTCATCGAAAGGATATGCCTTCCATACCTCTTTTCGGACAAACATTCCGAAACCGTCCACTGCTACAACTTCCGCAAACCACTCTCCTTGTACCACATTGAACCCAGTGAATGCCGTCACATTTCCTTTTTTTTGTAAATAAGAAGTACAAGCAAAACGACGATGCTGCATCCATCCCGAATAGCAGTCGAACATTATTTTAGTTCCTGCAAAACCTATTACTCCACAACTCGGTTCCGCCAACTTCTCAGCAACAACCGTCCCCCAATCCTGCGAATGGAATTTCACATCTTCATGGACGAAAAACAAATAAGGATAGCGAGCCTGCCGAGCACCTTCATTATAAGCGCGAGCTATAGACCAGCACTTCTCCCGATTATCTATAGCGATAATCTCATGTTCCACTCCAATAGTAGCATGTATATTTTGGCTGATTTCTTGCAATCGTTCCGGTGAAATAGAGCAAATGATAATTGACAGCATTCCTATATCCTCTTTTATATAATGTACCTTTATTTGAATTTATCTTTTCTATGAGTAGGAAGAAAAGGAATCACAAATGCTAATATCCTATTTATACGTTCCAGATAGTAATGTACTGGCAGAACCCCCATTTTCCCTCTTGCCTCAACATACAGACGGGCACGGATGTCCGGTGAAACCGGTAGTTTCGCTATAAGTCTATAACACTCTCCCCTCACCAAGCATTTTCTATACCAGCCAACGTCTGTACAAGAAAACATATACGACATCACATCTATCGTATTGAACATTCCTTCCCCTGTATATTTAGACCTGCTGGTTACTTTATTGGTATGTTGCCGGAAGTAATTCAATTTCCGGCGTACCTCTACAACTTTCCCCTCCTGTGCCACTTCTACCCAGAACTGCCAATCACCCGCACAGCGAAGTTGCTGAAAGGACTTATCTAGTTTATCGTAAACCTCCCTCTTGAAAAGCACCATACTGGCATTATACACATAATTCCTATATAACAGATTATGTTTTACATATTCTTTGCCATCGAATGTTTTCACTTCTCCGGTTTCTTTCCAACGGTCACGGCTCTTACGTTTCATCCTTTGTCCCTGTCCATCTATCAGAATGGAACCAGTAAGGCACATTATTGCACTTGGATTCAACTCCAATGCGGCAACTGTTGCCTCCAAAAAATGAATATCGGCAGTGTCATCACTTTCTGCAATCCAAACATACTTTCCTTTAGCAAGGCGAATGCCCCTATCCCATTGAAGAAAAGTATTGCCTGTATTCTTTTCATTCAACACTAATGCCGAAACTTTTGGATGTTCTTTATAGGCATTCAAAATATCACAACTATTGTCCGCAGAACAATCATCCAGCAGAATCAATTCAAAGTTCTGATAGGTTTGATTGAGGATGCTTTCAATCCTCTCTTTCAAATAAACAACATGATTATAATTGGGAAGTATTACACTCACCATAGGAGAATTATCCATAAAATTTATGCAGATTTCATACTTTATAAAACAAAAAAATAGGCCGACAGATTATCTATCGCCTACCATAACCGCAAAGTGGCCATCAACGGATAGCCCACCCGCCATCGCAATTTAAACTTACGCACCAGATTCCAGGGCTTGGTTCTGGTCTTACCTTGAAAATACCAGATGTAGTTGTTTACGGCATCCAGTACCCGTGAAGAGGACTCACCGTCCAGATGGGCTTCATGCTTGTGCACATAAGCACGCATCCGCTCCATCAGTTCTGCCGGACGGGAAATGGCCTTTTCAATAGCTCCTTCTACAGCATCCGTCTCAGTGACATTCAGCAAATGAGCTCCTGGCATGGTGTTGCAATAAGTCACCACCGGTTTGTCCAACATCATCGCCTCAACAATCACAGACGAAGCATCGGACAACAGTACATCTGCACTGTTTAGCAGCTTGGCATCAACAAGTCCACTCTCGTGGAAAGTAATATTGGGGCAGGAAGCAGCCAGTTCCTTGTATTTCTTGAGGACTTCCATATCCGAGAATTTCGGATGGAACGAAATAATCCAATCCCAGTTCTTCTCGCGCACCAGTCTCTTGATGGTATCAAACAGATGAGGAGCAGAAGTTATATTTTTTGTAAACGTAGAAGAGTACAAAACTACCGGACGTGCATTATGAGGAGTATGTACACGTTCCTTCACGAAAGTATCCGCCTTGCACCAGCCAGTTTCGTATACCTTAAAGAAACCGTATTTCCTCTCAAGCTCCTTAAAAGGAAGAGTGCTCGTTTCTCCTTGTGTGCAATAGACATCGAACCATCCACGAACAGAAAAATGGTCATCCTTTTCATCGCCACGCTTATTGATGGGGTAGCCATGGAAAAGGGAAACTTTCACTCCCGGGAAGAAATCATAAATATAATTACCCGGTGCAAAAACAGCAATAGGCTGATAATCCATCACTTCCTGAACAGATTGAAGCCACCTTTCATCTTGATTCAACAGAACCGGACAGTCTGGCTCGATAAACCATGCAACATCGTCTCCTCTACGCCTGATTTCGTCCTGAAGCGGGCGAAGTATAGGATAGGAATAGGCTACCGAAACGAAAAATAAATAATGCTTCTTCATACACTCAAAATATCACGGCAACGACACAATCGTCACCTCAAATTACCAATAGAACAATAAAATCCAGCCCTTAGTTTGTAACAGTTTTGCTTTCTTTGCTTTAAACGTCTGCAAAGTAAATACAAGAATTCTGCATATACTGCATCAATCCAGAAAAAAAAATGACTTTTATCAATTTTCCTCCAAAAGTTGCTGTTTATGAAGCTTTTTCTTCTCTAAAATATCTATCTTTGCACCCCAATATTTTAAAAATACTATTTTATGAGAAGAAACCTTTTTCATTGCTCCGACAGTCAACAAGGGGCAACAGATAAAGTGACTCTTTTGTTCGGAATCACCATTTTTTTCAAATTCCTGCTATTCGATTTCATCTGGAGCATAACCACCACATTCGCTTCATTCTCTACCATCGAATTTTATGCAACCAAAATAATAGCCACCCTCGTACTTCTCGTCCCCTATAAGTTCTTCCGGCTCTGGAAAACAGAGATAGTCATCATGCTTTTGCTGGATATACTACTGATTGTCAACCTGATGTATTTCCGCACCTACTATACTGCCATCCCACTTAACAGCTATGGACTTTCTGGAAACCTCGCCGATTTCACCGGAAGCGTTTACGACTCTTTCCGCTGGTACGACATCTTCTTCCCTCTATCTACCATTGCCAGTATCCCCCTTTATTGGCATTACAAAAGAAATACCGCCGGAAGAACATCATACAAGTATTACGGAGGAGCTTTGGGAATCGGTATCCTGCTGTTTGCCATCACCACCCTGGCCAAAGGAGGATTCAAGGAAGCATACAACACCGTCCGCCAGAAAGCCTATCTGTGTGCAAGCACCACTTCCATGTATACTGTCTTCGGAAGCCTATACTATGACCTCATCAACCAGAAGCAGGAGGCCACCCCACAGATACAGCAAGAGATAAAGGAGTGGCTGAGCCAGAAACCCGGACATCACCCTTTGACCGGACGTATCGGAATCCGCAACAACTGCATCGTCATCCTGGCAGAATCTTTGGAAAGCTGGGTACTCGAAAGGGAAGTGGAAGGGCAAGAGATTACTCCATATCTCAACAAACTGCTGCAAGACTCCACCTCCTTATACGCTCCCCACGTACTGACGCAAGTGAAAGGAGGACGTTCCATTGATGCACAGCTGTTGCTTTGCGCCGGTATGCTGCCTATCAACAGCGGCACATACAGCAGCCAATATCCTGACCACACCTACGGAACCCTGCAAAAAGCCATGCATCAGCAGAAGAACTCGCGCAACTACCTCCTGACCATTGATAAAGTATCGACCTGGAACCAAGGCGTCATAGCCTACAGTTTCGGGACCGACACCATCATTGCTTATCATGACTTTGAACTGACAGAAGCCTTTGGCACGCACAAACGTACCGGAGACGGCTCCTTCCTGGCGCAATGCAGCCAAAAAATAGAGAAGGGGGAAATCTGGAAGAAGGGGGAGAATGTTTACATGCAGCTGGTGACCTACTCCGGCCATGCTCCCTTCAAATTGCCTGAAGAATTGAAAGAGATTCATTTCTCTCCGGCCATTCCACAGAAAATGAATGACTATATGACCACTGCACGCTATACGGACAAGGCGATAGGAAAATTCGTGGAGTACTTGAAAACACTCCCACAATACGACGAGACCCTTATCGTCATCACCGGTGACCACGAAGGACTGGCTACCTACCGTGAAGAATTGTGTAACGCCCCCGGTGGCAAGGGTATCGTATCCGACAAGACATTCACCCCTTTCATCATAGTAAACTCTCCGGTAGGCATGCGTTATGATAAAGTGATGGGACAAATCGATATGTACCCCACCTTACTGAACCTGCTCCAACTGGATGATTACTACTGGAGCGGATTGGGCCAAAGCATCCTCGACCCATGCAAGAAAGGATTCGCCATCAGCCCCCAAATGGAGGTGGTAGGTGAAGAGCCCACCCCGGCAGAAGCCGAGTTCGCTAAAAAAGCATACGATATTTCCGACCAGATGATACATTTTGATTATCTTTGCTCAAAAGCGAAGATAGGCGGCACCTCAAAATAAAAAATGAACAAGTTCATTTTGTTCTGCTTTCGGTTTGCACTATCTTTGCACCGTTCAAAAGAAGTAAAATGTAAATAAAAGCAATGAAGGTACATATTCATCCGCACTATGCCGCCTACGAGAGTTATATCCGAGCCATCCCATCGGAAGAATATGAACGGGAAGAGGTTTATTGTAACCGAAGGAACACAGTCGAAAGAGTGCGGTTCGGAGACAAGGACTTCGTAATCAAGAAATACAAAAGACCTGCCCTCATAAACTGCCTCATTTACACTTGGTTCCGCAAAAGCAAAGCGCAGCGCGCCTTTGAATATGCAGAACTTTTTCTGCAACGGGGAATAGAGACCGCCCCTCCGGTAGCTTATATAGAAATCAAAAAGAATGGTTTCTTCCACACCGGATACTTTATTTCCGAATACCTCCCCTACCCGCTTGTTACGGATATGTTCGGTACGGAAATGGAGGAAGAAGAGAAAAAACGGCTAAGACATGACCTCGTAGACTTCACTCTCCAATTACATCTGAACAAGGTCTTGCCACTGGACTATAATCCCAAGAATATATTTTACCGGAAGACAAACGGCAAATATCACTTCGCCCTCATTGACATCAACCGCCTGAAGCTCGGTAAAGTACCCGGTATCAGAATGTCCATGAATGCCTTCAGCCAACTGGGTATTCCCGCCGATGACTTCATGAAAATAATACCTCTATATGCCGAGCAAAGAGGATTCGATATTGAAGAATGCATATTCTTCACTCTCTTCAGCAGACTGAAATGGAGAAAGCAAAGACAATTTAAAAATTTCGTCAAAAGCAAGCTTCATTTCTGAAATGTCGTATCTTTGTACCAACGAGATTAGAAAATTATGCAAGATTATATCATCCAGTCCATCCAAGAAGGTATCAGGCTCAAAGAAAATATCCTGAACAACCGGCAAATGCTTGCCGACATCGAAAACGTCGGCAATCTGATAGTACAAGCCCTTCGACAAGGGCACAAAGTCTTGCTTTGCGGTAACGGCGGCAGTGCAGCCGATGCCCAGCATATCGCTGCCGAACTCGTCGGACGTTTCGTGACCGAACGGGAAGGCCTGCCCGCCATCGCCATGACAACCGACACTTCCATCCTGACCGCAGTCAGCAATGACTATGGCTTCGAACGCGTCTTCGAACGGCAGACGGCAGCCTTGGGAACGAAAGGTGATATTCTGATAGGCCTTTCCACCAGCGGCAACTCCCCCAACGTAGAGTATGCCTTGCAAAAGGCGCAGTCCATGGGAATCATCACCGTGGGACTTCTGGGAAGGAATGGAGGAAGGTGCAAGGAACTTTGCAATTACCCGCTGATTATACAGCACACCGAATCTGCCAGGATTCAAGAAGTACACATTACCATCGGACATATCCTGTGCGGCATCGTCGACAATAAACTGTTTTCTCATGAATAAAGCGATTTTCCTTGACCGGGACGGTACCATCAATGTCGATTTCGGCTACGTTTATAAGCCCCAAGAGCTGGAATTGCTGCCCGGCGTAGCCGAAGCACTCCGCATCTTTCAGGAACTGGGTTATCTGCTGATTGTCATCACGAACCAATCCGGCATTGGACGTGGCTATTTCACACCGGAGGACGCCGAACTGTTCAACCGGGCACTCGCCCAAGAGCTGGAGAAACATGGAGTTATACTGAACGATTTCTATACTTGCCCCCACGCTCCGGAGGAACATTGCGAATGCCGCAAGCCTTCTCCTTTCATGGTGATGGAAGCGATGAAGAAGTATGACATCGACCCGTCCCAATCCTATATGTTCGGAGACAAGAAGTCGGATACGGAATGCGGCGAGCGAAGCGGTGTCAAGTCTTTCCGGGTCACAGAGGAACATCCGCTTATATACTGGGCAAACCAATTAAAAAACAACCTATTATGAATACAGAATTAAACAGTATAAAGGGAAAGAAGGTACTCGTTATCGGAGACGTGATGCTGGATACTTACCATATAGGGGACGTGAAAAGGATTTCTCCCGAAGCCCCCGTACCAGTGGTCCGTGTCACCCGTACCTACAATGTATTGGGAGGAGCGGCCAATGTTGCAAGAAATCTGTTGGGACTGGGTTGCTCGCCGTATGTCGTCAGCCTGCTTGGCAATGACCACAACGGAAACACAATGCAGGAGATGTTCGCTGATTTGGGTATCAGAAACGAACTGTTTCATACAGAACACCCAACCATCACCAAAACCCGCGTAATAGGCAACAGCCAGCAAGTAGTACGGCTGGACTTTGAAACAGAAAATGAATGCCTGAACGAAGAGACTGAGCAGAAACTGCTGGATGCCGTGAAGCGTGCACTCCCCGAAGTGGACATTGTCGTGATTTCGGATTATGGCAAGGGAGTATGCAATGATACAGTATGCCAGCAGGTTATATCCGCCTCTGCCGGGCAAGGGAAGAAGGTCATTATAGACCCCAAAGGGACAAATTGGGAGAAATACCGTTCCGCAACCATCATCACCCCCAACCTGAAAGAGCTTTCGGCTGTTTCGGGAGTGGATGTGAGAAATGAGGATAAAGAAATCCATAGCGCAGCAGACCGGATACTGAAGGAGTATAACCTTACTTCTCTATTAGTGACACGTTCCGAAAAAGGCATGTCATACATAGCTCCCGATGCCTCGCAGGACATTCCTACCGAAGCAAGGGAAGTATATGACGTTTCAGGTGCAGGCGATACTGTCGTGGCAACTTTAGCAGCTGCGCTGGCAGCCGGTATCCCTATTGCAGATGCCATTTATCTTGCCAATAAAGCGGCCGGCATTGTAGTCGGGAAAATAGGCACCAGCCCCATTCTGTTCAAAGAATTGCAGGACGAGCTACAAATCGGGAAACCGGCCAGCAAACTTATTCCTATTTCCCAACTTGCAGATACTATAAAACAACTGCGTGCGCAGGAGCGCAAAATCATATTCACAAACGGCTGCTTCGACATTCTGCACAAAGGACACGTGTGCTATCTGGAAAAGGCCAAAAGACTGGGGGACGTACTTATCGTAGGATTGAATTCGGACAGCTCAGTAAAACGTCTGAAAGGGGAATCGCGCCCTATCAATGATGAAAACGCCCGCTCCACAGTCCTGGCAGCCTTGGAAGCAGTGGACTACGTAGTGATTTTTACGGAAGATACCCCTCTGAATCTCATCAAAACAGTTGCACCGGACGTGTTGGTAAAAGGTGGCGACTATGCCATAGAAAACATTGTAGGCAGGGAGTACGCCCAAGAAACAGTAACTATCCCTTTCGTAGACGGTTATTCCACTACAAAGACTATAGGCGCCATCAACCAAGAGAAGCAATAATCTTTTCAGCGACTTGTTGGGGGGTAATATCCACCATACACTTCTGATAAACAGCCAGCTTGCATTTACCCCGTCCGTCTTTGGTGCACGGACGGCAAGGCAGGGCTGTTTCGAGTATTTCCACCGTAGGTCCCGTAGGGAAACCGAAGGCCGTAGGTCCCATCAAGGCAAAAGCAGGAACACGGAACAAATCAGCGGCATGCATAAAACCCGTATCAGCGCTGATTACCAGATTGGAACGCAACACTATGTAAGAAGACTCCATCAATGAGGTTTGTCCCGCAAGGTTAACTACCCGTTCCGGTGCAGCACTTCTGATTTCCTCACAGAAAGTATCCTTCGGACCAGCCAGAATAACAAATTTATACTCAGGAAGAAGGGCAACCAATTCTTTCCAATAGGAAACGGGCCAGCGTTTCATTTCCCAGTTGGCAGACGGCACCAGCGTAATCATATCTTTGGTTACAAAGTTCTCATACTTGCTACGTATTTCATCCGGGAAATGCCAGTCGTGATAGTTGTCCGGAAAATGCGTAATTCCCCATTTCTTCAATGGTTTCTGAAAAGACACCATCCCCCTGAAAGGCTTGTCGAAATGGTTGATTCCCAGTTTGAACAACAAAAAGCGTTTGCCTCTCTCTTTGCTCCGCAGAGCAACGTAAGGTTTCACAAAAGGCAATGGAGACACTATCAGCTTCAATATGTTGGAACGGATATTACTATGAGCGTCATAAATGTAGTCGAAATGCTCTTTTCTCAAATCAGCCGCCATTTTCAACAACCCGGCAAGTCCGGTCTCCTTGTCAAACGCCCAGATTTTATCAATCCTGCCATCCATCGACAAGGTCCCCACCATATCTTTCCGGGTAATCCAATGAATTTCCACATCTGCAAACCGTTCACGTATTCCACCGATAATTCCCATACACTGGATAATATCCCCTATCGAACTGAAACGGATAATTAAGAATTTGGTCATAACAAATTTATTAGAATTGCTGATTCGGCACAAAAGTAATAACTTAATTCAAGTTTCGCAAATAGCGATATAGGCTAATCATACAATATAGAACATCAGCCTACACAAAACACAAACATAAAAATTCAATCCAAGTCCAAACTATTGTCTCTGTCTCTTATACACATCTGACGCTGCCGACGATCTTA
>ENA-OZGK01000332-OZGK01000332.1-human-gut-metagenome-genome-assembly--contig:-NODE-332-length-12243-cov-12.443551_pt1 | contig 12243 bp, 9 predicted proteins | sample MGYA00244657_ERZ653660 | MGnify/ENA primary metagenome ERZ653660 (study PRJEB26926, sample SAMN06165211) | human gut metagenome | biome: ENVO:00009003; feature: ENVO:2100002; material: ENVO:00002003... | reverse complement strand
GGCTCGGAGATGTGTATAAGAGACAGCATATGAAGTTTTCTTCGTCTGAACCAAAATCTCACTATGTGACCTATAAACTGAAACAGCGAATCTCCATCAATCCCCATCACACAAAGTACCGCAAGGGGCATCAGCGTCACGACCATCACGACAATGCGTATGGTGCCCGGCATTGGTATCCACATCAGTTCCGGATATCCCACCAGAATAAGGAGGATTGCCGTCTCTACAGCATTGCGAGGTTCAATCATTCCGCCAAGGAGCTTGCCGGAATCTGTGTAATTTGCCGGAATCGCATAGATATTCTTAACTTCTTTTTCTTCCATACTGCCTTACCTTTCTACCGCATAGAGTCAAGCTTAATGCGGTTGATCTGCTTTCCAAATTCTATTCGCGTCTGAAAAGATGCGCAGACGCCCATATAAATACCGCCTCCATCATCTGGACAGAGGCGGATTTACTATCGTCCCATACGGTAAATTTGCGCTGTTGTGGTATACCGGCCAAGGCGCAGAGCTTCCTGATGATCCGGAACATAGATATCGACCCGGGACTTGTCGTTTTCAATCCCAGAACCGCCTCGGTCTTCCACCGTATACATTGTACCGTTTATCATAATCTGTGTGCCGAAGGGGTAGTAGCTTGACATTGCGACCATGCCGACCTCTACCTGTTTTCCGCTCGCAGTAATACCGGAAGCGTTCTCTCCGCAGCATTTACTGCAGGCACAGTAATGTGTCACATCCACCTCAATGGTCGCTATCGGCTCTCCATAAACATCCTCTGAAACAGGAGCGTTAAAATCTACATCCTTCGGTCTTCTGAGTGCTAAGGTGGATTCATAACTCGGTGAATTAAAGATAACACCTTCGCCGCCGGAGGAATGAACCCACATCCGTTCGCCATTGTCACCATAGCCCGCAAAGACCAAGACATGATTCCAGCCTTGACCGTCATCGTTCATTAAAAAGCCAAGATCACCCGGCAAAAGTTCCGATGCACTGATTTCATAGGAGTTGCCCCACTGATCCCAGGTACTACCATACAGGCTGACGCCAACAGCTGTTTTATATACCCAGTCTGAGAAACCGCTGCAATCCAGTCCATATGGTCGTATTGTTCCGCTGGTACTGGAGCCTGCCGCTGTGACAAGTTTGGGTGTGTTCCACTCATCATTCCATCCGGGTGGACTTTTCCCGCCCCAGAAGTACGGTACTTTACCTACCAGCGAAAGCCCAGTCGCCACAATATGCTTCCGGGTTGCATTACAGTTTTGCTTATTAAGGAACGCTATCAGTTCTGCGTCTGTAAGCGGAACTGCCAAACCCGAGCTCAAAGAACCATACAGTGTCATTTTTAAGGCATTTGCCATATTCGTGATAACTTCACCATAGGTTCTTCCTGAAGCGTCAAATTGCGCATCCAAGTCGAGACCAAAGGCTTTTTCCACGATTGTCGTGTCAAACGGATGAATTGTGCATTCCACATAAGTAACCGTTTCCGTTGTAGGGGAAAGCGTAACCTCACCGTTTTGCTTATAATAAGTTTCACTCTTCGTCCCTGTAATGGTATTGCCGGAATAAATCGGAATCGAAACTGTGATTTCCTCGTAATTCGGAACAGTAACGCTTACCTCTGAACTTTTGGATTCATCCGGAAGATAATAGGTTCTGTTTTCTGTCTCATACCGATACTGCGGTACTCCGTTGATCGTTCCCGTCTGTACCTTTTTTGTCACTACCGTTACAGAAACCTCGCGATAGGTAAAATAGGATACGGGAATTAAAATTTCTTTGGTCAATTCCCGCGATGTTACAGGGAACATTTCACTGCCATAGGATCCTAATTTTGTTTTCATATCGGCTTCGCTGGTATTTTGCTGATTCATTGAGGCAGAATATGCTGCCAATATATAGGCAACATCAAAACCGGCAGAGGACTGCGCGTGATTGATCAGCGCCTCCATCGACAAATCATAATCATATCCGCCGTCTGTGATAATCTTTTCTACCTTTGCGAGCGATTGATCATAACCTGCATCTATAATATCCGAAACGACCGTTGACAAATTCTCATATGAACTTGCCAGCGTCGTATTAGGATCTACTGCCGAGCCATCTAAACCGAATATGCTGTTCGTAACAATGGTCGGCAGAGACACTATCAAAATAATCAGGATAAGTAAACAGAGGCATATGAAAATCAAAATTTTATACAGCGTGTGACGCATTGCCCAAGCAGCGGAAAGGATTGCACCCCAAGGACCACCCGCAGCAGTACCGGCAGCAATCTCTGCGGCGGCTTTTCCGCCTTCCACACTTGCCTGAACTGCTGCCGTAGCAGCATTTGCTGTTGCCTCTACACCTTTTGCAGCTGCTTGCTTCGCAGCCTCCTGGCCGAGTTGCTTTGCAGCCTTTGCCATTTGTCCTGCAGCTTGACCATAATTATCAGCGCCGTCTCCCATCTGCGTTTTATTTTGCTCGGCCATAATCCTCACCTCCCATTTTATAAAAAACAGCCATAACACCGTGCAAAGGCATTATGGCTGTGAAATCTTAACTTTTCCGTCTCGGCGGTTTTATCTGTGTATCATCACGCTGTTTCGGCTCTCCGAAACGACTCGGTGTACTCCTATACCGAACGGATTCTACATTTGTGGACACTACACCGCGTTCATCATAAACGGGTTTACCATTGTCATATACCGGTTTCCTCTCCACAACAGGTTCACCGTAAACAGCGAACCACTGATGTCCATCGCGGTCTTCAAATACCCGATAGTCACCACGAGGAGCATCATACTGAGCAGTATCATAGAACATCGTACCGGATCCATCCTCGTGACGCACTTCAAAGTGACCATCGCCGCGCTGGGAGCCGTCCACAGACATAATCTGCTGTTCATAGCCCGGCATAAACTCTCTGAATGCGGCCTGATTGTAAATCATAGCCTCATCGCCGGTTTCAAATTCAGGTACTGCACCGTGCTGTGCCATAGCATACCATTCCACACCATTTGCATCGGTCATAATAGAATGCGGAGCATCCGGTTCCTGATAGAAGGCACTGTTATACCAGTTGGTATTTCCTGAAGCCGTGCTTGACTCCATGATACCTTCGCCAACAGAGCGAAGAGATGTGCCTTCTTCTGCACCTGGGAAAGTTGCCGCAACCTGTGACGCTTCGGCAGGGCTGCCCGTAAATTCCGGTGTGCTGTAAAAAGCACCTCGACCTTCTCCACTCGCCATTTGATACCACTGACTTCCATCAGATGCAGTAACCAGTGAATGAGGTCCTTGCGGCTTCTCAAACTGAGCAGCATTATACAAATCTACATTTGAAGATTTTCCATCTGCTCCGGTTGCCGTGGTACTGATATGACCTCCTGATATCTGCGTATTGCCAAGCTTATGACCTGCAAACTGTGGCATATAATTAGAAAGACTGCGATCCGCAATATCTCCCGCAATACTGCCGGAAACATTCGGCGCACGGGTCGCTACAGAAGAAATAGATTCTCCCGTAAGGGTTGCACCGTTTCTCGCTGCCATACCGCCAAAAGCCCTTCCGACAAATCCTAAACCGCCTCCGGCACCCATGCGGGTTCCTCCATTGACAACGGCATCTCGAACATAGGAATTGCCTTTGAATTTGCTCGCAAAACCACTTGCAAAGGACGATGCCGCTGAACCACCTGCAGCACTTGCACCACCGCTGAATACATTGCCCGCACTCCTAACACCGCCTCCGATACCCGTGAGCACACGGGCTGACATCAAAAGCTCCATCCCCATACTGGAACCAGTCTGAGCTACATTCAGTCCCATTGCCGCCAAGTATGAATCGAATTTTTGAGCTGTTTTCAAGAATGCTAATGCACAGAACATCCACAAAAAGATATTTCCTTGTCCGGTCGAAGTAGCTCCTGCATTGGCAATAAACTGTCCGACTGAACTGTTAAAGCCTCGCAGAAACCAAACATTCAGCACAAGCAACAACAGCTGTGAGCCTATCATTCTGCACCAAGACTTAAACACAGGTTCTGTTGCCTTAGAACCTCCCATACAATATGCCAGAGGGGAGGTATAGCACAAAACGCCGACAACGATGTATCTTTCCACTACTTCAAGCAACAGTTTAAAATAATTCCAGCCCAGTGAAATCTGTAGAATCAGCATCAAAATAAGCCCGACAACCGTAATTACCGATACCATTGTTGTAATACCGTTCATCAAGACCTTTTCGACACCCGCAAATGTGAAATCTTCCGCACTCATCTGAATATCCATCAGAGCCGTGTATGGTGCTCTTGCAATGTCAAGTGCGATCTCAAATATCGGTTTAGCATATCCAATCAGCACCGCAAAAATAGAACTGCGAGCAATCAGTTGAAGCGGATGTTCACTCTCGGTAATTGGTCCGCCAAATGCTTTAAACAGCTGCCAAACTGTGATAAGGAACAGCATTGCCCACGCAGTATATTGCATAATATCAAATGCTTTTGATAAGAATGGAAAGTATTCTTCCATCACCGTCATATCTGTTCCAAGAGCCGACAAGAAAATTCCTGATACAGCATCCATCAGCTGACTGACAATACTTGCAATCCAATTGGCAATGCCTTCAAAAATCCAGTCTAAAATAGTGCATCACCTCCAATCCGTTTACCTTTTAGCTGGAATCAGAGGATTAGCCTTTGTACTGTCCGCCAGCGACAAGTGGCTGAAGATATGCCACAACAAAGCCAAGAGTGTTCAGCACGATCCATGCCACAACAATTCGTTTGAGCCAGGACGTTGCCTCATCAACGGCTCTTTGATTTCGGGAAATCATTCGCACAAGCAGAGCCACAGCCGCTGCAGTTACCGCAACAATGGTGCTGATACCAGCCAACTGACCGTAGATGTCTCGCATAATGGCGGAAAATCGATCCCAAATCGTATCTGCCATAACAGGCTGCAGAGAAATAATCATTGCTGAGAGAGCACCGATCATTGCCCAGTATCCCTTTTTCAGATACTGCCTGCCTTTTTTGATTTGACTTGCCATACTGTGTACCTCCTTATTTTTTCCGAAAGAAAAAGCACTGTTCATAAGGCTTTATCAGCCTAAGAAACAGTGCTTTTCTGCTCGGTCCCACTTTGGGATGATACAAGTATAACTCATTTTCATTTGCGTGTCATCGGCACTATACTTGCCAATTTTTCGCCATTTTTGTGCCATTTCATTTTCAGCATAATTGTTCCAGCAGATTCAACACTTCAAGCCACGAATCCATCTCCGCCACTGGTGCCGACCACAGACGAATGGAAAGAATTCCAAATGCCTGCTGGCGAAGCCTGTAATAGTGCCTCGAAGAAATGTCAAGACGGTACAGCAATTCAGAATGTGACAATTTTTCCGGAGCAATATAGGTCAGATAGATGAGCTCGTACATCTTCTCACCGTTATCCGGCTTTTTCTTCAGAATCGTCAACGCATCGTTTACCCGATCCAGAAGCAGCCTTGATTTTTTGATGCTCTCAATGCGGCTCTCCAATTTTCTATTGTCCAGGCTTATTTCCACATCCACATAACTGATAAGCGCATCCAAATCATCCAGCGGACGGTCAAGTTCCTCCACAATTGTAGACGGAAAGCACTCCAGTGCCCAAACAATATCCCTGTAATGCTGTAAAAGCATCTCTGTGTTGTGATATGTATGGCGCTTTTTCTCTTTTTGAGCCTGGCGAATCTTATCGTCATCGATTTCGGCATCTCCAAGAATACCACGCTGTGTAAGCAGCTTGATGAATGCTGATGACTGCGCAGAAAGCCGGTTCTCCTGCTGTTCATACGCCGATTCTTTTACTTTTTTATTTCCACTCATAACGATTCTCCTTTGCTTTTAAAGTCCCGATTGACAAAATCGGAAAGGCTGCAAGGACCTCTAATATACTTAACATTACCTGAAGAGGATAGATATACTCTTACCTTGCAGTCATATTTACAGTTCTTACAATTCTTTTGAGAAAGATACACGCGTATTATAGGGGTCGAAAATGCAACGCGATCCTCTGCGCATCCTGCACATACATCAGACTCCGCTTGTTCCGCATCAGCATCCAAAGCTTTCTGACTGAGCCAAGCAACCAATTTGTTCAGTCTCTCGTGATCCGTGCCAAGAATATGCTTATTCGCTCCTAAAATGCGTATTTCCTCAATTATGCGTACAACATTCGCCTGTGAAGGCATTGAAACCTCTGATCCTGACGGATACAGTTTATTAAAAATGAGGCAGCCGTAAGAGCCGGGAAGACGATACAGCGTGAAGACATCCTTATACTTTTGCAGGAATCGCCATACTTTTGTCTTTTCCCAGTTCCAGCGCTGTCCCAAGGTTTCCAAAGTTAAAACGGCCCCGTATCGCCCAAATTGAACGACAGGTGCTAAAGATGAAAAAATATTGCTCGGATCCTGCCATACACTATGGCACCACACATCCATCCAAGCATCTGATTCGCCGAATGTGTGATTTTTATCTACAAGCCTTTGCGTAATGCTCCTTGGAAGACAGAGAAACCCGTAGCCATCTGTGGTATATACACTGCCATCCATACATTCGGCACCGGAGCATTTGACAACCCAATCATTGATTTGATAGGTCAGCTTTTTTGTCTTTTTGTCGAGAGTATAATGAATATACCCCAGATCAGACAGCTCATCCAACACATTCAACGCCTGAGCACGGCTTTTAAGCCCCAGAATGCTTTTAAGTCCGACAATGCCACCCGACCACATTCCGGGCACGACCTCGTTGGTATAGCCACAATAAATTGCTTGCCCTTTACGAAATGCCGCACGAGATGCAAGCTTCGCCCAATAGCCCATTACCCCCTTGCCCTGAGGCAAAGACGCTCTTGGGAGCTTGACCCATTGGTACTTTCTCAAGCATTTCATAGCGGTATTCTCCTTTTCTTTGATTTTATGGCATAAAAATAGGGCAGCTTCTTGATTAACAAGAAACTGCCCAGCAGGTTTTATATATTCACTTTCGGACGCACAAACCGTTAATTGGCGCTGTCCTAATTCCAACCAAATACCAATCTTGATCCAGTTCTATTCTAGTCGGTATCCATTTGTTCTTCACAAACACCTCCATTGTTTCGCCACAATGAAGTCCTCCGTAATAGTCCTCCAGACCGAATCGAATATCCATACGATCTGTATCCTGATCATAAATCAATACACCTTGCCTCATTTAAAATATCCTCCTATTCATTGATAAAATTATTGACACACATTTTGACCTTGATACAATATATAATGAAAGCCGGATTGAGTGGCAATCAATCCGGCTTCCTGTGGCTTAAATGAATGATGTTGATATAGCTGCTATTTATATATCGCTTACCTCCTTAACATGGGATAGATTTGGACTAAATCAGCATACTCACCTGAAACAGCGGCATTTCTGACTTAGGGTTATTATAACACGCTCCTCGGCCCGGAAGTCCATGGCCGGGGATACCACGGCGTTGGCGAAGCCCGTGATGGGCACCAGGGTACCGGCCCCGCCGAACCGGGCCAGCTTATTATACAGGTTCAGGCCCGTGAACAGGGCCGACAGAAACACCAGGCTGATGGAGGTGGCGGAGGAGGCGTCGTCCCGGGGCAACAGCATCAGCCAGCCGGTCTGGATCAGCTGGCCCACCACGCAGATGGACCCGCCGATGACAAAGGCCAGGGCCATATCCTTCAGAAGGGGGGACTTCTTCTGCATGCCCTTGACGTAGGCCTGATATTCCTGGGGTGACATGTCCATGATTGCAGCACATCCTTTCGCCTATAGTCTGCCCGGCGGCGGAAATTTTATCCCGGCTTGAAAAATTCCGCCGAAGCCGCTATACTATTATAGAAAATACCTTAAAGGCAGGTGCCCCTTTATGTACGATCCCGCGCATCCCTTCGGACGCAAGCGCTGCAGCCGCGCCGTTATCGACCCCGTTAACTGCACCGGCTGCGGCTACTGCACCATGTTCTGCGTCATGGACTGCATCGTGCTGCAGCCTGACGGCCTGTATACCGTGGACCTGGAGCGGTGCATCGGCTGCCGGTCCTGCAAGGTCAACTGTCCGTTTGACGCGGTGACCATCCTGCCACCCAAGGAGAACTGATATGAAAAAGCCTGTGATCGACCGCAACCGCCCCCTGGGCCTGTATCTGCACATTCCCTTCTGCAAGGCCAAGTGCGCCTATTGCGATTTTTACTCCCTGCCGCACAGCGAGGAGAAGATGGATGCCTATGCCGCGGCCCTGGCCCGGCACATCACCGAGGTGGCCCCCCAGATGCAGAACCACCGGGTGGACACCGTCTATTTCGGCGGCGGCACCCCCAGCTATCTGGGCCACAAGCGGCTTATTGCCCTGCTGAAAACCGTGAAGAAGCAGTGCCGGGTCTGGGACCGGGCGGAGATCACCCTGGAGGCCAACCCCGACAGTGCCGGGGACTGGCGGGCTCTGCGGGCCCTGCGCCGGGCGGGCTTCAACCGCATCTCCCTGGGGGTGCAGTCCTCGGATGACGAGACCCTGCGGCGGCTGGGCCGGGTTCACACCTGGCAGCAGGTGAAGGACGCCGTGGCCGCCTGCCGCAAGGCCGGGCTGGACAACATCAGCCTGGACCTGATCTACGGTCTGCCGGACCAGACTATGGAGCAGTGGGAAAACACCCTGGCCGACGCCCTGGTGCTGGCTCCCCGGCACATCTCCTGCTACGGGCTGAAGCTGGAGGAGGGGACGCCTCTGTATGACCGGCGGGAGAGCCTGAACCTGCCGGACGGGGACCTGCAGGCGGATATGTACCTCTATGCCGTGGAGCTGCTGACCCAGAACGGGTATGCGCAGTATGAGATTTCCAATTTCGCCCAGCCGGGCTATGAGTCCCGGCACAACCTGAAATACTGGATGCTGGAGGAGTACGCGGGCTTCGGCCCCGGGGCTTACTCCGACTTCGGCGGCGTGCGGTATGGATACACCCGGGACCTGGACGGGTACATAGCCGGCCGGCTGGACCTGGCGGAAAGCGAGCGCATCTCCCCCCAGGAGCGGGAGATGGAGTATATCATGCTGCGGCTGCGGACCGCCCGGGGCATCGACATCCGGGAGTTCGAGAACCGGTTCCGCCAGCGCTTTGCCCCTTTGGCGGCCATTCTGGAAAACTGCGCCGCCCACGGCCTGGCCCGGCAGACGGAAACCGGCTGGTGCCTGACACCCCGGGGCTTCCTGGTGTCCAACCGGATCATCGGGGACCTGCAGGAGGAGCTGAACCGGGAGAAGGTCCAGCGTCTGGCCCGGGCCGCCCAGGGGGATTACCGGATATTGGAATAAAACGGGGCGCGGGAGAATCAGGGCAAATTGTAACGATACGTCACATAACCCCACCTTCTGGCAGGGATAAAAAAGTTGAAAAATGCGGGAAAAAGGTGTTGACAAATGGGGAATGGGGTGGTATTCTAACAAAGCTGTCGGCGAGAGCCGCGGCGGGGACACGGAGAACCGAAAAAAATCAAGACTTCCCGAAAAAAGTTCTTGACAAAGCGGGTCCGATGTGGTATCCTAAATAAGTCGTCTGCAAAGACGGCGAACGACAAACGGTTTCAAAAAATGTGAAGAATGTCGAAAAAACTTCTTGACAAACGAAACTGTTTGTGGTAAAATACCAACTGTTCCGCGGGCGCGGAGCGTGTATCTTGTAAATTAAACAATGAACGAACAAAGCACCAGACGGGAGCACATGAAGATGTGCAACTGAAAAGCTTGAGCACTGGGGTTTAGTCAATTACCCGGAGCTTGAGCAGAGTTTATGAAGCTATGGAAAATAGCTCTGTAAAATGATTAACTCAGCGGAGACGCTGTGTTGATACGATTTATAGAGAGTTTGATCCTGGCTCAGGACGAACGCTGGCGGCGTGCTTAACACATGCAAGTCGAACGAGAATCTATGGATCGAGGATTCGTCCAAGTGAAGTAGAGGACAGTGGCGGACGGGTGAGTAACGCGTGAGGAACCTGCCTTTCAGAGGGGGACAACAGTTGGAAACGACTGCTAATACCGCATGACACATAGAGATCGCATGGTTTTTATGTCAAAGATTTATCGCTGAAAGATGGCCTCGCGTCTGATTAGCTAGTTGGTGAGGTAACGGCCCACCAAGGCGACGATCAGTAGCCGGACTGAGAGGTTGACCGGCCACATTGGGACTGAGATACGGCCCAGACTCCTACGGGAGGCAGCAGTGGGGAATATTGGGCAATGGGCGCAAGCCTGACCCAGCAACGCCGCGTGAAGGAAGAAGGCTTTCGGGTTGTAAACTTCTTTTAAGAGGGAAGAGCAGAAGACGGTACCTCTAGAATAAGCCACGGCTAACTACGTGCCAGCAGCCGCGGTAATACGTAGGTGGCAAGCGTTGTCCGGATTTACTGGGTGTAAAGGGCGTGCAGCCGGGTCTGCAAGTCAGATGTGAAATCCATGGGCTCAACCCATGAACTGCATTTGAAACTGTAGATCTTGAGTGTCGGAGGGGCAATCGGAATTCCTAGTGTAGCGGTGAAATGCGTAGATATTAGGAGGAACACCAGTGGCGAAGGCGGTCTACTGGACGATAACTGACGCTGAGGCGCGAAAGCGTGGGGAGCAAACAGGATTAGATACCCTGGTAGTCCACGCTGTAAACGATGAATACTAGGTGTGCGGGGACTGACCCCCTGCGTGCCGCAGTTAACACAATAAGTATTCCACCTGGGGAGTACGATCGCAAGGTTGAAACTCAAAGGAATTGACGGGGGCCCGCACAAGCGGTGGATTATGTGGTTTAATTCGAAGCAACGCGAAGAACCTTACCAGGGTTTGACATCCTGCTAACGAAGTAGAGATACATTAGGTGCCCTTCGGGGAAAGCAGAGACAGGTGGTGCATGGTTGTCGTCAGCTCGTGTCGTGAGATGTTGGGTTAAGTCCCGCAACGAGCGCAACCCCTATTGTTAGTTGCTACGCAAGAGCACTCTAGCGAGACTGCCGTTGACAAAACGGAGGAAGGTGGGGACGACGTCAAATCATCATGCCCCTTATGTCCTGGGCTACACACGTAATACAATGGCGGTCAACAGAGGGATGCAAAACCGTAAGGTGGAGCGAACCCCTAAAAGCCGTCTCAGTTCAGATTGTGGGCTGCAACCCGCCCACATGAAGTCGGAATCGCTAGTAATCGCGGATCAGCATGCCGCGGTGAATACGTTCCCGGGCCTTGTACACACCGCCCGTCACACCATGAGAGTCGGGAACACCCGAAGTCCGTAGCCTAACCGCAAGGAGGGCGCGGCCGAAGGTGGGTTCGATAATTGGGGTGAAGTCGTAACAAGGTAGCCGTTCGAGAACGAGCGGCTGGATCACCTCCTTTCTAAGGAGACCTCAAGTAAGCCAAGGCTTGCTTGTAACATCCTGGTCAGACGTCTGGGATTTCAGTAGTTCATTGTTTAATTTAGAGGATACAGGCTCTGCGGAAGCGGAGAAGATAGACGGGGATATAGCTCAGCTGGGAGAGCGCCTGCCTTGCAAGCAGGAGGTCGCCGGTTCGATCCCGACTATCTCCACCAACAGAATACAACCCGTATTGAACGGGCCCGTAGCTCAGCTGGCTAGAGCGTACGACTGATAATCGTAAGGTCGGTGGTTCGAGCCCACTCGGGCCCACCAAGATTCCAATTTGGCGTTGGATCTCAAAACCCAAGGAATTGGATTTTGAGATCTGGCTTCAAAAGAAGCTGGAAGCTGCACCTTGAAAACTGAACAACGTAACATGTGATGAAGAAGCAAGGCAACAGAGAGGTCTTTCAAGGAGACTTGAAAGAAAAGTTGTGAATTTTTAATTGTGGAACACTTCTGTTAAAAGAAGAGGGTAACAATTACAATTTTGCGAAGAAAACCTGTTGATTGCCTGCATAATTCAACTATAGAGAACCAAAATATCTCTAATAGGTCAAGCTATAAAGAGCGCAAGGGGAATGCCTTGGCATCAGGAGCCGACGAAGGACGTGACAAGCTGCGATAAGCTTCGGGGAGGAGCAAATATCCTATGATCCGGAGATTTCCGAATGGGGAAACCCACTGGAGCAATACTCCAGTAACGTGCATTGAATCAAATAGGTGTACGTGGGGAACCGCCTGAACTGAAACATCTAAGTAGGGCGAGGAAAAGACATCAACCGAG
>ENA-OZGK01000319-OZGK01000319.1-human-gut-metagenome-genome-assembly--contig:-NODE-319-length-12545-cov-4.738911_pt1 | contig 12545 bp, 11 predicted proteins | sample MGYA00244657_ERZ653660 | MGnify/ENA primary metagenome ERZ653660 (study PRJEB26926, sample SAMN06165211) | human gut metagenome | biome: ENVO:00009003; feature: ENVO:2100002; material: ENVO:00002003... | reverse complement strand
CGAGATCAGCCTCGGTCTCGTGGGCTCGGAGATGTGTATAAGAGACAGCTTTTTATCCAAGTTTTTGGGGGTCTGCTGCATCGGGTCCGTTCCTCCTGATCATTCTTATTCTCTTTTACGGCCTGACCGGCGCGCAGCACGGCGTACTGCACTGCGCAAAAACGCAAAGCCTACTGTAACGCCAAGTGCCACAGCCATTTCCATATACACCGCCTTTATCAAAAACGGCAGGGGCTGCCGGATATTTCGTCCGCTTTCCCCTGCCGCAAATTTTACATTGTTACGATACTCTGTGCAAAGGCTGCTGCATCCTTAATGAATGTTAGAACTGTCTAACTTTTATCGCTATATAAATGCCGTTACACGGCAAGTTATAGTTTAGCGCAGCAAACCATTTTTGTCAAGAGAATGCTCCCCTTGCAAAGCTTACCAAGCAGCCAGATCTGCGCCCAGCTTACGGCAGGCAGCCTGCGCGTCATCATCAGGCGTTTCGTTGCAGATGAGACCTTCCTCGCTGAACAGCTGTGCGCCATCATCCTGTGCGCGCTGTACCCAGTCGCGCATCCACTGACCGTCACCCCAGCCGTAGGAGCCGAACAGTGCGACCTTTTTGCCGTTCAGAGAGCCTTCCAGTGCAGCAAACATAGGCTCGAACTCGCTCTCCTCCAGCTGCTCTGCACCCATAGCCGGGCAGCCAAAGGCTACCACATCAAACTCTGCCAGCTTTGCGGGGGTCATCTCGGCGCAGGACACGATGGTGCCGTTGGCACCTGCGCCTTCGGCGATGCAGTTTGCCATGGTCTCGGTGTTGCCGGTTGCGCTCCAGAATGCGATTGCTACTTTGCTCATAAAACTCTACCTCTTTCTCTGCGTAGTTAGTTTTGGATAACTTCATGCTCTGTGAAAATGCGTCCATATTTCATGACGCATTTTTGTAGTTAGCATTTTCTAACCGTCAACAGGATACCACAGCCCTGCTCCGCTTGTCAAGGCATTCGCGCAATGTTTGCACGGTGCAACAATGCCGCCTTGCTCAAAAGTGCATGAAGCGTGTGTTTCAGCCGCCTAATACGCGGAAAACCACCAACAGCACTCCGTAGATGACCGGCTGGTGCAACAGATACAGCAGCAGCGAGTGCCGTCCAAGCCAGCCCAGCGGCGGGCAGACCGAGCAGTGCAAGGGCTCCATGCGCTGCCGCCCTACAACGCCGTAGAGAAAGTACCCCGCCCAGAACAGAAACAGCCACGGCAGAAGGGCGAAATAATCCGTAGAATAGAACCACCACGGATAAAAGCCAAAGTACGCTGTAACGTAGTTTGCATACAGTGTCTGCGGCAGCCAGAGGCGCAGGCTTCCAAAACCCAGATAGCCTACCGAAACATTGCGGGTCAGGGCAAACAGCACTGCCGAGACGGCAAGCCCAGCCGCCGGGGGAATGCGCCGCAGTGGCTTTTCCAAAAGGCCGGTCAGTAGCATGGCGCTACCCAGCAGGGTCAGCACACCAAAGATAACTCTGTCCTCCGGCATAAAAAGCAGCGTGACCGCCGTGACAAGCGCCCCTGCCCCAAACACCTGTGCGCCCCGGCGCAGGGTATGATGCCCCAGCTGCACGCAAAAGCCGGACAACAGAATAAACACCCAACAGATGCTCTGCTGCCACAGATGCCCGGGCAGGCCGTAATACCAGTCGGCCTGAATGCCGAACAGATTGACCAGATCCCAGCAGCCGTGATAGAGCATCATGCTAACTAAATCCAGCCCGCGCAGCTCGTCCAGAAGGGTGTAGCGGCCAGAAGTATCACTGCACTTCACGGCGTTTTCCTTCCCTTTTGTCATGCTGTTACACCGTTTTCCGGCGCAGCAGGCTCATGGGCGGCAGCTCCGGGGTGGGCATGGTGTATTTTTCCATGGCGTGCGGGGTGCTTTCCACCCGCTCCCCTGCTTCGTTCTCGATCCATTCCGGGGTAAGCGGGATGCTGCGGCCGTCCGGGCACAGTGCCTCCAGCGTATCTCCAAGGCTCCATTTGCCGCGCTGCTGGCAGTGGGCGATGCCGTTTTCCCAGCTGTCCACCGTACCCACGAACTCCCACTCGCGGATGTAGGTGGCGCTGTCGGTGGCCTGTTTGGCCTGCTCGCGGCCGAAATAGAAGCCGGGAGAATAGTGCCGGTGGCTGGTGCGGGTAAGCTCTGCGTACACCTCCGGCGGCAGCTCAAAGTTATCGTTTGCCGGGTCGGCCAGATAGGCGTCCAGTGCCTTGCGGTAGGCAGCGGTAACGCTGGCCACATAGTAAAAGGTCTTGGCACGGCCTTCGATCTTCAGGCTGTCCACGCCCGCCTTGCAGATCAGGTCGATAAAGGGCGCGGTGCACAGATCGTTGGCGTTAAGGATGTAGCTGCCGTTCTCGTTTTCGCCGATCTCGTACAGCTGACCGGGGCGGGTCTCCTCGCTCAGGTAGTACTTCCAGCGGCAGGGCTGGGCGCACTGGCCACGGTTGGCATCACGCCCTGCCATGTAGTTGGACAGCAGGCACCGCCCGGACACGCTCATGCACATCGCACCGTGCACAAAGGCCTCGATCTCCAGCTCCGGCGGGGTCTTATCGCGCAGGATGGCAATATCCTGCAAGGTCATCTCCCGCGCCAGCACCACCCGCTTTGCGCCCATTTTGTAGGCGGCGCGGGCGGCTGCCCAGTTGGTGATGCCGGTCTGGGTAGAAAGATGCACGTCAATGTCCGGGGCAAAGGTCTTGCAGGCATCCAGCACACCAAGGTCTGCCACGATAAAGGCATCCACACCGGCCTTGGCGGCTTCCTTGATGGCCTCCGGCAGGCGGTCGGCTTCCTCGTTGGTGGGCAGGGTGTTCATGGTCAGGTAGACCTTGCGGCCGCGGGCATGGGCGTAGATGACGCTTTCCGTCAGCTGCTCCGGGGTGAAATTAGCCGGGGCAGAGCGCATACCAAACTCCGGCAGACCGCAGTAAACGGCATCGGCACCGTAGTTGATGGCATAACGCAGACGTTCTGCATCGCCCGCCGGGGCAAGCAGTTCCGGGATCTGTAACATTTGTAGGTTCCTCTCTTATGTATCACAGTTTTTAACTGGAAAGGGGCCGCTGCACCGTGTTTTTTGTGCAGCGGCCTTTCCTCAGTTTTTCAGGCTTTTGTTCACAGCTGCGGCGGTTTTGCAGTTTGCGTTATGCTCTGCCAGCGTGTGGGCGTAGTAGTAGTTGCCCTTGAGGTCGGTCACAAAGAAGTAAGCGTCCTTGGCTTCCTCATCGGGCTGCGGCTCCAGCGCCGCTTTGATGGCGGCAAGGCCGGGGTTCGAGATGGGGCCAGCGGGCAGGCCGGTGCAGCTGTAAGTGTCGTAGGCTGCAAGGATATTTTCCGGGATATCATCCCAGCCGCCGTAGTAGGGCGCGACCCAGTTCCAGAGATAGTTATTGTCGGCGTCGCTCTGGATATGGCTGGAGGTGTTGCTTTGCAGCCGGGGGTAGGGCGAGCCCTCCGCCAGACGGTTGCGGAACACCTGCGCCACATTGGAGTCCTGACTGTTGCCCGCTTCCTCCTGCACAAAGGAGGCAAGAGTGACAAGCTCCGGCAGGGTCATGTCCTGCTTTTTGAGCGCTGCGTACATTTCCTTGGTAAATTGTGCATCGAACTGGGCGTAGAAGGTAGCCACATAGTTGTGCACCGTATCACCCTTCAAAAACTCGTAGGTCTCCGGGAAAAGATAGCCCTCACACTTCATGAAGCGGTTTGGAGCATCTTTATCCTCCGGGACATACTGCCAAAAGGTATATGCGCTGAAATCGCCCTCGTTGGCTTCCTTCAAAAACTCCTCGGCGGTGCACAGACCGGCAGCTTCCATCTTCTGGGCAATGGCAATGGCCGTTGTACCCTCCGGGATAGTCACCCGCACCGTTTCTGCCTTGGCGTACTGGGAAAGGGTGCTGATGAGTGCATCATAGGAGCTGCCGGTGGTCAGTTCAAAATCGCCGTACTGCAGCTTTGCGGCAGCGCCCTTTTCCCCCACATACCAGCGGAACAGGTAGGCAGAGCGGATGACGCCTGCATCCTTCAGCTTGTTGGCAATAGCTGCCACGCCGCTGCCCTGCTGAATGCTTACAGTGACCGCCGTGCCGGGCTTGCTGCTGCCGTGGATCTCGCTGCGGGCAAACAGCACCGTTGCGCCCGCGGCCAGTAGAAGCAGCAGAAGCACTACCAGCAGAATTTTGCCTGCGCCGCCCTTTTTGCGGGTGGCGTGTGTATCGTTGTGTGCCATACGCACCTTCCTTTTTTCAGTTTTCCAGCATCAGACGCAGATAACTTTCGCTCACGTCAAAAGGCTCTGCATCAAAGCGGATCATGCCGTATTCCTGCCGGGTGCCCTCGCCCAGAAACAGCGGCTGGGCAGCGCCTACCGTGATGACCGCCTTTTCCACAATGACTTCCTTCTCGCGGGCGGCTTCCATCAGGATCTCGGCGGCGCGGTCACTGTCGGCCATCATCTCCACAAAATACAGGGTATCCTCCTTGCGGAAGTAGATGCCGTAGCCATGCTCGTTGGACACGATGGTAGCGCCCCGGGCGTACAGCTCCTGCAACACCACCGCCATGCGTTCCGGGCTCAGCTGCACGGTATCCTTCCAGAACTGCTCCCGTAGTTCGCACAGCTTTTTGGCCGTCACCGTGTCAAATTCCGCCTGGCTCCACAGGTTGCGGCTCACCTCACGAGGCAGGCAACGCAGGGCAAAAGCCTTTGCAAAGCCTTTATCCTGCAGCAGAGCGGCCTGTGCTGCATCTGCCGGAACTGTCACGGTAAAGCCTGCGCCCCGCAGCTTTTGGTGGGCGCACAGGGTATCCAGCAGACCCGCCAGCAGCAGACTGCCCTCGCCGCACAGGCACAGGTAATTGCCCGTGCGCCCCTGCAGGGTGACCGGCACAGCCAGCGCAGCCGCCACGATGGCGTCGTTTTCATCGGCCACATAAATGTTCTGCATACCGGCAAAGCGTTCCAGTACCATTTTTGCAAAATCTTCGGTATCATGATGCTGGCTCTGCCACAAAGCCAGCACTGCCGCCTCATCGGACGGCTGCATCAGACGATACATCGTTCAGGATGCCCCCTCTTATCATATTTTATCGTTCAGCCCAGTGTTTTCCGAGCAAGCTGCTGTACCTCTTGCTGGATATCTTCAATGCTGCGCATGGCGTCCCCGCTGGTGCAGTGCACGGTATCCCAGCCAAGATGCCGGGCGCAGAACTCGGCAGCAGCACGGCTGCGCGCCAGATAAGCCGTATCCTTTTCGTGCACGTCCTTTTTGCTCTCGTCGCCGTGGTAGCGCTGGGTCATCAGCCGCTGGCTGACCGCCGGGTCTACCTGCAAATAGATGACCCTGTCCGGTGCGGGCAGTCCCAGCAGACGGAACTCGTAATCAAACAGCCAGTGCAGATATTCCTCCCACTGCTCCTGCGGAAGCTTCGAGCACTGGTGCACCGCGTTGGAGGTGGTGTAGCGGTCGGCGATGATCACACCGCCCTGCTCATAAAAGCTGCCCCAGCTGGTTTTATAGCTGGCATAGCGGTCCACCGCGTAAAAGCTGGAAGCCGCATAGGCGTTTACATCGTCCGGGTGCTGGCCGAACTGCCCGGCCAGATACATCTTGACCAGTGCGCTGGAATCACTGGCATAGTCCGGGAAGGTGATCTTTTGTACCGGCACACCCTGCGCGGCGAGATGCTCTGCCAGCAGCTTTGCCTGTGTGGCCTTGCCGCTTCCGTCCAGCCCTTCCAGCACAATCAGTTTGCCCTTGCTCATACGGCGGCACCTTCTTTAATGGCGGCATATTTTGCGCGCACCTCGGCGGTCTTGCCGCAGCACATCTTGCCCTCCGGGCAGGGGCCGCACAGGCAGGCGGGGCCGGCCTTGGCAAAGATATGGGGTGCCACCGGGTACACCAGCGTGAACATCTTTTCAGCCAGTTCCCGGATCTCCCACTGGGCGCGGTTGCAGCAGCGCAGCTGGAAGAAGTTCATCAGGCTGCGGGCGTTCATGGTGACCACCATTTTGGTCTCGCAGGCGTTGGGCAACACAAAGCGGGCGTCCTCGTTGGCCTGTTTAGAAGCCTTGGCGCGTGCCTGCTTTTCCGGCATTCCCTCAGCCATCAGGCGGGCGGTGTGCCCCTCCTCCAGCTTGTGGGCAAGGTCGAGATAACGCTGGGCGTCCTCCTCCATGCTGGCAAGGAAAGCTGCCTTTGCTTCCGGGATAGCCTCGATCTCCGGGGGCGTCACATAGCGGAAATCATCCAGACGCACATAGCGCTGGCTCTGCACGCTGAAGGATGCGATGCGGTGCCGGGTGATCTGGGCAAGCAGAGTGCGGCTGACCCCCTCGATGCCAAAGGTAAAGCTGGCGTGCTCGATGGGACTGGCATGGCCAAGGTCGCTGAGCATGGTCAGGAATTTTGCAGTTTTTTCCTCGTCCAGCCCGTCCAGAAGGTCGGTGATGTGGGCGTCGGAATAGCAGAGCTTTGCGGCAGCCGCCACCACCTTTTCCGGTTCCGGGGTGTGGGCGATCAAACGAACAGTCATCATAGGGTCATTCTTCCTCCGTAATCTTGGTCAGGGGCGCAAAATTGGCCATCGTTTTCTTGATGCCCACTTTTTCAAAGTTGATCTCTACGATCTGATCCCCGGCAGCGGGCTTTACTTTCAGCACCGTGCCGCGGCCAAATACTTTGTGCTCCACGATGTCGCCCGGCTCATAGTGCTTTGAACCGGAAGCTGCCGGTTTTACGGCAGAATTTACTGTAAAGACTGTTTGCTTTACAGTGTTTTTCGTCGCATTTCCGCCGGAATATGCGGAGCCAAATCCGCTGCTTCTTGTGGTCGGCTGGGTGGAGCTGTTGCCATAGTGGCTGCCAAAGCCGGTGGAAGATGTGCTTCTTCCGCCGTAAGAGGAGCCGAAACCACGGCTTTCACCGGCGTTATATTCCCGATTCAGGTAGCCGCTGCGGTTGCCCGAACTGTAACCCGAGCCGTAACCGCCGCCGTAGCTGCTGCGGCTGTAACCGGAGGGGCCGGAGTAACCGGATGCTCCACCGGGCACGGTATCACTGTACTCAGAGCCCCAGCCGCCCATACGGGAACGCTGTTCCAATACAGGGCTGCGGGTCTCCTCGATATATTCCGGCTCGATCTCCCGCAGAAAGCGGCTGGGCTCGTTGCGTTGGGTTCGTCCGTACAGCATCCGGGTGACACTGTTGGAGATGTACAGTTCCTTTTTGGCGCGGGTGATGCCAACGTATGCAAGACGGCGTTCCTCCTCCAGATCTGCTTCGGAATACTTGCTCATCTCGCTGGGGAAAACGCCCTCCTCCATACCGATGAGGAACACATAGGGAAACTCCAAGCCCTTGGCAGAGTGGATGGTCATCAGTACCACCTGATCGCTGCTTTCGTTGTAGCTGTCGATATCGCTGATGAGGGCGATATCCTCCAGATAGCCTTCCAGTGTGGCTTCCTCGCCGTGCTGGTCGCAATAGTTTTTGACGTTGTTCACCAGCTGACCCAAGTTCTGCAGACGGTCGGCGGCATCCTCGTGCCCCTTGGCGGCGTCTGCTTCCAGCATGGCCTTGTAGCCGGTCAGTTCAATGACATCCGAGGCAAACTCGTCCAGCGTGCGGGTGGCAAGAGAATCCTGCAAACGCTGATAAATCTGCCAGAACTTGAGCAGCGGCATCACCGCGCGGGAGAGCTTGGCGTACTGGTCGGCATGACTGATGACATCCAGCATACTGACGCCCTGCTGCCCGGCAAGGTCTGCAATAACGTCCACGGTGGTAGCACCGATCTTGCGGGCAGGCTCGTTGATGATGCGGCGCAGCCGCACATCGTCCCGGGGGTTGGCCACGATAGACATATAGGAGTGAATGTCCTTGACCTCCTTGCGGTCGTTGAAGCGCTGCCCGCCCACGATCTTATGCGGGATGCCTGCGCGGGTGAAGTAGCTTTCGATGGGGGCCGACTGGGCGTTCATGCGGTAGAGGATGGCGTGGTCTGCCAGATGGCCGCCCGCCTTCAGGTGCTGGCCGATGACATCCGCGATATGGCTGGCTTCGTCCTGTTCATTCTCGGCGGTATACACCTGCACCTTATCGCCCTCACCGTTGTCCGTCCACAGGGTCTTGCCCTTGCGCTCGGTGTTGTGCTGGATGACGCAGTTGGCTGCGTTGAGGATATTGGAGGTGGAGCGGTAGTTCTGCTCCAGTCGGATGGTCTTGGTGCCGGGATAGAGTTTTTCAAAGTTGAGGATATTTTCAATGGTAGCGCCGCGGAAGCGGTAGATGCTCTGGTCGTCATCGCCCACCACGCAGATGTTGCGCTCCGGCCCGGTGAGCAGGCTGACCAGACGGAACTGCGCCACGCTGGTATCCTGATACTCGTCCACCAGCAGGTAGCGGTACTTGTTCTGGTAGAACTCCCGCACGTCCGGGTGTTCAGCCAGCAGCTGCACGGTCTGGTAGATCAAGTCGTCAAAATCGAACGCACCGGCCTCTTTCAGCTTTTTCTCGTAAGCTGCGTAGATGCGGGCGGTCTGGGTGCTCTTCACGTCTCTGGCGTGGTCTGCAAGTGCCTGCTCCGGGCTGACCAGCTGATCCTTCCAGCGGCTCATCTGGTTGATGGCGGCCTTGATGGGCAGGAATTTATCATCGATGCTCAGCTCTTTATATACGGTTTTCATTACACGCTGGGCATCGTCTGTATCATAGATGGTAAAGCTGCGGGGGTAGCCGATCTCTTCGGCCCAGCGGCGCAGAATGCGCACACAGGCCGAGTGGAAGGTGGAGGCGAACACTTCGTCCCCTTCCTCGCCGCCCAGCATCCGGCGCAGACGCTCTTTCAGCTCCCCTGCTGCCTTGTTGGTAAAGGTAATGGCCATCACGTTCCAGCTGCGCACCGCGTTGCGGCGCAGCATCCCGTCCAGCCAGCTGGGGGCGTCTGTACCGGTCATAATGGCGGTGCGCAGGGCTTTGACGTCCTCCTCGGTCACCGGGCGGGGCGTTTCTTTGGAGCCGTGCGCCGAGCCGAACCGGATAAGGTTGGCGATGCGGTTGACCAGCACGGTGGTCTTACCGCTGCCGGCACCGGCAAGGATGAGCAGCGGGCCATCCGTGGTAAACACAGCCTGCCGCTGCATATCGTTCAGGCGGCCGAATTGCTTTTCAATGTAAGTATCACGCAGGGTGCAGAATTCCTGCCCGAGAGATGCTGCCATGGTTTCACCTGTTTCCTTCGCTGTTATTCATACCGTATAGTATAACACATTTCGAAATAGTTGTACACCAAAACTGCATAGAGTTACAGCTGCTTTTCCAGCAGATAGCGGTCGTAGCCGCCGTACATCTCCCGACGGCAGCGGATGACGAAGCCGCCGGCCTGTGCGTTGTGCAGGCTATAACTGTTATCCGGGCTGACGGTAGCGCCCAGATGAGTGATCTGTGGCGGCAGCAGCGGCAGAGCCGCTTCCAGCATGGCGCGCTGCAAGCCGTTGCCCCGCCAGTCCGGGTGCACTACTGCGCTGTCTGCGTTGGCCCAGTGCTGCCACTGACTTTGCGGCACGCCCAGAAAGGCAGCGTAGTTTTCATCGCTTTGCCCGCACAGGCGCAGGATGAGGTAGGCCCCCAGCCGCCCCTGCTGCCACGCACCGATACACACCCCGGTGCGCAGATAATCCGCGATATTTTCCAGCGTATCCGGCACGAACTGCTCCGGGTGCGGCATGGCGGCGCGCACTTCGTTTTGCAGCGCGAACACCGCCGGTGCCTCGGCAGGGGTGCAGCGCCGAAGGGTAACGGTCTGCCGGGCGGGCCGGCCGCCTACTTTTTGCAGAAAATAGTCCATCTGTACTATGCCCTCCAAAATAAAATCGTACTTTTCAGCAGATTCCAGTATAAATGACGCTTTTCTAAATGTCAAATTATGCTATAATAAGAGAGAAGGGGCTGTGGAGGAATCCTCCCGGCCCGTTCGTATGAAGTTCGGGGCGGCGCTGCCGCCCGGAAACGGAGGAACCATCCATGAAAGATCCCGCACTGGCATCGTCCAGCCGCTTGGGCGGCGCTGTGATCAGTGACCGCGTTGTTGCAAGCCTGCTGGAGGAGCTGACCAACGGGCGCTATGCCCAAGCCGACCGCCTGCCCGCCGAGGTAGACCTTGCCACCGAATTGGGGGTGAGCCGTACCGTGATCCGTGACGCGCTGAGCGAGATGGAGCGCGCCGGTTATGTGGAACGGGTGCGCGGCATTGGCACGGTGGTGAACCGTGCTGTGCTGGGGCTGCGCAGCCGCTTGGACCAGAAGCTGGAGTACTACCCGCTGATCCGCAGCTTTGGCAGCTACCCCCATGCCGACGGCATTCAGGTGATGCTTCTTCGTGCAGGCGAGGAGATGGCGCACGCGCTGGCGCTGGAAGTCGGCGACGAGGTGATCTGCATCAAAAAGCGCATCCTTGCCGATACGACCCCGGTGATCTATTCCATCGACTACCTGCCCCGCAGCCTGTTCGGCAACCGGGACTACACCCGCATCGACCTGACCGGCGACATCTTTGAGATCCTGGAGCAGGAGTGCCACCAGCAGATCTCCTCCAATGTGGCGCACCTGAAGGCCAGCTGCGGCGACGAGGCCATCCGCGCAGCCATGCGTCTTGCCCCGGGTGAGGCCATGCTGCTGCTGGACGAAGTGTGTTTCAATCGTTTGTGCAGGCCGGTGATGCGCTCGCTGAGCTACTACACAAACTTTTTTGATTTTTCCATTTTACGCAAACTACTTTAAACGGAGGTATACTGTCCATGCGTCATCTGATCGATCCTTTGGATCTTACCCAGCAGGAGATCACACAGCTGCTTGATCTTGCCGACCGTATCTGCGCCGACCCTGCTGCCTATCAGGAGGTTGCCAACCACAAAAAGCTGGCCACCTTGTTCTACGAGCCCTCCACCCGCACCCGCCTGTCCTTTGAGGCGGCTATGCTGAACTTGGGCGGCCATGTACTGGGCTTCCCCAGCGAGAACGTGTCCAGCGCCACCAAGGGCGAGAGCGTGGCCGACACCATCCGGGTGGTTTCCTGCTATGCCGATATCGTTGCCATGCGCCACCCAAAAGAGGGTGCACCGCTGCGTGCTTCCCGCTACTCCCGCATTCCGGTGATCAACGCCGGTGACGGCGGTCACCAGCACCCTACCCAGACCCTGACCGACCTGATGACCATTCGCCGCCGCATGGGCAGACTGGATGATCTGACCATTGGCCTGTGCGGTGATTTGAAGTTCGGCCGCACCGTCCACTCCCTGCTCAAGACCATGGCACGCTGCAAGAACATCCGCTTTGTGCTGATCAGCCCGGAGGAGCTGCGGGTGCCGGATTATATCATCAACGACGTGCTGGAGGCCAACGGCATCCCCTACAAGGAGACCCGCAGTCTGGAGGAATCCATGCCGGAACTGGACATCCTGTACATGACCCGCGTGCAGAAGGAGCGCTTCTTCAACGAGGAGGACTATATCCGCCTGAAGAACAGCTATGTGCTGACCCGCGAAAAGATGGCGCAGGCCAAGCCCACCATGGCGGTGTTGCACCCCCTGCCCCGTGTGAACGAGATCGCGCTGGACGTGGACGACGACCCGCGCGCCGCTTATTTTGAACAGGTGCAGAACGGCGTTTACGTCCGCATGGCACTGATTATGACCCTGCTGGGGCTTGCAGACCCCAAAGCACCGAAGGAGGAGAACTGATATGTTGAATATTGACGAGATTCAGAACGGTATTGTCATCGACCACATCAAGGCAGGTACTGCCGTTGGTCTGATGGATCTGCTGGGCATTGCGGGCAACCGCACTGCCAGCGTGGCGCTGATCCAGAACGCCCGCAGCAAAAAGACGGCCAGCGGCCGCAAGGACATCATCAAGGTAGAGGGCGATGCCTCCTGGCTGAACCTGGATGTGCTGGCTTATCTGGACCCGAACATCAGCGTGACCATTATTGAAAACGGCAAGGCTGTCCGCAAGGAGCAGCCCAAGCCCCCCAAGCGTCTGGTGAACATTGTACGCTGCAAGAACCCCCGCTGCATCTCCAGCATTGAAGAAGAATGCGACCAGATCTTTGAGCTGAGCTCCAACGGCAAGTACCGCTGCATCTACTGCGAGCAGGAGCTGCAGGTAAAGCCGGAGTAACTGCGCTTTTTACGATTTTAAATGCGCTCCGCTTCGCTCTGCGCATAGTTTAAGGAATTGCATTTTAGTTTTGCAGCTCAGCCAAGCCTGCGGGCTTGGCTGAGCTGCTTTTTCACGGGAGGGACGCAGAGGGAAACCGCAGCTGCCGCGCTGGTTTTCTACCGAAACAGTCGCGCGGCGGGTCGGCTTTCTGCTGACTGGCAGATACGATGATTTAATAGATAAAAAGGACTGCTATCCTGGGCAAAACCCATGTACAGCAGTCCTTTTTGGTGCAAAAGAAAACCTGTCTCTTATACACATCTCCGAGC
>ENA-OZGK01000297-OZGK01000297.1-human-gut-metagenome-genome-assembly--contig:-NODE-297-length-12884-cov-4.292462_pt1 | contig 12884 bp, 15 predicted proteins | sample MGYA00244657_ERZ653660 | MGnify/ENA primary metagenome ERZ653660 (study PRJEB26926, sample SAMN06165211) | human gut metagenome | biome: ENVO:00009003; feature: ENVO:2100002; material: ENVO:00002003... | reverse complement strand
CCATAAACGTGGCCACCAGCTCGCTGCGGCTGCGGCTGCCCCGGAACAGCAGCAGAAACCGGGTGATGCCGCCCTCCTTCAGCCGCCGGACGATCTCCTTGGCCTTCTGCTCCACGGAATAGGGCTCCCGCCGGACGATCTCGTCAAAGGCCCGCAGAGGCGGCGTTTCCGCCTGGCCCCGGCGGTCAGTGACCTCCTGCATGGCGATGACCAGGTCAGCGGGCTGCTGGTCGTATTCATATACCTTGCCCCGCTCCATAGGCTCGGGGTCCCGGGTCAGGATGCTGCGGCCAAACTCGCCCATGGGGCCCAGCAGCTCCGCCAGGCGGCGCACCCGGGCATAGGCCTCGCCCCGCTGGCGCTCCGCCAGGGACTGGATCAGGGCGTCCATCTCGTTTTTGGCCTCCTCGTCCTCCAGGGACAGGAGCATCCGGGTCTTGATATACATCAGGTGGGCGGCCATGGTCACAAACTCGCTGGCCACCTCCAGGTCCATCTCCTTGCGCCGGTCCAGATAGGCCAGATACTGGTCCAGGATCAGGGCAATGGGGATATCCTGTATCTCGATTTTATTCTTACTCAGCAGGAACAGGATCAGGTCCAGAGGCCCCTCGAAATCCTGAAGCTCCTCTTTCCCCTGAACCACCTTTTCCAGCTTATAAATGGGACTTTCCAATTGCCTGTACCCTCTTAAAAGCCGACCACGCGGCAGAATAGCTCATAGGTCCACTGGATGGCGGCGCTCATCCATCTGTCCCCCACGCCCAGCAGCACCACCGCCCACAGCAGAAGCATGCCGTATCGCTCGTAGCGCAGCATAGTGTTGTAGGCCCGGTCGGGAAGCAGAGAGAACAGCACCTTGCTGCCGTCCAGCGGCGGAATGGGGATCAGGTTAAACAGCCCCAGACCCAGCGACAGGATGGCCGTGGTCAGCAGGAACGTCAGAAGCCTCTGATTCGCTTCAGAATACGGGGCATAGTCATACACCAGCCGCCCCGCAAACAGCAGCACCAGCGCCAGCAGGAAGTTGGACACCGGCCCCGCCAGGGCTGTCAGGGCCATGCCCTGCTTGGGGCGGCGGAAATACCGGGGGTCCACCGGCACGGGCTTGGCCCAGCCGAAGCCCACGGTGATCATCATCAGCAGGCCGAACCAGTCGATGTGGCGCAGGGGGTTCAGGCTCAGCCGCCGGGCCCGCTTGGCCGTGGGGTCCCCCAGGGCCAGGGCCGCCAGGCCATGGCAGGTCTCATGCACCGTCAGGCACAGGAACACCGACACCAGCCGCAGAACCATATCCCGCAGGGAGCCAAAGTCCAGCGCATTCCACAAATTTTCCAGGTATCCCACAGGACTTCCTCCCCAAACTATCATATAAGCGCATTATATCAGAAACTTCCGCCGATTACAAGCAAAAAAGAACAGCCGCCCGGCGGGGCGGCTGTTCTGCCGATATTTGGCGGTTTTTTTCAGAGCTTCCGCACCGCCACATCGCACAGCTGCACGCCGATGCCCCGGCTGCGGGCGGCCTGATTTCCCTTATCCAGCAGCTTTTCGCGGTTTTTGGTCACCAGCTGCACCAGCAGCTGGTCCTTCTGCTCCTGGCTCATGGCCCCCAGCACCGTCCGGGCCATGGAGGCCGCCATGTCCGGGTTCCCGGCCAGGACGTTTCCCAGGATGCCGCCCTTTTCCTCCCGGCGCAGCTTCTCCGCCACCGCCGGGATCAGATACTCCGCAATGGAGTCATAGTCGATGTCGTCCACCAGAATACGCAGTTCTAACATAGATTCTCCTTTTGTAAAAAAGCAGGGCTGGGCATGAAACCCAGCCCTGCTGCTGTTTCGTTACGCCTTGGGGCCTGCGGCCACCACTTCCGCGCTCATGCGGGTATACTTCTTGAAATTCTCCACAAAGCTGGCCGCCAGCTTCCTGCAGCTGGCCTCATAGGCCGCGTGATCCTCCCAGGTGTTGGCGGGGATCAGCAGCTCGCTGGGCACGCCCTCGATAGAGGTGGGCACCTGGACGCCAAAGGTGGGGTCGGTAACAAACGCCGCCTTCTCGATCTCGCCGGTCAGGGCAGCGGTGACCATGGCGCGGGTATAGGCCAGCTTCATGCGCTTGCCGGTGCCGTTCCAGCCGGTGTTCACCAGGTAAACCTTTGCGCCGGACTTTTCCACCTTGTCCGCCAGCATGGCGGCGTATACGGAGGGATCCAGCGGCAGGAAGGGCTCGCCGAAGCAGGTAGAGAAGGTGGGCACCGGCTCGGTGACGCCGATCTCAGTGCCGGCCACCTTGCTGGTGAAACCGGAGACGAAGTAGTACATGGCCTGGTTCTTATCCAGCTTGCTGATGGGAGGCAGCACGCCGTAGGCGTCCGCCGTCAGGAAGATCACCGTCTTGGGCACGCTGGGGCTCATGCCGGAGAGCTCCGCATTGGGGATATACTCCACGGGATAGCCCACCCGGCTGTTCACCGCCAGGGAGTCGTCGTCGAAGTCGAACTCCCGGGTGTCGGGGTCCATGACCACGTTCTCCACCAGCGCGCCGAAGCGGATGGCGTTGTAAATCTCCGGCTCACCCTCCGGGGAGAGGTTGATGCACTTGGCATAGCAGCCGCCCTCGAAGTTGAACACGGAGTCGTCGGCCCAGCCGTGTTCATCGTCGCCGATGAGCTTGCGGGCGGGATCGGCTGACAGGGTGGTCTTGCCGGTGCCGGACAGGCCGAAGAACACGGCGGAGTCGCCGTCCTTGCCGATGTTGGCGGAGCAGTGCATGGGGAACACCCCCTGCTTGGGCAGGACATAGTTCATCACGGAGAACACGGACTTCTTGATCTCGCCGGCGTACCGGGTGCCGCAGATCACCACCAGATGGGCCTCGTAGTCCACCAGGATGGCGGCCTCGGAGCGGGTGCCGTCCACCTCGGGAATGCACTTGAAGCCGGGGGCGGCGATGATGGTGTAATCCTCATGGAAGCTCTCCAGCTGGTCCGCCGTGGGGCGGCGCAGCAACTGGTGGATGAACAGATTCTGGCTGGCCAGCTCGTTGACGATGCGGAAGGCCTTGGTATACTTGGGGTCCGCTCCGGCGAAGCCGTCGAAAATGAACACGTCCTTATTCTGCAGATACGCCGTGACCTTGGCATAGATGGCGTCGAACCGGGCCTTGTCCATGGGCCGGTTCACCTTGCCCCAGGCGATGTCGTCATGAATGGCGGGGGTGTCCACGATAAACTTGTCGTTGGCGCTGCGGCCGGTGTACTTCCCGGTCTTGACCACCAGGGCTCCGGTGTTGGACAGGGTGCCCTCCCCCCGGCGCAGAGCGTGCTCCACCAGCTGCGCCGGCGTCAGATTGCGGTACACCGCCCCGGCGTTGATGATGCCCAGCTTTTCCAGTCCGTATGTTTCCATGTGTCGTTCCTCCTCAAATTGTTCCAATTTGTTCCGGTTGTTGTTATTTTCGCAGGGCCTGTACGGCGGCCCGCAGGGCGTCCACGTGCTCCTGGGTGGTGGCCCAGCTGGCGCAGAAGCGCACGCCGGAATGGGTCTTATCCACCCGCTCCCAGTATTCATAGCCGAAGTTCTTCCCCAGCTCCGCCAGCTCATCGTCCGGCATAATGGGGTACTGCTGGTTGGTGGGAGAGTCAAACAGCAACGGATAACCGGCGGACACGAAGATGTCGCGAATCTGATAGGCCATCTCGTCGGCGTGGCGGGAAATCCTGAAGTACAGGTCGTCGGTGAACAGGGCGTCAAACTGGATGCCCAGCAGACGGCCCTTGGCCATGCGGCCGCCCCGCTGCTTCATGATGAAGCGGAAATCCTTCTTCAGCGCCGGGTTCATGATCACCACGGCCTCGCCGAACAGGGCTCCCACCTTGGTGCCGCCGATATAGAACACGTCGCACAGGCGGGCGATCTCCGGTATGGTCAGCTCAGAGCCGTCGGCCATAACCCCGTAGCCCAGCCGGGCCCCGTCGATGAACAGCGGCAGGCCATACCGGCGGCAGGTGTCGTACAGTGCCGTCAGCTCCGCCTTGGAATACAGGGTGCCGCCCTCGGTGGGGTGAGAGATATACACCATGCCGGGCTGGACAATGTGCTCGGTGGACTCGTCGTTCCGGTGCCACTCCACATAATCCTGCACCTGCTGGGCGGTGATCTTCCCCTCTGCCGCAGGCAGGGTGATGACCTTGTGGCCGGTGGACTCGATGGCCCCCGCCTCGTGGCAGTTGATGTGTCCGCTGTCGGCGGACAGCACACCCTGCCAGGGCCGCAGAATGGAGGCGATCACGGTGGTGTTGGTCTGGGTGCCGCCCACCAGGAAGTGAACGTCAGCCTCCGGCGCCTGGCAGACGGCGCGGATCCTCTCCCGGGCCGCCGCGCAGTATTCGTCCTCGCCGTAGCCCACGGTCTGCACCATATTGGTCTCATTGAGCCGCGCCATCACACTGGGATGAGCGCCCTCCAGATAGTCGCTGTTGAAATAGATCATGGAAGCCTCTCCTTTATCCTATATACTACTTCCCATCATAGACCAGAGAATCGAATTTGTAAAGCAGGAAAATCGTCTTATTTGAACCCGTTCACCTGGACCCAGGCCCGGACGTGGTCCACAAACCGCTGGGTGGAGTTGGACAGGGCCTTCTCGTCCTTGACGCCGATGGCGATGCGCCGGTAAAAGGCCTTGGGCGGCTGGCAGACCACCAGGGGATAGGGACTGTGGCGCACCATCAGCTCCGGCAGCAGGCTGATGCCCAGGCCGTTGGACACCATGGACAGAATGGTCCGGTCCTCCCGTGCGATATATCGCACATGGGGCCGCACGCCCATTTCGTCGAAGGCGGCCCGGATCTCGTAATCGTCCCCCTCCTCCAGCTGGATCACCGGCTCCGTGGCCAGGGCCTCCACCGGGAAGGGGTCGCTGTTGGCCAGGGGATGCCCGCAGGGCACGATGACCTTCAGCTGGTCCAGGTGCAGGGGGTACACCTGCAGTCCCTTCAGGGACGGCATCCGCAGAAAGCCGCAGTCCGCCTGCCCGGTGACGATAAGCTCCTCGATCTGGTCATAGAAGTCGCAGGTCTGTATTTCGAACTCGATGGCCGGATACAGCTTGCTGAAGGCCTTCAGGATCATGGGCAGCCACTGGGCGGAGACGCTGGAAAACGAGGCCACCTTCACAAGGCCCGCATCCATACCCCGCAGGTCTGCCGCCTGCTGGGCCAGTCGGTGATATTCCGTGCAGAGCTGCTGAATCTGCGGAAGCAGGGCCCGGCCGTCGCCGGTCAGGGTCACGCCGCCCCGGTTCCGGCTCAGCAGGGTCACCCCCAGCTCCTCCTCCAGGGAGCTGATGGCGTGGCTGATCCCGGACTGGGAGAAGTTCAGCTCCTCCGCCGCCTTGGTAAAGCTGCCGCATTCCACGGTTTTCAGGAAAATCTGGTATTTTGTGGCGTTCATTGCCCTCACCTGCCTCTTTTCTGATGTATTCCCTATTGTACACCCTTTTTCGCATGGTTTCAATCGAAAATATGCGTTTTACAAATGCAAAATTTTATGATACCCTACCTATAGATTTGAGGAAAGAGAGGATAAATCGAAAATGGCTCTGATTACGAAAATGAACCGCTGCGCATTCTGCGGCAGCAGCGAGGTGGTTGTCTCCGAAAACGGAACCTACACCTGTAAGGACTGCGGAAAGGTTGCCGACCACGGCATGCCTGCTGCGGATGTGGAAGCGATCAACCGCATTATGATGACCGGCGGCGATGCTGAGACCGCCGAGGAACTGCGCCGGCGCTATCCCCGGCTGGATCTGACTACCTGGTCCAAGGAGAACCGTCTCCAGATTTGAATTTGCAGCCGAGAGCGGCTATGGTTTACCTCCTTCGCCGCTGAAAATACCTGGCAGCGCCTGTTGCCCATCTTTTCCATGGGGATTTTCCTACCCCAAACATAACAAACAGCCGCGCTTGGGCATGCGCGGCTGTTTGTTATATTGAGATTTATTTACAATTCCTTCTTGATGGCGCGGATGGCGCCCTTTTCCAGGCGGCTCACCTGGGCCTGGGATATGCCGATCTGCGCCGAAACCTCCATCTGGGTCTTCCCCTGGTTGAAGCGCATCATCAGAATGCTGCGCTCCCGGGGCGTCAGGCGGCTGATGGCATCCTTCAGAGCAATGCGCTGGATCCAGCTCTCGTCGGTGCAGCGGCGGTCGCTGACCTGGTCCATGACGCATACTGTGTCGCCGCCCTCGGAGTAGATCGGCTCGTACAGGGACACCGGGTCCACGATGGCGTCCATGGCCAGCACCACCTCCTCCCGGGGGATGGCCAGCTCCTGGGCCAGCTGCTCCACGGTGGGCTCCCGCTGGCTCTGGCGCTGCAGACGCTCCCGGGCCTGTAGGACCTTATACGCCGTGTCCCGCAGGCTTCGGGACACCCGGATGGCGCTGTTGTCCCGGAGATACCGCCGGATCTCGCCCACGATCATGGGAACGCCGTAGGTGGAAAAGCGCACTGGCTGGTTGATGTCGAAGTTGTCGATGGCCTTGATGAGACCGATACAGCCCACCTGGAACAGGTCGTCCATGTTCTCGCCCCGGCTGGCAAACCGCTGGAGCACCGACAGCACCAGCCGCAGGTTGCCCCGGATGAGCTTTTCCCGGGCGGCCATGTCTCCCTCCTTGGTCCGCCGCAGAAGCTCCGTCATTTCGTCGTTTTTCAGAACCTCCAGCTTGGCGGTGTTGATGCCGCAGATCTCCACTTTTCCCTGCATTCCCCTGTTGCCTCCGTCACTTGGATAAAAACAGTATTCCCGGGGAAAAGTTCCTTATACGGCAGGGGCTGGTTTCTCTTTTTCTTTCCGCCTGCCGGGCGGTCCAAAATTTTTTGATTTTTTTGAAAAAAGGGCTTGCATTTTCTGGGAGACCGTGTTATCATAACAAAGTCGTCGAGAGACATGCGCCGTTAGCTCAGCTGGATAGAGCGTCTGGCTACGGACCAGAAGGCCGGGGGTTCGAATCCCTCACGGCGTGCCAAATCGGGAATCTGTTGGACTGCAACAGATTCCCGATTTTCCTTTTGTTTACAAGGGTTTTCGGCGTTTCGGCGGGGCCGCTGACGTTACGCTTTTGTGGGCAATAATGGGCTATTCCGGATTCAAATTACACATGAATTGTCCATTCCCTGAAAACGCCCAAAAAATGCTTGCAAAACCGGCCCGGATGTGATATCCTATTATGGCGTAAAAAGGGCAGTCCTCTGCCGCCGGGGTCCGGAACGAGTCGGACGCCGCATACATGACGGCACGAACGCCTATATAAACAGGAGGAAATATCCATGGATCTGATCAAAGCACTGAACAAAGAGCAGCTGGAGAAGGAAGTCCCTCAGGTGCAGGTGGGCGATACCGTCCGCGTGCACGTGAAGGTCAAGGAAGGCGCCCGCGAGCGTATCCAGGTCTTCGAGGGCACCGTCATTGCCAAGAAGCATGGCGGCATTGAGGAGACCTTCACCGTCCGTCGTATCTCCTACGGCGTGGGCGTGGAAAAGGTGTTCCCCGTGCACTCCCCCTCCATCGCCACCATCGAAGTGGTCCGCCACGGCTTCGTGCGCCGCGCCAAGCTGTACTATCTGCGTGACCGCGTTGGTAAGGCTGCCAAGGTCAAGGAGAAGCTGTAAGCCGTATCCCCCTAAAAAAGAACGAACGCCCGCTATGTGCAGGCGTTTTTTCTTTTGCCAAGGGGCCTGGATTATGATATAATCATATGGTTATGAAGTATGCGTAAGAGGTGATGGATATGCAGGTTGATAATCTGAGCTGGTTCCCCGGGCACATGACCAAGACCCGGCGGATGATCACGGCGGAGATCAAAAATATGGACGCCGTGTGTGAGATTCTGGACGCACGCATTCCCCTGTCCAGCCGGAACCCGGATGTGGACGAGCTGACGGCGGGCAAGCCCCGGCTGGTGGTCCTGAACCGGGTGGACCAGGCGGACCCCGGCGAGACCCGGCTCTGGGCGGCTTATTTCCGGGAAAAGGGCTATGCCGTGCTGGAGGCCAACGCCAAGGGCGGCGCAGGCACCACCCAGTTCGCCGCCGCTGTCCGGGAGCTGCTGCGGGACAAGCTGGCCGCCTGGGCCCAGCGGGGCCAGGCGGGCCGCACCGTGCGGGTCATGGTGCTGGGGATCCCCAACGTGGGCAAGTCCACCTTTATTAATAAGGTAGCCCGCCGCAAAACCGCCCGGGCCGAGGACCGGCCCGGCGTCACCCGCAGCAAGCAGTGGGTGCCAGTGGACAGCACCCTGGAGCTGCTGGACACCCCGGGGATCCTATGGCCCCGGTTTGACGACCCGGAGGTGGGCAAGCGCCTGGCCTTCACCGGCGCCATCAAGGACGACGTGGTGGACATGGAGGAGCTGGCCTGCTATCTCATGGACTATCTGGGCCGGCGGTATGCGCCGGTGCTGGAGGATCGGTACAAGATCGACGTGCAGCCGGAAGACAGCGGGTATGACCTGCTGGAAAAGGCCGGGCGGAAGCGGGGCTTTCTCATGCGGGGAGCCCAGGTGGACACCCAGCGCATGGCCCGGGTCCTGCTGGACGAGTTCCGGGGCGGCAAGCTGGGCCAGTTCACCCTGGAGACGGTGGAGGATGCGCAATGAAGCCGGATGAATCCCTGGAGCAGGCGGCCCGCCAGCGGGGCTATGCCGTTGTGTGCGGCTGTGACGAGGCCGGTGCAGGCCCCCTGATGGGCCCCGTGTGCGCGGGAGCGGTGATCCTGCCGCCGGGCTGCGATATCCCGGGGCTGGACGACTCCAAGAAGCTGACGGAGAAGAAGCGCGAGGCCCTGTATACCCTCATCACCGAGCGGGCCGCGGCCTGGGCGGTGGCCTCCGTCAGCGCGGCGGAGATTGACGCCACGGACATTTTAAGCGCCCGGATCCGGGCCATGGCGCTGGCCATAGAGGCCCTGACCCTCCGCCCGGACTACGTTCTGATCGACGGCAACCGGGATCACGGCAAAACCGCCGCCATTACCCTCTCCCACGAGACGGTCATCGGCGGCGACGGACGCAGCGTATCCATTGCGGCGGCGTCCATCCTGGCCAAGGTCACCCGGGACCGGTACGTGACGCAGGTGCTGGACCGGGAATATCCCCAGTATCTGTTTGCCCAGCACAAGGGCTACGGCACGAAGCTGCACTACGCCATGCTGGACCAATATGGCCCCTGCCCGGAGCACCGGCAGTCGTTTCTGAAAAAGTGGAAGGAGCGGCAGTCATGAGCCGGGCCGAGGGCACCTGGGGCGAGGTGGAGGTGGCCAACTACCTGCGCCGCCGGGGCTACACCCTGCTGGCTCACGGGTTTCACTGCCGGTTCGGGGAGATCGATCTGATCGCCCGGAAGGACGGCGTGCTGTGCTTCGTGGAGGTCAAGACCCGGACGAATCTGTCCTGCGGCCTGCCCCGGGAGTATGTGACCCCAAAAAAGCAGGAGCGGCTGCGGAAAACGGCAGCCTGGTACCTGATGGTGAAGGACCTGGACTGCCCCGCCCGCTTCGACGTGGCGGAGGTGTACGCCGAGGGTCCGCATCCCCAAAAGGCCAGCCGCATAGAGTACATTGAGAACGCATTCTGAGGTGACGGCATGAACCCTATCCCCTATTTCGACGCACATTGCGACACCATCCACCGCTGCAGCATGGCGGGAACGCCCCTCCGGGATCCGGAGCTGCGGGCCTTCTATGACGCCGCAGGCAGTCTGCGGCACAGCGGCGGACACATAGACCTGGAGCGGGCCGGTGCCTTCTCCCGCTATGCCCAGTTTTTTGCCCTGTATCAGGACCCCCGGCTGCTGCCGCAGGGCAGCACCATGGCGAAGCAGGGGCAGCTGCTTCATCAGCGGTTTTTGCAGGAGATGGAGCAGAACTGTGACGTGATGGTCCACTGCCGCACCGGCAGGGACGTGGACCGGGCCGCAGCGGAGGGCAAAATGGCGGCGCTGCTGAGCATCGAGGGGGCAGAGCTGCTGGACTGCCGGATCGACCGGCTGGATATGGCCCGGGACTGGGGCGTGCGGCTTCTAAACCCGGTATGGAACCACGCCAACCGCCTGTCCGGCTCCAACGCGGAGCTTCCGGAGCAGGGGCTGACCTCCTATGGCCGGGACTTTGCCCGGCGGATGGAGGATTGCGGCATCTATCCCGACGTGTCCCACATCAGCGACCCCGGCTTCTGGGACCTGGTGCGCCTGGCCCGGGGGCCGGTGGTGGCCTCCCATTCCAACAGCCGGGCCCTGTGCCCCCACCGGCGCAACCTTACCGACGATATGTTCCGGGCCATCCGGGACAGCGGCGGCGTGGTGGGGCTGAACCTGTACCGGCCGTTTGTGGGTCCGGCGGGCACCATGGAGGAGCTGGCGGCGCATGTGGAGCATTTTCTGGAGCTGGGCGGGGAGAAAACCCTGTGCCTGGGCGGCGACCTGGACGGCTGCGAGGAGCTGGCCGCCGGGATGGAGGGCATCCAGGATGTGCCGCAACTGTGGCAGGCTCTGGCGGACCGGGGTTATCCCCGGCAGCTGTTGGAGGACCTGTTCTGGAACAATCTGCGGAGGATGGTGTAAAAACCGATAGGAGGTACTATGCAGATCGTATTTGACTTCATCGCCGGAGATATTCCCTTCGATGAATTTTGGGACGCCTATTGTGCCGACCTCAAAATTGGAAAGTGGTTGGACGGTATTGCTGATTTCAGTCAAGAACCGCCTCCGCAAATATGTAAAGATATTATGCTTCTTGGAATTTACCGTACCGTGCAAAGCGACTATCATGGACATATAAGCCAATTTATTTCTGCCGACTACGCAGCGATGAAAAATGGCTTAATGGATATGAACCAACGGTATTATCTATTCAGCTTAGTTGAAACAGCTGTCGTGGCTGCGTTTCCTCATATTAAGCGGACAAAACGATATAAAAAGGACCATGAATACCTCACAAAAGCAATGGGACAATCAATCGGCGGTAAAGAAGTTGCAGACTATGCATTTGCAATTTTAAAGCAATTTGGAGAAACAATGAAAACGATAGACCGTATAAAGGCCGGTAAAGAAGCACTCTGGAAAGCCTTTCACATCAAGGATCGGAAATTTCCTCGCTGGGCGCAGGAGGCTGATTGGCCTATGGGCAAGAATTCTCCCATGGAGTATCTTGGTCAGCGCCGGGACGGAGAACTGGTAGAGCTGCGCTTCCGGGATGTAGACACCGGTGAAGAACGTACCGTGGAGCAGTATTATTAAGACGCGTGTCCCATTGTTAGTGATGGCGAGGTCAATTATGAAATTTTCAGACTTTTTCTGGCCGGACAGTTCCCTGGAGCAAATCAGGATTTGCTATGATGCTGCGGAATTGACCATCTGGAATCGCAGCATGAACCATAAGGTTACTGTGCGGTGCGAGGGCTTCATAGGTATGACAGATTTATGTATCTGGGACGATCAAATCATTCTCCAGGCGGAATGCCGGAATATGCCTTGGTCAGACGTGATCCGCTCTCAGGATACCTTCCTGCAATCCCTATGTAAAGCATACCCACATTCCTCACAGTGGGACGAAAGGCGGCTCGAGGATGGTGTGGTGGTGTTGAGCGTTCTTTTAACAAATCACATTTGCTTCCGTCTATACTGCCAACGGATTGACGTGGACACTACTGAAAAAAACACTGTGGAACAGTATGATTGATCTGATATCAAGAGGGACTGCCGGAATGCTTTGGACGGTGGGAAACTGGATAGCACACTGATAGCGCTCAAAATCCGGAGCGAATCTTGCACTTAAGGAGGATATATGCTCTTTTCTCCAGATAACTCTAAGTACATTGACGGTCTGCAATTTGTTCCCGTGACGTTTCCATATAACGTACCCGATGCGCTCTTGATTGAAAATCTTCATGTCCGACAGCTTATTGAATACTGCAACAACAAGCAGATCAAAAAGGCGTTTGTACAGGGGTTCAGCGACTATTCCTTTTTGGGTGCCTGCAAGTGTCTTGAGCACATTGCAATAGAATTGCGTCTCCCCTTCGACGCGCATGCCGCACAAAAGTCCGGCACTATTTTATATGACCTGCGCTGTATGCAGACGCTTCCTAATTTGAGAAGCATTGATATCCGGGTAAATGAAAGGCCGGGTTACCGGGTCAAGGTCCAACTTGACCTCAGTGCGATAGAAACGCTGGAGCAATTTTGCGGTGCGTATCAGCTTGTGAACGGAATAGAAAATTCCGTCCACTTAAAAACGCTTCGGGTCCGAGGTGTCCGAGCGCAAAACCTGGATATATTTAAGAAGTTGACCTCTTTGGATACCGCCTATATTTCTTTTTCGAGCATGGAAAGTCTGGCTGGTCTTGAAAATTTTCAGAGGCTTCAGTGTTTATACCTCACCAATAACCGGCGGCTGCAGGACATCAACGCCCTTTGCTGCGTAAAGGACAGTCTGCATGCATTACGCATTGAAAATTGCTCCCAGATTCAGGATTTCTCGGTTTTGGGCGAGCTAAATGAATTGGAGCTTCTGGAACTGTCGGGGCAAAACTCTCTGCCAAGCCTTGCGTTTATCAGGAATATGCCAAATCTAAAAGCCTTGATCTTCAGCATGAATATTCTGGACGGTGATCTGTCCCCGTGCAGAAATTTGCTATGGGCGTATTCCGAACGGAACAGAAAGCATTACAATTTAAGGGACGACGATTTACCCAAGTCTATCTTCTGCCACGGGAATGAAAACATTGCGCTCTGGCGGCGTCTGGAGTAATTTATATTAATTATACTTAGGGATGAGCAAAACAAGTCCTAAAACAAAAGGGCGAAGAGAGAAAGAAGGCGG
>ENA-OZGK01000296-OZGK01000296.1-human-gut-metagenome-genome-assembly--contig:-NODE-296-length-12909-cov-4.572040_pt1 | contig 12909 bp, 8 predicted proteins | sample MGYA00244657_ERZ653660 | MGnify/ENA primary metagenome ERZ653660 (study PRJEB26926, sample SAMN06165211) | human gut metagenome | biome: ENVO:00009003; feature: ENVO:2100002; material: ENVO:00002003... | reverse complement strand
CGAGATCAGCCTCGGTCTCGTGGGCTCGGAGATGTGTATAAGAGACAGTCGCTGAAAAGCTGCATCTGCCGCAGGTCACCTATGTTGCCGACATCCAGAAGGACGGCAACACCCTGACCGTGAAGCGTATGCTGGAGGACGGCTACATGATGGTCAAGGTGCAGACTCCCTGCCTGCTGACCTGCATCAAGGAGCTGAACGACCCCCGCTACATGAGCGTGAACGGTATCTTTACCTGCTATGATAAGCCCATGGAAGTGTTCGACTACAACGCACTGAAGGACGATCCGCTGATCGAGGTGGACACCATTGGCCTGAAGGGTTCTCCGACGAACGTCTTTAAGTCCTTCACTCCTCCGCAGAAGGGCGCAGGCACCATGCTGCAGGGCGACGATGTTGCCGCCCAGCTGGCTGGCATCCTGGCCAAGAAGCACCTGATCTGATGAAAGGAGCATAGGATTACAATGGCTGATTTTAACGAATACAAAGGCGTATGGGTCTTTTGCGAGCAGCGCCAGGGCGCACTGATGTCCACTGACTTCGAGCTGGTTAGCGAGGCCCGTAAGCTGGCCGACGAGCTGGGCTGCGAGGTCACCGGCCTGCTGCTGGGTGACAACGTTGAGGGCATTGCCAAGGAACTGGGCGGCTACGGTGCCGACAAGGTTCTGGTCTGCGACAGCCCCCTGCTGAAGGATTACACTACCGACGCATACGCAAAGGTCGTGTGCGATATGGTCAACGAGTACAAGCCTGAGGTACTGCTGATCGGCGCTACCAACATTGGCCGTGACCTCGGCCCCCGCTGCGCAGCCCGTCTGCACACCGGCCTGACCGCCGACGCTACCCATCTGGATATCGATACTGCAAAGTACATCGACTTCCTGAAGGAGAGCTCCACCATCGACCTGTCCAAGCAGAAGTTCGATATGGAAGACCGCAACCTGAAGATGACCCGTCCCGCATTCGGCGGCCATCTGATGGCTACCATCATCTGCCCCCGCTTCCGTCCCCAGATGTCCACCGTGCGTCCCGGCGTTATGAAGAAGGCTCCCTTCGATCAGGCCAAGGCTGATGCCTGCCAGATCGTCAAGCCCGCCTTCAGCCTGACCGCTGAGGACATCAAGACCGAAGTGCTGAGCGTGGAGAAGGCCGCTGAGAAGCTGGTCGACCTGATCGGCGCAGATGTCATTGTCTCCGTTGGTCGTGGCATCAGCAAGGATGTCAACAAGGGCATCGAGCTGGCCGAGCAGCTGGCAGCCGCTCTGGGCGGCGGTGTCGTGGGCGCTTCCCGTGCCGTCACCGATGCAGGCTGGATGACCGCTGACCATCAGGTCGGTCAGACCGGCAAGACTGTGCACCCCAAGATCTATGTGGCTCTGGGTATCTCTGGTGCTATCCAGCACACCGCCGGTATGCAGGATTCTGAGTGCATCATCGCTGTCAACAAGAACGAGGGTGCTCCCATCTTCGGCGTTGCTGACTACGGCATCGTGGGCGATCTGTTCAAGGTCGTGCCTGAGCTGATCAAGCAGATCGAGGCAGCAAAGGCTGCTCTGTGATCGCCTGTTCCTGAGCATTGTTCAATAGCATAGCCTGAATTGTGAGAGGCCGTTGCACATTTTTGTGCAGCGGCCTCTTTTTTGTGTTTTTTATAAAGGAGCTGTTGTGCCAGCCACTGCACAGCAGCTCCGATTTGCTCCACAGGAAAGGAACGCAGAAGGGAACACAGCGAAGCGCCACAAAAACGTACACAGAAACCACGATATGCAAAGCAGTGCATATAAATACAGTGATATACAAAACGAAACGCACCGAAGTGTCCCAAAAAGTGTGCGGAAGCTGTTGCACTTGGCTTGTTTTGGCGAGAAGCGCAACACAACTGTAACGTTTTCGGACTCTTTGTTACGCTTGAGTTGCGATAAAAAGGCGAGAATTTTTTAAAAAATCTGTATTTTTTCTGCAAATCAACCTCTAAACCTCTTGACGTCTGTATGGTTTTGTGATACTCTTGTGACACAAGAGTTGCGGATGTGATACGACAGAGTTGCAAACGAGTTGCAATATCCAAGATCACACTGCATAAGGCAACAGACCGGAGGCAATCTTATGAAGCGTGCAATGAGTACCGTGAAGAATATCGCAGCAGCTGCAATGACGCTGGCTGTGTTTTTTGGCTTTGCAGGCTTCAAGCCCGTCACCGCAAACGCTGCACAGGCTGCCATGCCTGCCACCGCTTCTGTGGAAGAAGAGAACTCCTACTTTGAGGAAGACGCTTACCAGCGCAGCTTCCTGACCCTGATCAATAACGAGCGTGCACAGGCTGGTCTGGCTCCTGTTGCTCTGGGCGACAGCAACCACAACGCCGCTGCAATGGAGCGTGCCGAAGAGCTGGCGGTTTCTTACTCCTACGTTCGTCCCAACGGTCAGCGCGATTTCACCGTTCTGGCAGAGAACGGCATCAGCGATGTCTCCATCGGCGAGAACTACATGGCCGGCTGCTCCACCCCCGATTCCGCAATGGATCAGTGGATGGCTACCGACTTCACCCGTGAGCGTATCCTGAACGCCGATGCTACCACCGTGAGCGTTGGCTACTATGAGGGCGGTGTTTACAATAACTATTGGGTGCTGATCTTCTCTTACCCCGAAAATTCTCACACCGAGGATTACCGTCAGGAAGTTCTGAATCTGGTCAATGCCCAGCGCGCAAAGTACGGTCTGACTGCTCTGGAAATGGGCGATGACGCGCTGACCGCCGCTGCACAGACCCGCGCCGAGGAGATCTCCGTTGTAAACTCCCACGTCCGTCCCGATGGTTCCAAGTGCTTCACCGTCCTGAAGGACTACGGCGTCACCGATACCCCCACCGGCGAGAATGCCGCATGGGGCAGCGTCTCTCCTGAAGAGGTCGTCAACGCATGGATGAACTCCGAAGGCCATCGTGCCAATATCCTGAACCCTGAGGCTCGCAAGATGAGTGTTGGTTACTACTACAACAGCAACAGCACTTGGGGCCATCAGTGGATCCAGATCTTTACCAAGTGATCAACTGCTTTCTTCTTATAAAAAGACTGGCGGGGCCGCAAGGCTTCGTCAGTCTTTTTATTTGCGCCCGTTTGTGTTATACTTATTCTGAGTTATTATCAGGAGGATCTAACGTGGAGGATTACCGCACCGTCCGGGGCACGGCCACCGGCGAATACGAAGAGAAAAAGAGCCGCTTTATCGCACAGCTTTCCTTTGCTGACAGTGAGGAAGCCGCTGTGGCCTTTCTGGAGCAGGTGCGGGCAGCCAACCGCACCGCGCGGCACAATGTTTACGCCTACCGCCTGCGGGCGGGCAACCGCGAGCGCTATTCCGATGACGGCGAGCCGGCCAAGACTGCCGGTACGCCCGCGCTGGAAGTGTTGCAGCACAGCGGCCTGACAGACCTGATCGTGGTGGTCACCCGCTACTTTGGCGGGGTGCTGCTGGGCACCGGCGGCTTGGTGCGCGCCTACACTACCGCCACTGCCCGTGCGCTGGAAAACGCCGAGGTGGTCACGGTGCGCAGCGTGGTGGAATTACAAGTGACCGTGGACTACGCCCTTTACGAGCGTGCGTCCCTGCTCATTGATGCCGCCGGGGCAAAGCAGGCACCGCCGGAGTTTACAGACCGGGTCACCCTGCGCTGGCAGATGCCGGAGCATACCGAAGCCCCGCTGCTGGAGCAGCTGCGGGAATTGACCCGGGGCAGCGCTCAGGTAGCGGTGTCCGACCCGTTCTACGCACCATTTTAAAAAACAAAGTCTTTTTTGCAAACCGACACCGAACTTCCCCCTTCGACACGGCCGATGTGCTACAATTGCCGTAGCGCAGCAATTGGGATCGGCTGTGCGCAGAGGGGAGGGGAGAAGCCCGAAAAACAAAAGGAGGATCTGTATGGATGTGCGCCGGAGAACCGAGGAGATCGAGCACCTTACCTTTGCGCCTTGGGCGACCTTCAGCGATGCAAGCCGTGGCCGCGCCGTACCGGAGCCGCAGGATCCGCTGCGCCCGGTGTTTCAGCGGGACCGCGACCGGGTGCTGCACTGCAAGGCCTTCCGGCGTCTCAAGCAGAAAACGCAGGTGTTCCTCTCGCCGGAAGGCGATCTGTACCGCACCCGGTTGACCCATACGCTGGAAGTTTCGCAGATCGCCCGCACCATCGCACGCGGTCTGCGCCTGAACGAGGATCTGACCGAGGCCATCAGCCTTGCGCATGATCTGGGGCACACTCCCTTTGGCCACGCAGGCGAAAAGGCACTGAACGCTCTCTGCCCGGACGGCTTCCACCACTATATGCAAAGCCTGCGTGTGGTGGATCGGCTGGAAAAGGATGGCGAGGGTCTCAACCTGACATGGGAGGTGCGCAACGGCATCGTTACCCACACCAAGGGCACATGGGCGGCTACCCCGGAAGGGCGCATCGTGCGTCTTGCGGATCAGATCGCCTTTGTCAACCACGATATCGAGGACGCCGTGCGCGCCGGTGTGCTGGACGCTGCCACCCTGCCCAAGGACTGCACGGCAGTGCTGGGGCAGACTAAGTCCGCCCGCATCACCACTATGATCAACAGCATCCTCACCCACAGCGAGGGGGATGTCCGCATGGGCACCGAGGAATACGCGGCTTTTCTCGCTTTGCGGGATTTCATGTACGCCACCGTGTATGTGGACAAAAACGCCAAGCGCGAGGAGCAGAAGGTGGACAAGCTTATCGCGGAACTGTACGAGTACTACCTGACCCATGTGGATCAGATGTCCAACTTTTATGTGCAGCTGGCCTATCAGGAGGGACGGGAACGCGCCGTCACCGACTATATCAGCGGTATGAGCGACGAGTTTGCCATCCGCACTTTTGAAGAACTGTTCGTGCCCCAGAAATGGCACGTCCTTTAAAACTGGAGAGGTCGTTTAAAACAACATGATCCCACATGAATACATCGAGGAACTTACCCGCCGCACCGACATCGTGGAACTGGTGGGCAGCTATGTGCAGCTCAAGCGCAAGGGACGGCTGTACGGCGGTCTGTGCCCCTTTCACAGCGAAAAAACGCCGTCCTTCTATGTGTACCCTGACACCCAAAGCTTTTACTGCTTCGGCTGTCAGGCAGCCGGAGATGCCATCAGCTTTGTCAAAAAGATCAACAATATCAGCAGCGGCGAGGCCATCAAGATGCTGGCTTCCCGCGCCGGTATGCCGGAGCCGCAGGAGGACGACAAGACCGGACGTCTGCGCAGCCGGGTGCTCTCCATGAATAAGGAGGCCGCCCGCTTCTTCCACGCCTGCCTGAACTCTACCGTGGAGGAGGCACGGCAGGCGCGCGCTTACTGGCGGCGGCGCGGGCTGGACGATAAGACCATCGTCCGGTTCGGGCTGGGCTATGCCCCCAACGATGGGCAGGCACTGTACCAGTACCTGCGGGATAAGGGCTACAACCAGCAGGAACTGGACGCCAGCGGCTTGTTCAAACGCAGCCAGTCCGGGCGCATCTACTGCCTGTTCTGGAAGCGTGTCATGACCCCTATCTTTGACCTGCGCGGCAACATCATTGCCTTTGGCGGGCGCGTGATGGACGACTCCAAGCCCAAATACGTCAACAGCCCGGAAACGCTGGTCTACCACAAATCCGAGACGGTGTTTGCCATGCAGATCGCCAAGCGCAGCGCCTCCCGGCGGTTCGTGCTGTGCGAGGGCTACATGGATGTCATCAGTATGCAGCAGGCGGGCATCGACACCGCCGTCTGCGCCTGCGGCACCGCCCTGACCCCCGGGCAAGTGCGCATCATCAGCGAGTATGCCGATGAGGTCATTCTGAGCTATGACTCGGACGAGGCTGGCCAGAAGGCGACCCTGCGCTCACTGGAACTGTTCCGCAACAGCCCGGTAAAGGTGGGCGTTTTGCAGATTCCCGGCGCAAAGGACCCGGACGAATACATCAAAAAATACGGCCCGGAGCGTTTTCAGGCACTTCTGGATGGGGTGGGCAATGCGCTGGACTTCCGGCTCAAGCGCCTGCGAGACCAGTATGATCTCTCGCAGGATGCGCAGCGGCTGCAATATGTAAAGGAAGCCGTGGAGATGCTGGCCGAGCGCTCCAACCCCACTGAGCAGGAGGTGTACGCCGGGCGGCTGGCAGAGGAGACCAACATCTCCAAAACTGCCATTTTGGCGCAGCTGGGTACCGCAGCAAAGCGGGCGGGCGGCAAGTACCGCCGGGAGAAAAACCGCGAGCTGCTGCGCTCCGGTGAGATGGATCAGATCAAGGTTCCGTACAGCGCAGGCGGCAGTCAGGCGCTGGGCATCGCCAGCGCCCAGCAGCGGCTGCTGGCTGCTATTCTGAGGGAGCCTCGTTATCTGGAACTGGCCAAGCAGCAGCTGACGGCGGAGCAATTCATCCAGCCGCAGCAGAAGGAACTATACGAAGCGATGCTCAATTGCAGCCGGGAGGGTGTGGAACTCAGCCTGACTGCACTGCGGGCATTTGTAAGTGAAGAAGCATTGAATGAACTGAGCCGGCTTGCGGCACAATACAGCGATGTGAACTGCACCCCGGACGATATCCGTCTGTATCTGGACAGGATCGCCCGGGGAATGCCGGTTGCTAGTAAAGCTGCTGCAATGTCCGGCGATGAGATCACACAGTATCTTCAGTCGATGCGCGAAAAAAAGCAGGGGACGCTGCCCGAACAAGACTGATCCCTGTTTTCCCTCCGGCTGGAGCTGGAGAGAAAAGGAGCAGGAATCATGCAGAAATTGTCGCAAACGGAAGAACTTGCCCGCAGCCTTGCCGCAAAGGCTCACCGTCACACCCTGACCCCGGAGCAGATCAGCCGTGCCATGGAAGAAGCGGATTTTGATATTGCACAGCTGGACGAGCTTTACGCGGCGCTGGAGCAGCGGGGCGTTCATCTGGCAGAGGAGGAGCCTGCCGAGCTGCCTGTGCTGGATGATGCCCAGATCGGCAGGCTGGAGAATGAGCTTTCCTCGGAGGGTGTGGCACTGGATGATCCGGTCAAGACCTATTTAAAGGAGATCGGCCGGGTGCCGCTGCTGACCGCCGGACAGGAGATGGCGCTGGCAAAGGCCGCCCGGGCAGGGGATGCAGATGCCCGCCGCGCCTTGAGTGAGGCAAACCTGCGGCTGGTGGTATCAGTAGCCAAGCGCTATGCCGGGCGGGGCCTGCCTTTTCTGGATCTTATTCAGGAGGGCAACCTCGGCCTGATGAAGGCTGCTGAAAAGTTTGAGCCGGAGCGGGGCTTCAAGTTCTCCACCTACGCAACCTGGTGGATCCGTCAGTCCATCACCCGCGCCATTGCGGATCAGGGACGCACCATCCGTATCCCGGTGCATCTGGTGGAGAGCATCAACCGGGTCAAGAAAACGGCAGGCGATCTGCTGCACAAAAATGGGCGGGAGCCCACCGTGGAGGAGATCGCCGCCGCACTGGATATGGAGCCGGACAAGGTGCGGGAACTGTTGCAACTGTCGCAGGAACCCATCAGTCTGGAAACGCCGGTGGGGGAGGAAGAGGACGCTCATCTGGAGGACTTTATTCAGGACGAGGACGCCGGTGTCCCGGTGGACGAAGCCGGGCGCCAGCTGCTGCGGCGGGAACTGCTGCACGTCCTTAAAAGCCTGACGCCCCGGGAGGAGAGGGTCATCACCCTGCGCTTTGGTCTGGAGGATGGCCGCGCCCGCACCCTGGAAGAACTGGGCAAGGAGTTCAACGTGACCCGGGAGCGGGTGCGGCAGATCGAAGCAAAGGCGCTGCGCAAGCTGCGCCACCCCAGCCGCGCAAAGCTGCTGCGGGATTATCTGGACAAGTGAGCATTCTGTATAATAGGACAAGGCCGCTGCACGGCGTTCCGTGCGGCGGCCTCTTCTTTTGCGGCGGGGAAGTGGAAAAGTAATACCTCCGGGCGCAAGAGCAAAGATAGACAAATTGCACAAGGGTGTTATGAACAGGAACGTGCAAAATAAAAAAATCAAGTACTTGGAAAGTAAACGGCTACACGCTACCGGGCGTTCGAAAACAAACCGAAAATAAAATTTATTTCGGCAAAAAACTGAAAAATGGCTTGACAACAGGGGTTTCAGGGTGTATACTGCATTAGTATCACATAATGGACTAGTGCGTCAAAAAGGGAGCTGTGATGGCTGCCACTTGAGGGGTCACCCCGAAAAGTTTGTGCAAAATGCCGGAAGGTTCCACAGGACGCGGGTCGAATTATGTGTGTCTGCTCAAATTTGACCCGCGTATACGACATCCCGTAGAATATAAAAGTAAGGAGTGGTTGATTTTATGATGAAAGTCAAGCCCGTAAAGCTCGGCAAAACCGAGCGCATGAGCTTCTCCCACATCGACGAAGTCATCAGTATGCCGAACCTGATCGAGGTCCAGAAGAACTCTTATCAGTGGTTCCTGGACGAGGGCCTGAAAGAGGTCTTCCACGATATCGGCACCATTGAGGACTACACCGGCAATCTGGCACTGAGCTTTGTGGACTTCCGGCTGGATAAGGAGCCGAAGTACAGCATCAAGGAGTGCAAGGAGCGCGACGTGACCTATGCAGCACCCCTGCGCGTCACCGCCCGTCTGCTGAACAAGGAGACCGGCGAGGTGAAGGATCAGGAGATCTTCATGGGTGACTTCCCCCTGATGACCGACGCAGGCACCTTTGTCATCAACGGTGCCGAGCGTGCAATCGTCAGCCAGTTGGTCCGCTCTCCCGGTGTGTTCTACGGCCATGCGAAGGATAAGGTCGGCAACGACCTGTACAGCGCCACCATGAACCCCAACCGCGGTGCATGGCTGGAGTACGAGACCGATGCCGCCAACGTGTTCTATGTCCGTATCGATAAGAACCGTAAGCTGCCCGTCACCGTGCTGTGCCGTGCACTGGGCCTGTCCTCTAACGAGGATATCCTGAACTACTTCGGCGAGGACGAGCGCATTCTGGCCACGCTGGAAAAGGATACCACCAAGAACCGCGAGGAGGGCCTGCTGGAGGTCTATCGCAAGCTGCGCCCCGGCGAGCCCCCCACGGTGGAGTCCGCTACCAGCCAGATCGATATGCTGTTCTTCGATCCGCGCCGGTACGACCTGTCCCGCTTCGGCCGCTATAAGATGAATAAGAAGCTGTCTCTGGCACGCCGCATCATGGACCATGTGGCCGCAGAGAACGTGGTGGATCCCTTCACCGGTGAGATCCTTGTCGAGGCCGACAAGAAGATCGACCGCAAGCTGGCCGAGCGGATCGATGCTGCCGGCGTGAATCTGGTCGTGCTGAAGATCGATGATCCCATGAAGGATCAGCCCCACAAGGTCAAGGTCATCACCAACGGCTGCGTGGATGCACAGGCCATCATCGACAGCTACTACCCCGCATTCAAGGGTGTGGATGTCAAGGAGTGCGGCATCAACGAGCGCTGCTGCCTCAAGGAGCTGCGCAAGATCCTTGATAACGCCTCCAGCGCCGAGGAGGTCATGGAGAGCCTGAAGAAGGATCACGACCTGCTCATCGGCCGTACCGTCACCATCGACGATATCCTGTCCTCCATCAACTACCTGAACGGTCTGGGCTACGGCATCGGCACCACCGATGATATCGACCATCTGGGCAACCGCCGTATCCGCAGCGTGGGCGAGCTGCTGCAGAACCAGTTCCGCATCGGTTTCTCCCGTATGGAGCGCGTCATCCGTGAGCGTATGACCCTGCAGAGTCAGGATCAGAGCGTCATCACTCCGCAGGCACTGATCAACATCCGTCCTGTGGTGGCAGCCATCAAGGAGTTCTTCGGCTCCTCTCCGCTGTCTCAGTTCATGGATCAGAATAACCCTCTGGCTGAGCTGACCCACAAGCGCCGTCTGTCTGCTCTGGGCCCCGGCGGTCTGAGCCGTGACCGCGCAGGCTTCGAAGTCCGCGACGTTCATTACAGCCACTATGGCCGTATGTGCCCCATTGAGACCCCTGAAGGCCCCAACATCGGTCTGATCTCCTATCTGGCATCCTACGCCAAGATCAACGAGTACGGCTTCGTGGAGGCTCCCTACCGCAAGGTCAAGAAGATCTACGACGAGAACAACAACCTCATCGAGCAGGTCGTCACCGACGAGGTGGAGTATATGACCGCCGATGTGGAGGACGAGTACGTTGTGGCACAGGCCAACGAGCCGCTGGATGAAGGCAAGCACTTCATCCGTCCCCGTGTGTCTGCCCGCCGCCGCGACGAGATCTTGGAAATCGACGCAGAGAAGGTCGATTACATGGACGTTTCTCCGCGAATGATGGTCTCTGTTGCTACCGCTTGCATCCCCTTCCTGGAGAACGATGACTGTAACCGTGCACTGATGGGCTCTAACATGCAGCGTCAGGCAGTGCCTCTGATGGTCACCCAGCAGCCCATTGTTGCTACCGGTATGGAGTACAAGGCTGCTACCGATTCCGGCACTGCTGTGCTGGCCAAGAGCAACGGCGTTGTGGAAAAGGTCGATGCCGACCATGTTGTGGTGCGCAACGAGCAGGGCGCTCTGGAGGATTATTCTCTGATCAAGTTTGCCCGCTCCAACGCAGGCACCTGCATCAACCAGCGCCCCATCGTAGAAGTGGGCGAGACCGTCACCGCCGGTCAGGTGCTGGCCGATGGCCCCGCAATGCGCAACGGCGAGATCTCTCTGGGTAAGAACGCCCTGATCGGCTTCATGACCTGGGAGGGCTACAACTACGAGGACGCCGTCCTGCTGAACGAGAAGATCGTGCGTGAGGACGTGTACACCTCCATCCACATCGAGGAGTACGAGACCGAGAGCCGCGATACCAAGCTGGGACCCGAAGAGATCACCCGCGACATCCCCAACGTTTCTGAGGACGCCCTGAAAGATCTGGACGAGCGCGGCATCATCCGCATCGGTGCCGAGGTCAAGAGCGGCGATATTCTGGTCGGTAAGGTCACCCCGAAGGGTGAGACCGAGCTGACTGCTGAGGAGCGCCTGCTGCGTGCCATCTTCGGTGAGAAAGCCCGCGAGGTGCGCGATACCTCTCTGCGTGTGCCCCACGGCGCATACGGCATCATTGTGGATGTCAAGGTCTTTACCCCGGAGAACAGCGATGAGCTGCAGCCCGGTGTGCGCGAGGTCGTCCGCTGCTATATCGCTCAGAAGCGTAAGATCAGCGTCGGCGATAAGATGGCAGGCCGTCACGGTAACAAGGGTGTCGTTTCCCGCATCCTGCCGCAGGAGGATATGCCCTACCTGCCCGACGGCACTCCGCTGGACATCGTGCTGAACCCGCTGGGCGTGCCTTCCCGTATGAATATCGGTCAGGTGCTGGAAGTCAACCTCGGCTACGCTGCCAAGGCCTGCGGCATCAAGGTCATGACCCCTGTCTTTGACTCTGCCCGTGAGAACGACATCGGCGATACTTTTGATACCGCCCGCGAGATGTGGCACGGCGAGAATGCTCCCGCATATCCCACCAAGCTGCCCAAGATCATGGGCGAGAAGGGCCACATCATCGACTTCTCCAAGATCGAGCTGGATCGTGACGGCAAGACCACCGTTTACGATGGCCGTACCGGTGAAAAGTTTGATAACCGCGTTACCGTTGGTTATATGTACTACCTCAAGCTGCATCACCTGGTTGATGATAAGATCCATGCCCGTTCCACCGGCCCGTACTCTCTGGTTACCCAGCAGCCTTTGGGCGGCAAGGCCCAGTTCGGCGGCCAGCGTTTCGGCGAAATGGAAGTCTGGGCCCTGGAGGCTTACGGCGCTGCCTATACCCTGCAGGAGATTCTGACCGTTAAGTCCGACGATGTGACCGGCCGTGTTAAGACCTATGAGGCCATTGTCAAGGGCGAGAACATCCCCAAGCCCGGTGTGCCCGAGTCCTTCAAGGTTCTGGTCAAGGAGCTGCAGGCTCTGTGCCTGGATATCCGCGTGCTGGATGAGCAGGGCAACGAGATCGAGCTGCGGGAGGATGACGACGATGATGATGTGATCTACACCTCCGGCGACAATGAGGAAGTCGTGGTGGGCGACACCAACGAAGTTCTGGATTCCGGCTTCGTCATTGATGAGGACGGTCCTGAGGATATTATGGACGTTGTGTTCAGCGATCTGGATAATGATGATGCAGATCCTGAGACGTCTGACGATTAAGGAGGCTCGATAAATGGCAAATGCCACCTTTGATGCCATTAAAATCGGCATCGCTTCTCCGGAAATGATCCGGCAGTGGTCCTACGGCGAGGTCAAGAAGCCGGAGACCATCAACTATCGTACTTTGAAGCCCGAGCGCGACGGCCTGTACTGCGAGCGGATCTTTGGACCGACCAAGGACTGGGAGTGCCACTGCGGCAAGTACAAGAAGATCAAGTACAAGGGCAAGATCTGCGACCGCTGCGGCGTTGAGGTCACCAAGAGCAAGGTTCGCCGGGAGCGCATGGGCCACATCGAGCTGGCCACGCCCTGCAGCCATATCTGGTACTTCAAGGGCATTCCCTCCCGCATGGGCCTGATTCTGGATGTCTCTCCCAAGGTTTTGGAGAAGGTCCTGTACTTCGCTGCCTATATCGTCACCGATCCCGGCGACGCACCTCTGGCCCTGAACCAGGTGCTCACCGAGAAGGAATACCGTGATATGCGGGAGAAGTATGAAAATGACTTCCAGGCCGGTATGGGTGCCGAGGCCGTCAAGAAGCTGCTGGAGCAGCTGGACCTGGATCAGCTGTCCGAGCAGCTGCGTGCAGAGCTGAAAACGGCGTCCTCTCAGAAGAAGCTGCGCATTGTCAAGCGGCTGGAGGTCGTGGAGGCCTTCCGGGAGTCCGGCAATAAGCCCAGTTGGATGATCATGGACGTGCTGCCCGTGATCCCCCCCGATATC
>ENA-OZGK01000291-OZGK01000291.1-human-gut-metagenome-genome-assembly--contig:-NODE-291-length-13020-cov-3.919244_pt1 | contig 13020 bp, 10 predicted proteins | sample MGYA00244657_ERZ653660 | MGnify/ENA primary metagenome ERZ653660 (study PRJEB26926, sample SAMN06165211) | human gut metagenome | biome: ENVO:00009003; feature: ENVO:2100002; material: ENVO:00002003... | reverse complement strand
CTTTACCCTGGTGCAGGGCGGCTGCTCAGAGGCATCCTCTCCCAACTACCCCTTGTTTATAAATGGAACCGAGCTTTTGGTTTTCCTGAAGGATTATGACGGCAGCGGGGAAAAATATCACCCCATCACCGATTACAATACGGTACTGTATGCCGTGTATGATGAAAACGGCCACCGGTATTTTCTGGATAGCTTCGGGACCATGAGCGCTCAGGATACCCTTACACCCGGCAGGACCACGCTGACCGCCCAGGAGCTGACGCAGCTGACGGCCCGCATCGCCCAGACGGATCCCGTTCTGTCGAACGCCGTGGTCCAGGCCAATCAGAACCAGAAAGCCGTGATCTACCGGCAGTCCGACCTGGAGGAGCTTTTCAAAAGCCTGTCCTGACATTGCAGCAGCCCGCCCGCCGGGGTTCCGGCAGGCGGTTTTTTATAGGTTAAAGGAGCCCGGCACGCGCCGGACTCCTCTTGTTTATTAACCCAGCGCCCAGGCCTTCACATCGCTGCCGTCGGGGTCGGCGATGCGCAGGCCCGCCGTTACGTCCACCCCGGGCGCAGCCGCCCGGATATCCGCCACGGAGGTCTCGATGCCGCTGCTGCCGCTGGTGCAGAAGGGCCGGATGGTTTTCCCGGTCAGGTCATAGGTATCCAGGAAGGTGTTGATGATCCGGGGCGCGGTCCCCCACCAGATGGGATAGCCCAGATAGATGGTGCCGTACTGGGACAGGTCCAGGGGCTGGCCCGCGATCCGGGGCCGGGCGGCGGGGTCCTTCTGCTCCTGGCTGGCCCGGCAGGCATCGTTGTTATAGCTCAGGTCCTGGCTGGTGTAGGGCTGCTCCGGGGTCAGCTCATACAGGTCCGCCCCGGTCATGTCACGGATGCGCTCTGCCGCCGTCCGGGTGCTGCCGGTGCAGGAAAAATAGATCACCGCCACCCGGGTGCCGGCCCAGCCGCTGCCGGTACTGCCGGTGGTATTTCCGCCGTTTCCGGCATTTCCGGTACTGCCTGCACCGCCGGGCACACCGGCGCTGCCGCCGGGATTTTCCGCCGGGCCGCTTCCCGGGTCCGTGGCCCCGGGGGTCACCGTGGGACTATCTCCGCCGGGGGCCACCTCCGTCTGCTTCTTTCCGCAGGCAAACAGGGCGCAGGCCATGCACAGGGCCAAAATCAGGGCTAAAACACGCTTCATGGGGCTTTTCCTCCTTATTTCCGTCTTTATTCTTCCTCCTGCTGCACCGCCGTGCCGCCCAAGCCGAAATCGTCGGCCACGGTGGCGCCGTCCCGGCGGAGCATGGTCTCCATGACCCGGATGTCGCTGTCGATGTCCATGGCGTCGGCCCGGTACAGCTCATCCAGCTGCCGCTCGAACCCCGCCACGATGCTGTCCATGGTGCTCTGGATTTTGGCCTTGGCCTGGTTGAGATTCTCGCCGCTGACGCCTGCCTCCTCAAACTCGGCATAGGAGTCCAGCAGCTTCTGGGTGGTGGGCAGATAGTAATTCAGGAAGGTGCTGGCCTTGGCCTTTTTGGCGGGCTCCTTCTCGATGATGCGGAAGATTTTCCCTGCCACCTCCTCCAGCCGGTCAATTTTCTGGCTGAGGACGGGGTCGGCGATGCGGTCATTGGCTCGGCGGATCTCCCGCAGGACGCCGGAATAGCCCTGCTCCGCCTGGGACGGCTCCTGGGCCTCCTGCTCCTGTTGCTTTTTGCTGAAGAAGGCCTCCGCCGCCTCCGGGGACCGGAACAACATATCGCTTCCCAGGTCCAGGTAGGCATTCTCGCCCCACAGGCCCTTTTCGATCATGATCTCCAGGTCGTTTTCCACCTTCCGGGAGGACACATCCGCCGCCACCGCCAGCTTTTTCAGGGACACGGCCTCCTGCCCGTGGGCACAGGCCAGATACTTGCCGAAGCGGCGGGCCCGGCGGGTCATAGAGGCGCTGCCGATGACCAGTCCCAGGCCTCCGGCGGCCAGGCCCATGGTGGGAAACAGGCTGGCAAGCAGGGCCCAGCTCAGAACTCCGGCAGCGGCATCGACGCCCTGCACCATAGACACCAGGCCTGCGAAAAGCAGCACCAGGCCCACAATTTTCATGGTATTGGCCCCTTTTGCGGAGTATTGGGGCGTTTTCGTCACCTTTTTGCGGGTGCTGGAGGCTGTCCCGGTACGAGGCCGGGACGGGGCGGGATTCTGCTGGGACAGGCCGGGATTCTGCCGGGACACGGGCTTGCGCTTCGTGTCGCCGCCAAACAGCTTGGCCAGCAGCACAACAAGGCCCACCGGCCAGGCCACCGCGAATAAAATTGCGATAATGGCCCAGGAGCCAAAATCGTTGTCGTCCTTTTTTGGCGGACGGCGGGGCGGCTCCTGCCGGGTCTCCCGGTCCCGGTCGTCATAGGAATAGGCCATCACTGCTCTCCTTTCGGGCGGAGCTTGCGCTTGTTGCCGTGCTCATCCACCACATAGGTATTGTCCAGCTCCCGGGCCAGGTTGCCCACCACCGAGTCGATATACTCCCGGCGCAGGCGCAGCTGCTCCTCCCGTTCCTCCTGGGTCAGGCCCTCCGGCGTTTTCGCCTTGGCGGCCAGCTGGTTGATGCGGGCGATTTTCTTTTCATCCATGATGTGATCTCTCCCTTTTTTATAGATAACGCTTCAGGGTGACGAACACCCTGCCCTTTTTGGTCTGATGGCCGACCTCCTCCAGGACGCATTTCCCCAGTCCCCGCAGGGTCAGGGTATCGCCCTGGGCCACCGGGCGGTCCGGCTTCTGGCAGTCGGTCCAGTTCACCTGGACCCGGCCGGAGGTCACCGCCTCGGCGGCCTTTCCCCGGCTCAGGGAAAAGCCAACGGCCAGCACGCTGTCCAGCCGCAGGGAGGACACCGTGTCGCGGATTTCCTTGGTTTTCTCCTGGGGCGGCGTCAACTGGGCCAGGGGCAGCGGGGCCGTATGGAGCCGCACCCGTCCGGCGTCCGTCCAGTCCGACAGCAGCAGCTCCGCCGCCGGGGCCGTGGCCAGCACGTCGGCCCAGCGGGGAAACACCAGGATATCCCCCAGGGTCTCCCGGGTCAGGCCCAGGGCCATGAGACTGCCCAGAAGGTCCCGGTGGGTCAGGGCGTCCTCCTCGTAAAACGAGGCCCGGACCACCCGGACGGCGTCCTCCTCCGGGGCCTCCTGCCACTCCGGCAGGAACCACAGCTGCCGCCGCTGGGCGCCGTCGTACCCGCCCCAGAAGGCGTAGCCCTCCGTCACGGACAGGGCGTTCAGCAGCCGCCGGGCCGCCGCCTGCTCCGCCGGGGACAGAAAGCCCGTTCCCTGGGGCAGATTTCTCCGGCGGCACTGCTCATACTTGTCCCAGACCCGGCCCAGCAGCAGCCGCTCATCGCCGTTTGCGGCCAGCCGGTCCAGCATTTCCCGTTTATCCATGGTATTCCCCCAGATTCTGGGTGTGATAGAGTCCGGCATAGGCCCCGTTTGCCGCCAGCAGCTGGTCATGGGTGCCCTGCTCGGCGATGCGGCCGTCCCGGATCACCAGGATGCGGTGGGCGGCCCGGATGGTGGAGAGCCGGTGGGCGATGATGAGGGTGGTGCGGCCCCGGCTCAGCTCGTCGAAGGCGTGCTGGATCTTCGCCTCGGTGATGCTGTCCAGAGCCGAGGTGGCCTCGTCTAAAATCAGGATGGGCGGGTCCTTCAGGAAGATCCGGGCAATGGCCACCCGCTGCTTCTGTCCGCCGGAGAGCAGGGTGCCCCGCTCGCCCACATAGGTGTCGAACCCGTTGGGCATGGCGGCAATGTCGTCATACAGCTCCGCCCGGCGGGCGGCCTCCTCCACCTCCCGGTCGGTGGCCTCGGGTTTTCCGTAGCGGATGTTCTCCCGGATGGTGTCGGCAAACAGGAACACGTCCTGCTGGACGATGCCGATGGCCCGGCGCAGGGAGTGCTGGGTCAGGCGGCGCACGTCGGTCCCGTCCACGGATACCACGCCGCTGTCGGGGTCGTAAAACCGGGGCACCAGCTGGCACAGGGTGCTCTTGCCGCCGCCGGAGGGGCCGACGATGGCCACCGTCTCCCCGGGCTGCACCGTCAGGTCCACCCCGTGGAGCACCTCGGGGCTGCCATCGTCATAGGAGAAGTGCACGTTCTCCAGGGCCACCCGGCCCTGCACCTGCGTCAGCTCCACGGCGTCGGGGGCGTCCTGAATGGTAGGCTCCGTGGCCATCAGCTCGATGAACCGGTGCAGGCCCGCAAAGCCGTTGGAGAACATCTCGGCGAAGTTTGCCAGCTTCCGGACGGGGCTGATGAAGGTGGTGATATACAGGCTGAAGGTGATCAGGTCGATGTAGTTCAGCCGGTCCTTCATAATCAGCCAGCCGCCTGCGGCAATCACCGCCACGGACAGCAGGCTGATGAACAGCTCCATGCTGGCGTTGAAAAAGCCCATCTCCTTATGGAAGTTGCGCTTGGAGGTCTTGAACACCTCGTTGGCCCCGTCGAAGCGGCGCTGCTGCTCCGCCTCGTTGGCGAAGGCCTTGGTGGTGCGGACACCGGAGAGGCCGGACTCGATCTCGGCATTGATGGCGCCGGTTTTCTGCTTGGCGGCCCGGGAGGCCTGGGACATCTGGCGGCGGCGATACATCACCACCAGCAGGAAAATGGGGATGATGCAGCACACCACCACCGCCAGCCGCCACTGGATGGAGAACATCACCGCCAGGGCGCCGATGATGGTCACCAGGGAGATGAACAGGTCCTCCGGCCCGTGGTGGGCCAGCTCCGTCAGCTCAAACAGGTCCGTGGTCAGGCGGCTCATCAGCTGGCCGGTGCGGTTTTTATCGTAAAAGTCAAAGCCCAGGTCCTGCATATGGGCAAACAGGTCCCGGCGGATATCGGCCTCCACCAGGATGCCGAAGGTGTGGCCCCAGTAGCCCACGATGAAGTAAAGCCCCGCCCGGAGGACAAAGGCCGCCACCACCAGAGCCATGACCGTGAAGAAAATGGAAAACTGCTTATCCGGCAGCCAGTGGTACATGGCGGTGCGGGAGATCAGGGGGAAGGCCAGGTCGATGACGGCGATCAGGAAGGCACAGCTGATATCCAGCAGGAACAGGCCCCGGTGGGGGCGGAAATAGGACAGGAAAATGCGCAGGGGACTGCGGGTCTGGTAATCTTTGGTGGTCATGGTCTCTCTCTTTCTGAAAAAATGGGCACAATTACCCAGTGTGTTGTTATATATAGTATAACACACCGCCCCCCCTGGCGCAAGGCGGTGTTTTGTGTTAATATGTGTTCAGAAGTGAGAAAAAACGCCGTGGGTTTTGGCCCTGCGGTGTGTACTATAGAGTAGAGAGAAACAGGGAGGCGACGGACATGGACGACAAGCAGCTGATGGCGCAGATCGCCGCCGGGGACCAGGCGGCCCTGCAGACCCTGCTGCGGCGGCACGGACCGCTGCTGCAATATATCCTGAAACCCATTCTGACAGACCCCCGGGAGCGGGAGGAGTGCCTGGCGGATATCTCCCTGCGCCTGTGGCAGCGGGCCGGGGACTATGCGCCGGAGCGGGGGCAGTTCGTGCCGTGGCTGACGGTGCTGGCCCGGAACATGGCCCTGAACCGGGCCAGGCGGCTGCGGAGGGAGGAGCCCCTGGACGAGACCATGCCCCACGGGGACGGCAGCGCCGAGGAGGCCCTGCTGCAAAAGGACCGGCGGGAGCAGATCCGGATGGCCATCCAATCCCTGAGCCGGGAGGAGGAGCAGCTGTTCTTCCGGAAGTATTACTACTGCCAATCCACCGCCCAGATCGCCGCAGAGCTGGGCATCACGGAGCGGGCCGCCGAGGGGCGGCTGTACCGCCTGCGGCAGAGACTGCGGAATCTGTTGGGAGGTGACCTGCTGTGACGGACGACATCCGCTTTGACCGGGATATGCAGACCCTGCTGGAGCAGCTGCCGGAGGAGCAGCTGCCGGCGGCCCGGGTGACCCCCTGGCGGCAGGCCATGCGCTGCGTTCTGTGGGGCATCGGACTGACCGGCATCACCCTGAACTTCTGGAATCTGCAGCATCTTCTGCCTATGGTGGGCAGCATCCTGCTGGTGCTGGGGTTCCGGACCCTGCGGCAGGAGAACGGCTGCCTGCGTAGCTGCTGGCGGCTGTCCATAGCCCTGGCGGTGCTGCGGGGAGGCTATGCCGTCGTTATGGGCACCGTCCTGTCCCGGCTGGTCCCCTGGCTGGAGGCGGCCATAGCCTGGACTCTGAGCATCCTGTTCTGGCTGGTGTGCCTGGGCCTGTGGTGGGGCATGAGGGAGATCGGCCGCAAGGCCGGGCAGGAAAAGCCCTCCGCCAAGGCGGCGGGGGCCCTGGTGCTGTGGTATGGGGTGCTGATCCTCACCGGCCTGCTGGGCCAGACCTTGCAGGGACTGGCGGTGTGGCTGCTGCTGGCGCTGTATATCATCATCCTGCGGCAGCTGACCCGGCTGACCCGGGCCCTGGACAACTGCGGCTATGCGGTGGAGGCCGCGCCGGTGCGGCTGGATGGCCGGTGGCTGGCGGGTGGATATCTGGTGCTGGTGCTGGCGGCGGTGCTGCTGGGCCAGGCCCTGGGTCAAAGGCTTCCCATGGACTATAGGCCGCGGCAGGAGCCGTCTCAGACGGCCCAGGCCGTCCGGGACCGGCTGGAGGGGCTGAACCTGCCCCGGGAGCTGCTGGACGACCTGTCGGACGAGGACGTGCTGTCCCTGTCCGGTGTGACCCAGACGGTTTGGATGCAGGAGCCGGTGAAGAAGCCCCTCAGCGGCCAGACCATCCAGTTCTGGCGGGCGGCCCTGCTGACGCCCGGCGATGACGGCCCGGACCGCTGGGCCATCCTGACCTATTTCCAATACGAGGACGGGGAGGACTGGCCCGGGGACACCGACGGACTGTGGCTGGTGCCCCACTACCCTTATGATGCCTATGTGGAGGAAGCCCTCAGCGGGTATATCCTGTATGACGGGCCGGAGGGCGCGATGGCCGCGCCCATGCAGAGCCTGGTCCGGCAGGAACAGGCCCAGTATACCGACCGGCTGTGGCCGGATATTCCGTCCAGCGCCAGCTTGTACCTTTTTGCCGAGTGGTCCCTGCCCCGGAAGGGGGAAAATATCCGGGGCTATCTGCTGTACTGGCGGGAGACCGTGCCGCCCATGGAGGAGAATCCGGTGCAGATGATGGATCAGCCGTATCTGCACCGGCAGATGAAATGGCGGTATCCCTATGCCACGGCCCTGGACCAGCGGAGCATTCCGTATGCAACCCAGAACTTTGAGCCGGGACTATTCATCGTGTATCAGCAGGCGGACGGCACCGTCAGCGCGTATCTTGACTCCGCTGAGCGGGGCTCCATCTCCAAGCGCGGCACTCCCCCGGCGACGTAAAAAAATCCCCGGCTGCATAGCAGCCGGGGATTTTTTTTCCTGTGATGGGGGTTACTTGGCTTCTCTTGCCCGGCGGGCGGCTTCCTCCCGCTGGCGGCAGATGTCGGCCCAGCTGGGGATCTTCTTCAGTTCCTCGTTCAGGTCCGCCAGGGCAGCGGGAATGTCGATGTTCTGGGGACAGACCCGGGCGCACTGGCCGCAGCCCACGCAGGCGGCGGGGCGCTTGTCCTCCGGCAAAGCCTCCACCCGCATGCCGATGTTGAAGTTGGGGGAGAACTTGGCCTCGTTATACAGCTTCAGCAGCATGGGAATGTCCAGGCCCATGGGGCAGCCGTCGCAGCAGTAGCGGCAGCCGGTGCAGGGCACCGCGCCGTACATGCCCTTGGCGATGTCCAGCAGGACCTTCTCCTCCTGGTCCGTCAGGGGGCGGCGCTCGGCGAAGGTGCGGACGTTGTCCTCCATCTGGGCGGGGGTGGTCATGCCGCTGAGGATCATCTGGACTCCCTCCACCCCCTGGAGGAAGCGGAAGGCCCAGGCGGCGGTGGACTCCTCCGGCCGCAGGGCGTGGAGCTCGGACTCCGCCTCCGGCGTCAGGGAGGCCAGGCGGCCGCCCCGGACAGGCTCCATGACCCAGATAGGGATGTTGTACCGGCGCAGCAGTTCGCACTTGGCCTTGGCGTCCTGCATGGTCCAGTCCAGATAGTTCAGTTGAATCTGACAGAACTCCATGTCCTTGCCGCAGCGGGACAGGAAGTTCTCCAGCATTTCCACGCCGCCGTGGGAGGAGAAGCCCAGGTGACGGATGCGGCCGTTCTTCTTCTGCTCCAGAAAATAGTCGATGATGCCCCAGCGGGGATCGGTATAGGTCTCCACGGACTTCTCATACACGTTGTGCAGCAGGTAGAAGTCGAAATACTCCACGCCGCAATTCCGGAGCTGCTCTTCAAAAATGGCGGCGGGATCGTAGCTGTCGCTGATCTGGTGGCCGGGGTATTTGGTGGCCAGATAGAAGCTCTGGCGGTCATAGTCCTTCAGCACCCGGCCGATGACCCGCTCGGACATGCCGCCGTGGTAGGGATAGGCGGTGTCGAAATAGTTGACGCCGTGGTCCATGGCATAGCGGACCATGTCCGCCGTGGTTTTCTCGTCGATGTCCGCCGGGCCGCCGCCGGGAACCAGCGGCAGACGCATGGTGCCGAAGCCCAGCAGGGACAGCTTCTCTCCGTGAAAATCGGTGTAGATCATGTAAGGTTCCTCCCTATCGGATATATATGCGGTATTATAGCATGGGGCGGTCTGGCTGCGCAAGAGGTCACTTCCCGGCGGACTCCATCCGCTGGCCGATGGTGCTGCCGCCGGACTGGTGCATGGTTTTCAGGATTTCCGCGATCTGGCCGGCGGCCTCGGACACCTGGCGGCCAAACTCCGCCGAGGACATGCGCATGACCCCCGTCCGCACCGCCGACAGCTGGATCAGCCCGTCGGAGGTCACCACCCGGACGCGGTCGTTTTTCCCTACCTGCTGCAAAAACCGCTCAATGTACATATCGCCGGTTTCCCGCTCCCGGGTGTATACCACATGGATGCCCCGGTAGTCGAACTTCTCCCCGGTATTGCCGGGGACCTTGTACCCGTCGAACACCAGCACCACCCGGGTGTGGGTGAAGGCGGCCCAGCCGCACAGGGTGTCCATCAGCCGCTCCCGGGCGGCAGACAGGTCCCGGTCCGCCAGGGCGTGGAGCTCGTCCCAGTCGAAGATCACGTTGTAGCCGTCCACCACATAGCAGCGCTGGCCGATCTCCCGCAGGCCGGTATCGGCAGGGGCCTCCCGCTTCTCCGGCGCACGGTACAGGGGACGGCGCACGGGGCCGAACTCCCGGGTCATGATGGCCTCCAGCTCCGCGTCGTCCAGGCGAATGCACCGGCGGCGCACCGGCGCGTCCTCCCGGGGCTTTTCCAGGCAGCCGGGCAGGTGCATATACTCCGGCACCTTGTCCCACTTCACGGTGAAGCCGCCGCCGTGGGCGCAGAATACGGAGTCCGGCGTGTTGTCCGGGTCGGCCTCCGGGTCATAGTCCGCCGCCGCGATCACGGCGTCGGGATCATGACAGGGTCCGTAGCCCGCCGGCTCCAGGGACAGGCGGCCCCGGCCGCCGGTATAGGACGCCACCTCCTGGGCATAGTCGTCAAACTCCGTCACCGGCACCCGGCCCCGCAGCAATGTCAGGTCCCCGGCCTCCTCCGGGGTGTCGAAGCTGCCGCTGCGCAGGCGCACATCGTTGATGGCCCGGCCCAGCTGCTCCGGCGGCACCTCCAGCCGGAAGGCGTAATACGGCTCCAACAGGCGGCTTTTAGCCTGCATCAGCCCCTGGCGCACCGCCCGATAGGTGGCCTGGCGGAAGTCGCCCCCTTCGGTGTGCTTCACATGGGCCCGGCCGGACATCAGGGTGATTTTCATATCCGTAATGGGGGAGCCGGTGAGGACTCCCAGGTGGTCCTTCTCCTGCAGATGGGTCAGGATCAGCCGCTGCCAGTTCCGGTCCAGCTGGTCCTCGCTGCACCGGGTGGCCGTCACCACGCCGCTGCCCTGGGGCAGGGGCTCCAGCAGCAGATGCACCTCCGCATAGTGCCGCAGGGGCTCAAAGTGGCCTACGCCCTCCACGGGGCCGTCGATGGTCTCCTTATACAAAACCCGGCCCCGGTCCAGCTCGATCTCCACGCCGAAGCGCTCCGACACCAGGCTTTTGAGAATTTCCGCCTGGATGCGGCCCATCAGGGACACATGAATTTCCCCTCCGTGGGAGGTGAAGCGCAGCTGGGGGTCCTCCTCCTCCAGCTGGCGCAGCTGGGGCAGCAGGGTGCGGCTGTCGCAGTCCGGCGGCAGGGCCACCCGATAGCGCATCACCGGCTCCAGCACCGGCCGGACGCCGGATTCCTCCGCCCCCAGGCCCTGGCCGCCGCAGGTGGCCGTCAGTCCCTGGACGGCGCACACGCCTCCGGCGGGGACCTGGTCCACCGCCCGGAACCGGCCGCCGCTGTAAAGGCGCAGCTGGGCGGCCTTCTCCTGGTGCCCGGCATAGGACACGGCGTCCCGGACCCGCAGGGTCCCGCCGGTGACCTTCAGGTGGGTCAGGCGCTTGCCCTGGGGGTCGTGGCTGATCTTGAACACCCGGGCGGAGAAGGTCTCCGGATACACCGGCGGCTCCACATACCGGGCCAGCCCCTCCAGAAATCCGTCGATGCCCTCCAGCTTCAGCCCGGAGCCGAACCAGCAGGGAAAAACCAGCCGCCGCCCCACCAGCTGCCGCACCAGGGCGTCGGGGACCTCCCCGCCGTCCAGATACGCCTCCAGGGCATCCTCCCGGCAGGTGGCCAGCTGCTCCATGCGCCGCTCCCGGTCCGCGGGGGTGAAGTCCACGCACCCCTCCCCCAGCTCGTGGCGCAGATGCTCCATCATCTGCTCCCGGCCGCAGCGGCCGAAGTCCATTTTCGTCACGAAAAGAAACGTGGGGATCCGATACAGCTCCAGCAGCCGCCACAGGGTGCGGGTGTGGGCCTGGACGCCGTCGGCGCCGCTGATTACCAGAATGGCATAGTCCAGCACCGACAGGGTGCGCTCCATCTCGGCGGAGAAGTCCACATGGCCCGGGGTGTCCAGCAGAGTCACCTCCAGATTCCCGATGGGCAGCTCCGCCTGGCTGGAAAAGATGGTGATGCCCCGCTCCCGCTCCAGCAGATGGCTGTCCATGGCGGCACTGCCGTGGTCCACCCGGCCCAGCTTCCGCAGCCGGCCGGTGCGGTAGAGCATGGCCTCGGCCAGGGTGGTCTTTCCCGCGTCCACATGGGCGGTGATGCCGATGACCACCCGGCGGGCCTGGTTGCTGTTTGTATCCATATGCAAAACCTGCTTTGTCTCGTTTTTCTCTATTATGGCAGATACCGCCCCGGCTTGCAAGGGCGGTTTTTCTTGCCCGGCGGGGCAAATCGTGCTATGATGGGAGAAAATTGCCTGTGGGAGGAAGAACGGATGAATCAGAAGGAGCTAAACGAGCTGCGGCGGCGGTTCAAGCCGGACCGCACCGCCATCAGCAAGGTATACGGCTGCTATGTCAGCAGCAGCCGCCAGATCATCTCCTATGTGGACGCGCCGCTGGGCCTGCTGTCCCAGGAGGAGCAGGAGATGTATCTGAATCTGCTGAAAAAGACCCTGTCCGGCGCCCTGGGCCGGAACCTCATCGACATCGTGTTTTCCACCGCCCAGGTGGCGGACAGCGACGAGCACCGCCTGCTGCAGACCCTGCGCCAGACGGAGCTGCAGGACGCCAACGCCCGGGAGAGCCTGTACCGCCGGATCATCGACGCCATCGACATGGGCGAGAGCAGCTATCTGATTCTGCTGGCCGCCGACACCTATGACGTGCCCCATCGCAGCCGGGACGATCTGGAGGTCCCCGACGCCTCGGAGACGGTGTTCCGCTATTTCGTGTGCGCCATCTGCCCAGTGAAGGACCCCACCCTGGCCTTGCAGTACAGCGACCGGGACAAGGAGTTCCGGGGCAGCTCCACCGGGCATATCGCCCAGCCCCCGGCCCTGGGCTTCCTGTTCCCGGCCTTTGACGACCGGGCCGCCAACATCTATAACGCCCTGTTTTACAGCAAGGACACCGCCCAGCTGCACCAGGAGGTCATCGATGCGGTGTTCTGCGTCCAGGAGGCCCCCATGTCTCCCCAGGAGCAGCAGGACCTGTTCGCCGCCGCCCTGACGGAGACCTTAGAGAAGGATTGCAGCTATGACGTGGTGCAGGCGGTCCATGAGCAGCTGCGGGGCCGCATCCAGGAGCATAAGGACAGCCGGGACCCGGAGCCGCTGACCCTGTCTGTCCGGGAGGTAGGCGACGTGCTTACCAGCAGCGGTGTACCGGAGGAAAAGGCGGAGGCCTTCCAGGAGGCCTGCCGCAGGCAGTACGGCCAGGACGCCGCCCTGAACCCCCGGAACATCATCGGGGGCGGGAAGTTCCAGATCAGCACCCCGGAGGTGAAGATCACCGTGCCGCCGGAGTACAGCTATATGGTGGAGGCCCGGATCATCGACGGGCGGCGGTTCATCCTCATCCCCGCCGACGACGGCGTGGAGGTCAACGGCATCGCCGTCACCATCCCCAATCCCCAGGAATAACACACGGCCCCATACGCATAAAAATGCGTATGGGGTTATTTTTTGTATTTTTATCCAAACAACACTTGACATGACCAGGTTGGTGTGATAGTATCTTTATCCGTAATCGTATTTGGTTTTCAATTTTTATTCACTGAAAGGGCATTTATATGACTATATATACCATTCTCCGACGACGACCATGGGGCGCGTTCTGAATCGATCCACCATATGACACAAAAGAAACGGAGAATGAATATGAAACATTTTACCAGATTCCTGAGCCTGTTTTTGGGCGCGGTTATGATACTGACCATGGCCGCCTGCGGCAGCAAGAATACCGATACCGACACCGATACTGACACGGATACGGACACCGATACCGATACCGACACGGATACTGACACCGATACCGATACCTGTCTCTTATACACATCTCCGAGCCCACGAGAC
>ENA-OZGK01000284-OZGK01000284.1-human-gut-metagenome-genome-assembly--contig:-NODE-284-length-13230-cov-4.420721_pt1 | contig 13230 bp, 19 predicted proteins | sample MGYA00244657_ERZ653660 | MGnify/ENA primary metagenome ERZ653660 (study PRJEB26926, sample SAMN06165211) | human gut metagenome | biome: ENVO:00009003; feature: ENVO:2100002; material: ENVO:00002003... | reverse complement strand
GAGATCAGCCTCGGTCTCGTGGGCTCGGAGATGTGTATAAGAGACAGCCGATGATAACATCAACTTCATTTGCAGACATTCCGGCGGCAGCCAATAAGTCCTCGCCTGTCAAAGTAGATATATCTCCAACAATCGTTGCGGCATGGGGGAAATTAGCTTTATATGTCGTTACGGCATCCTGCCAGATGTCAATGCCGAGTCGAATGTCAAAGCCAGCTTGTTCAAAGCCTTTGGAAAATCCTCCACAGCCGCAGAACAAATCAATTACATTCATTCTCTGGTTGCTCCTTTTTCGTGCGCTTTATTCTTGAATCACATGGCTTTGAAGAGCTGGCGGGAATTGCCCAAGCATCACCGAGCTTAAAAACGCCGGGAATACGACCCTCTGCACAAAGAATCTGTACTCGTCTTTGTGATATGTTCCATAGTTTAGCTGCTTGGCTTGCTGTCATAAACTCCATTTTCTCACCTCAAAACATAGTAATACATCTTCTATTATATTCCACGGGGCGAACAAAAGCAATAGGCTCAGAGAAAAATTCAGAGCTTACTGCATATTTTTTTTACAATCTTGACACACTCAATATGTTGTATTGCCTTATGTAAATGCGGTCAAAACATCGGATGCAGACCCGACATTTTGACCGCATATCAACCTTAAACGCTACATTATTCCGTCTGACTGGCGAAACCGTTTTGCTTGGCGTTCTCACTTGCTTTTCGTCTGCGTTCCTCGCTGTACGGCGGTTGCAGACGGATGGACAGTCGGGACTTGTCCAGAACATAGGACACACCGCCTTGCTCATAGGTCTTATCCAGTCGGCAGAGGTCGGGGTACTTCTTGGAAAACGCCGCCAGTCTGGTTCTCAATCCGGCGTTGTAGGTCTGGATGTGTGCTGTGTCCTCGCCCTCATTGAACAGGACGATTGTTTCTTTTTCGTATTTTGTCAGCTTACTCATAATCGTTCTCCCTAATCTGAACACGGAGATTGTCCGGGCGATACTTGTGGTGGGCGAAGTGTTCCACTTCCAGTCTCATGTTGTAGAAGAAACAGCGATACCACTTGTCGCAGTCCTCGTCACTCAGCTTGACTGCCAGAGTGAAGAACAGCTTCTTTGCCGCAGGATCGGGAGCAAGTGCAGCCACAAAGCGCAAGCGTTCCACGGTAGCTTCACGGTTCGGACAGCCAAAGGCATAAAGGGCTTTCTTTTCGTTCATAGACATTCTCATTGATTTTTCCTCCTTGAATATTGGTAAAAATAAAAGCGACAGAGACTTCACAAGGAAATACCTGTCGCTTTGTTGTCGATATGAAATTGTTGGGTCAGGACTTGATAAATTCACGAAGTCCGTAATTGATAGCGGCTATTCTGATAATCAGCCATTCAGCGATATGCGGGATGATAAAGACCACAAAGGCAACCGTCAGCATTTGGAGCGTTTCTGCTCCTGCGCCGATGCCAAACATCCATCCGGCAACCGCTATCAGGAACATCAGCCCTGCAAGCAGATTGAATATGACGGTCAAGAACTGCGTGAGGAAGATACCGACCCATTGTATCAGGGTGACTGCCACAATCAGCGGCAGTACCAACAGCTTAAAAAATATCTTTATCAGAGCCATGTTTTTCTCCTTACTCGGTATGTGGGAAGAATGGACTGTGGAAGATTTCACACATCAGCAGAACGCCCATTGTGAACCCATACTTAAACTGACACTCGTTTGTCATGTTGCTCTCATCCGCATGGCTGTCACAGAGTTTTTCAAGCAGGGCGTAGTCCTCTTTGCTCAGCTTTCCCTCGAAATAGGTCATGGTTTCGGAAATATGTGCGGCGGTCTGTCGGAACTTGTCAGACTTCGGCACAATATCCTCGCTTGCGTAAATCCCACCGTTGAACAATGCTTCTAAAATCATATTTTTTCGCTCCTTTCTCAGCAGTAAATCAATTCGGCTTTGATGGTTTCCTCTGCCTGTGCAACACAAGCGTTCATCTGGCGAATCCATTCAAGCTGGTTTTCTGCTTTGAGCTTCTCGGTCACACCATAGTATTCCATCAGCTTTGGAAGAATGATGTTCATCCGGCTCTTGGCAGCGGCTTCAATCTCGGCGCAATGCTCATAGAGCGTTTCGGACAGTACCATATCGGAGAAAGTGGCAGGGTGTGCCAGCCGCAGATACTCTCTGCGCATCCGCCCCCATTTTCCGAGACGGATATTCGGCTTTGCCAGTTTGATGTCGGGGATGTAGTAATCTCCGCATTTGATAAAATTCAGTTCCATAGCAACCTCCTTATAAATCTGTTTCATTGATAACTTCAATTTTTTCATATAGTCCAGAATCATCGTTCTGGAACAGATCACGATGATATTCCGCTTCACCCTGCGAGTGATAGAAGTATTCTTCATCGGGCTTGGCATCCTTACGGATAAATCGTACTATCCACATACTCAAGCTCCTTTCTGCGGTGCGATTTTCGGCTCTAACTTCGGCATATTGCAGACGGGAACGAACACGCCCTTTGCCACATCCTCGGCACGGATTGCTTCTTTCTTGGCATCCATTTCAGCCTTTTTCTTGGCTTTGATTTTATCCTCATAGCGTTTCTGTGCCCCGCTTGCTTTTCGCTTCAAATAATTCTGATGCAGTCTGTCCTTGCGTTCCTCACGCTTACGGATTTCTTCCAGTTCTTCCGGGGTCAGCTCAGCTTCCATGAAATGGGGTGGAACAAACTTACCAACGAAGTTGAAATAAATCTCGATTTCCTGTGTAGTCTCTCGGCTGCCCTTGCGGTCACGCTCATGGATGAGGATTTTATCAATAAACTCGTTCAGCATGGCAATGGTCAGATTGTCGAAGTTCTCATATTTCTCAATCAGAGAAATAAAGCGTTCTGCGGACTTCTTGTTTTTCTCGTGGGATTCCAGAAATTCTTCCAGAGCTTTCACCTCGGATTTCAGTTCAGCCTGTTCCTTTCCGTACTGTGCATCCAGAGTGGCATATCTGGCATCCGGCAGCTTGCCCAAGATGTTGTCCTCATAGATTTTGCAGAGCAGGACTTCCAGTTCGTTCAGTCTGTTCTGTGCTGCGGTCAGCCTGTTTCGCTTCTTTTTTACATCGGAAGCAAAATGACTGTCCTGTGCTTCCTGCACCACACGGACAAATTCGGCTCGGTCATGCTGTGCATACTCAGCGATGGCTTTCAGCAAATCTGAAATCAGTTCCAGAACCACATTTTCATTGATGCGGTGCTGTGTTTTGCAGAGCGTCCCGCAAGGAACTTTGGTGTACTGGGAACAGGTGTACTGTGAGATACGCTTGCCATTGTTGGTGCGGTGAACATACATCTTGCCACCACAATCCGCACAATACATCAAGCCTGTCAACGGTGCGACCTCGCCCCATCCGTCTGGGTATCTGCGGACTTTGCTTCTGACTTTCTGTGCAAGGTCAAAAGTCTCTTGGTCAATAATGGCTTCGTGGGTGTCCTCAAAAATCGTCCATTCATCTTCCGGCACATAATGACTTTTCTTGTCCTTAAAGTGCTTTCGGGTCTTGAAATTGACGGTATGACCGAGATATTCACGCTTATCCAGAATGTTGACGATGGTGGAAGAACCCCAACCATATACATCCTTAAATGTCTTGTTTTTGTTCACGCCCTCATTGTGCGTTGCCAGATAAGCAGAGGGAATGAGTATCTTTTCTTCTTTCAGCCTGCTGGCAATCTGATAAGGACCCATGCCCTCGATTGTCATGGCGAAGATACGCTTCACAATCCCTGCAGAATATTCGTCCACAAGCCATTGGTCTCTGGTTTCATTCCAGAGATAGCCATAGATGACTGTCCCTGTGACGTGCTTGCCGGATTTTCCTTTGGACTGGAAAGTGGAGCGGATTTTGCGGCTTGTATCTCGTGCGTAATACTCGTTCATAATGTTTCTGAACGGAGTAAAATCGTCGTCCCCTCTGGCACTGTCTACACCGTCATTGATGGCAATGAGACGGACACCTTTCTGTCGGAGGATTTCCATTATCTGACCGACTTTCAGATAGTCTCGCCCAAGGCGGCTCATGTCCTTTATCAGCAGATATTCCACTCGTCCCGCTTCGACTTCTTTCATCATTGCCAGAAAGCCGGGACGGTCAAAGCAAGTGCCACTTATGCCATCGTCCGTAAAATGGACTGGATTCGGGAAGCCCTGCGAACGAGCATAGTCTTCCAACTGGCGTTTTTGATTGGATATGCTGTTGGATTCGCCCTCTAAGTCATCATCACGGCTTAGTCGCTCGTACAGGGCAGTTATCATTCTTGTATCCATGCGATTTCTCCTTTCTTCGATTATGTAAGGTTGTATGTTTTAGGCGACTTCCTAATCGACTGATTAAGAAGTCTTCTAAAGCATACAACACCCGCCGCCTGCTTGAATACCTTATACTGCCGCAGGGCCACACTTTCCGGATGCTCATGTTCCATCGCCTTAAACAGCAGATCCAACGGTGAGATGTAATCGTCATCATCCTCCCGGACTTCAGCGTATTCCAGCACGCGCATGACCATGGAAAAGTTCTGTTCATACGCCGGCGCTTCCTGATGTAGCATGAGGATAATGGCTTGGAGCAGAGCTGTTTCTGACTTCGTCCAGAACGGGTCGGACTCATGGCTGCCTTTGGGCGTGGTCGCCTGGATCAGCGTATTCACCAGCTTCAGAGCATCTTTCTCGTCCCGCAGGTAGCAGAAGGGGTTATAGCCGTCAGACTGTTCCAAATTCACAAGATTCAGCACGCGGACGTCATAGCCCTTCTTTTTCAGGTATCCGCCTGTGTCGGTCAGGACTTCCATTTTCGGGTCCGTAATCACATAATTGGTATTGGCCTCTAAAATGTTTGGCTTCACATAGCCGCGGGTCTTGGCCGCGCCGCTGCCGCCGATGACCAGCACATTCAAGGATCGCCGGTGCTTATGGGTATCCAATCCCAACCGCACATGACGGGTCAGGATCTTATTTTGCTTTTGACAAAATTGCGCGTTGACCTGCCTGGGGGAGCCCCACATGGCGGAGCCGTGTTCCTCGCCGTCCCGCGTCCTGCCGCTCTCTGCGTCATAGATGCACAGCCCCATAATGTAAACGCCGGTACAAATCAGGATGGTCAACAGACTCTTGTCCGTCCATTGGATCTGGAATGGATGCTCCAGTGCGGCGGTCAGGTTGGAGAACAGATCCGGCAAACCGCCGCCAAGGGATTGCGCAATGAGCAGCGCCGCCCAGATCACAGGGATATAGAGTAACAGCGCAAGTACCAGATCCGTTGTTTGGGATGCCTTTTTCAGCCGCATCACCTCCTGCATAAAAAATACGAGGCCGGCAGAGCATTCCACTCTGCCGGCCTTGCTGACGAAACGGCTTTCTTACTTTGTTCTGTCCGGTCGTGCTTTTTGATGGATCTTTTCTCTGGCCGGGGCAGACTTCTGCTGCTGATCCAACTGTGCCTTGTAGCCCTTCAGACGTTCCAGCACGGAGGGGCGTTCCTCACTCGTCATCCGGCTCCCGTCTTTGGACGAGGTCGAGCTGGGCACGGTAGCGGGCAAGTCTTGTCCCGACCGAGGTCCTTTTTTTGGCCCCACCTCCTGACGTTGGCCCACAGGCGGTGTCACAGGGGTGTGCTCTTGAGAGCGCTGATCCTGCTCGACTTGGGTTGCAGCCTGCCTTTCACGGGCTTCTCTGGCCTTGGACGGAGCTTGCTCCCGTGGAGGCTGCTGTGCCTGCTCTGGCCGACCGAGGTATTGGATGCGCTCGAAGATCATATTCGCTCTGTCGATCTCTGTTACCGGCATGATGACATCCACCACCTTGCCGTGACCGTCCGTATCCCGAATGGCAGAGAATAAGATTTTCTGTTTTCCAGCCTTCTTTTTGAATGCCTGATACTGCTCCGGAGACATGGCGAACCGGCGCACGTCGCGGGTCTCTTTCAGCATCTTCACGAGATTGACTTTACCGGAGATCGTCTTATGGTTTTTTGCCAGTGCCAGCGTCAGCGCCAGCATATTTTTAAGGCCGGAACCGCTCAGCCGGACAGCTACCTCACCGCCGGAGAGCATCATGCGCACCAATTGGTCCGCCGCTTCACCGCCGCCTATGTTCATGTTCCCGCACCTCCTTCTGGTGTTCTTCTGTTCTTTGAATGTCCTGCCCCATGACAGGCACTTGGTTTTGTATCTCATGACAGAGCTTCAGCTTTTGCCGCTCCGTGCGGATCTCGCGGTTCAGCTCCGCCAACTGTTCATAGATCTCCGCCTTTTCTTCCGTCAGCCGTTTCCTGGGAACGCCACTGCTCTCCAGCAGCGCCACCGCTTCCATGTACCGTTCAAATTCCGTCTCCATGCCGGTCAGGCCTTCTTCATAGAGCGCTTTGCTGGGAGCCAGCGCTTCCACATCCGCCAAAGCCGTATACAGTTTTTGCCGTCTCTTTTTCCGCACATTGAGGATGGTACGCTGCTTGATGAGTTTGGCCAGCGATTCCTCTGTGCGGGTCAGGAAGGCATCCATATCCGCCTGGGTGGCGATCTCATTTTCCCGCAGAAAGTCAAACTGTGTGCGGTATTGCTCAAAGCGCATGACCTCCCGCCTAAGATGAGGCGTCATGCGGGGCGGGTACTGCCGCTGCCCGATCTTACCCAGCAAATAGAGATAATGCACATAGAGGGCAAGGAAGCCGGTGTATTTCGGATGCACTTGGTATGGCCGATACTTAGGCCGTGAGAGCACGGTGGGACGGCTGCCGGCTTCAATTTCCGCAAGATTTCCTTGAATAGCAGCACGGATACCATCCTCCGTGAACAGCGTATTGCGTCTGCCGGGATACTGGAATCTCTCCTGTCCCCGCAGACGAAAACCCAGCCGATCACCGTGGTGGATCTCATAGCCCATGTGCTCCATGAGCAGGAAAAAGTGGCCGAGATCATTGGCATCCTGAATAGCCGTCCGCAGATCCGATTCCAGCATGGAACGGAATGTGGGCTGCCCTTTAGACCGCCGCAGCCACTCCACATAGCTGATGGCTTTGGCAGACTCTCCCGCCATGATAACGGACAGGCCATGCTCCCGGCAGAGCCGGTCTGAGATGCCGCGGATCTGCTGATAGTAGCTTTGCGCGTTACTGTGGTATTTTTCGCCGGTAAATTGATTGACGGAATTGAATACGATATGGGCGTGGATGTGTTCCCGATCCGTGTGGACACCGATGATGGCCTGATACCCCGACAGGTGTTCCCGCACAAATTCCCGTGCGATCTCCAGTGCCAGTTCCGGTGACAGCTCACCGGGGCGAAAGGATTGGATGACATGGTAAAGCTGCACTCCGTCCGTCTTATTCCAACGCTGCTTGACCGCAGCCATGTCATGGCAAGCTGTTGACGTGAGACAGCCCTGTGCCGCCGTGAGGATCTGTTCTTCCGTCTTATCCCCGTTGAGAACATACGCAATGGCCTGGGATAGCCCGCCGCGGCGGGCGAGTATCTTTGTGACCGCCACTACTGCTCCGCCACCTTCGCCATTTTCTGTTCAATGGCTTTCATCAAAAACAGCAGCTCTCTCATATCGTCTTTCGTCGCAAAACCGGCGTTGGCCTTTCGGGCGATCTGGTTGATATTCGTACCGATGCGGTTGATCTCCGCATATAAGTCATGCAGTTCTTTGGGTGGACGCTGGCGGATCGTCACGCCGGAAATGAGCTGCCGCAGTACAGCGCTGACCGGCAGGCCGGAAATGGTGCAGAGTTGCCGGAGCCTCTCACGCTCCACTTCGGTGAGCCGTACGGACACCATGTGTTCTTTGTTCGTTCGCTCACGCTCCTTTCTGCGGCCCAAAGCCGCGAAATTCTCCGCCCGCAGGCGGCATTGGGGACTGGGGCGAGCCCCAGCAAGCGCGTTTGTCATACAAACGCTATGCTTGCGCCAGCGCCGCCCACGGCGGCGTTGGCTTTCGCCCCGCTGCGCGGGGCTTTATTTGCAAGCGGTATGGTGATTGCAATATTGGGCGGGCGCTGCCCGCTTCCTCGTAAAAAAAGAAATCATCTCTCCGGGGTCGGATGCCGGCAAAGACACTTTTCGCTTGCGCGTTCCGTCGGAATACCATCCAATGAGAGAGCGCTCTTTTCAGGGATAAATGCCGCGTACCTGGCATATCCAAAACCTTCGGACTCCACCAGCAGGCCGGTGTTCGCATCTCGGCAGGTCACGAGCAGGCAGAGAAATGTTTCTGTTTTCCCATCGAACCTCATGTCCGTCACGTTCCGGGATATGAAGGAAACATCCCGCAAAAGCTCGTTCATGTAGCGGCGGTACTGATTGGCTGGCAGTTCGATCACCTTTGTGATCTGAAACCGCGCTTTTTCAGGAAAGGGCGCTTTACCTACTAACTCCCGCACACTGCTTGCTTTCCGATAAAAACTTGCAAAATTTTCTGACATACTTCTCTCCTTGTGGCAGGGTGTTTTGTGAACACCCTTATAGAAAAAGCAGGGTGTTTTGTAAACACCCTGCTCTTGAAAAAACGTTTTTGTTTATTTATTACCGTGCCTCAAGTTCTTTGGCCTTTTCCCTTTTCCGCAGTTTTTCCATTGCAAAATCAAGGATGCGCTCTTTTCGTGTCCACAGCATTGTCTTATAGAACTGCTTTTGCAGATTCGAAATGAACGGAGTCTCATCCACGATACGGAAAATTGCATCCATGTTGATTTTGGGCAGTATCCGCTTCAGTGCTTTGTTGCAATCCGCATTCTCCAAAGAGGAAATAAAATCAAAGTAGTTGATTTTTTTGCCATTGACCTTAATGCTGGAAAGAGGGATTGAGAAAGTGCGAAAATCTCGTTCTGGCTGCTTATCTATGGTGTCTCGCATGATAGCTTCATCAGCCTGGGGATACAGGCAGCTCCCGCAGTCATACACAGGGGCAATGGCAATTTCGTCTGTCGCGGTATTATAGAGAAAACCCCAGTTTCCGTTGTGCCGATCCCAATTTCCGATCAGCGCATCTACAATGAATACATTCCAAAAATGCTGCTGCAGCAACGCGGGAGGGAATGCTGTCTGATCCTCCATGGCCCGCATGATGTCAGACAGTTCTGTACCATACCCACTGTGACCGGAATCGATCACCGTGTTTTTTAGCGAGGCAAAGTCCTGTAGCACAATTCCGGGAGAGGTAAAATCCTTGCAAGCAACAACAATCTTTTTTACGCCATTTTTTTCATAAGTGCCAAGGAGAGTTTCCTGAGCGTTGATCCCAACGCTGTTGAAAATATGGCAGCCGATATACTCGGTAATGCAACTGTTGGCGTAACTCAAGTCTTTATTCTTGGGGGCTTGTGCGGGGAACTTCAGCATATACTGTTCGCCTTGATAAATTACAGCCCGCTTTGCGCCGTTTGCCCCTGCATAGAATTTATTGCGAGTGGGGAGGTTTGTAAAATTTATCAAGAGGTATCACTCTCTTTCCATGCGAAGATACTTTTCACGCAAATACCATGCCTGCTCGGGAGAAATAATCCGTTCGACTTCGGCTGAGTTAATGTCCGCATTCAGATTACACCAGTAGATGTCCCAATGAGGATCTCGGCTTCCGCTGTCTATAATGGCCCAAGATTTTTGCATCTCCTGAATAGAAGCCTGCAAATCATCGGGAAGTCCGCATTCAAGATACGACTGATCCAACGGCTTTCCGGTTTCCTGATCATATTGTGCGTGATTCATAACTAATTCCTCACAATGCTCTCTTACTGGATTTTTTTTATTATACCGATTTTCCAGCGTTATAGCAAGTCCCTTTGCCAGACAGCGCATCAGGTCACGCAGCTTCCTCCAGTTCTGAACAGATTCTTTCTCTTGCCAGCTTGGCATAGGTGTCGGTCACCTCAATGCCGGTGGCGGAATAACCCTCCAGAACAGCCGCCAGCACCGTGGTCCCGGAACCGGCGAAGGGGTCCAGAATATGGCCGCCCGGTTCCGTGATCTTCACAATGTCCCGCATAAGTTGCAAGGGTTTCTCCGTAAGATGAATGCGGCTCTGCGGATTGCCATACTTGAACACCCCTGGCAGGCAGGGCACCGGACGGCTGATAGGCATATCTCCGTTGGAACCCCAGACAATGTACTCCGCCTGCTGGCGGAAGCGGCCCTTCTGAGGACGGCTGTTGCCCTTATCCCAGACAGCGGTGCCCCGCCAGATCCACCCCGCCCATTGAAGGGCATCGGTGGCTGCGGGCAGCTGCCGCCAGTCGATGAACATACACACCGGCGCACCGGGCTTGCTGGCTTTCCTCGCCTCATACAGCCACTCTGCCGCCCAGCGGGTCCAGGAGCGCTGGTCCTTGGCGTCCCCATCAAAGGGAGGCGGCGCGTTCTCCCCCATGCTGGAATACTTCTTGGCGGTAGACTTGTTTTTCTCGGATTGTGTCCGGCCTCCGGAAGCATACGGGGGATCGGTGATGACGGCATCGAAGGTGTTGGGGGCGAACCCGCTCAGCACCTTCAGCGCGTCACCTTGGATGATCTCCCACTTCTGGTTATCGTTCATGTGTGTGGTCCTCCTTGTTTTTGTTTTTTGCGGGAATACTGCCGGATAACTCTGTCTCTACATACTCGCTGATGATCCCCAGCGCTTCCTCATAGCTGTGGCAGTCTCCGCCCATGATGCGGTTTTGCATCTCTTTTGCCTCATACCGTTTTGCCGCAGTGTCCGGCTTGCAAGACCGATGAGATTGAAAATATTGCCGTTCTGCCCGACAAGGGGGCAGGACGGCTTTTTGCGTTCCTGCTCCATGAAGGCTTACCGCTCCTTTCTGCCGGAACGCCTGGGCGGCGTCCGGCCAATGGTTTTCTGGTCCGTCATCATCGGAATTCCCAGCTTACTGGCATGATGGATCTCATCCCACATCTCGTCTGTCCAGACGGAACCGTAGACGTTGACCTGCTGGCAGGCTTCCAGCAGGCGCAGGGACATCTCCTTGGTTTTAGCGTCTTGCTCCGGGTGATTCGGATTTGCGGCGTATGAAAACAGTATGTGCGGGCAGATGGGGACATCACCATCTGCAAACACCTCCAGCGCCTTTTGCCGGGCAAATTCGATGTTCTTTTTTACATTGCCCTGCAGCGGCGCACAGATATATACCAGTTTGGAGCCAACCAGACTCCGTTCCGGTACACGTTCCCGGAATGCGGACAGGTATTGCCCAATAGCCTGCCTGAGTATGTCATAATCCGCGGCATCTGGATGGTAGACGTACCAGTCTAACTCTCCATAATCGCTCCGCAGGTGCGGTATGACTCCACTACGGAAGTTTGGATTGCCGGGAACGATCCTTTTTCCCCATACATCCTCGAAGCGTACCAGGGTCTTGTCCACCACGCCCTCTGTGCGGTTGAGTACCGTGAGACGTATTGCATCGTAATCGGCAGCAACATGGGCGGAGAAGAGTTCAGCCCGCACACGCAGGTCCTTCCCAAGTTCGCCTACGCAGACACGCCCGGAGAATTGCGGGCGATCTATCAAACCGCTGTTTTCGAACAGCTTGCGGAGCTCCTGTTCGTAGCCAGTCATCGTTCTATCCCTCGCTTCTTGGATTTTTCTTTTTGTGGAGCATGCTCCTTTCTGGGTCTGAGGGTGTCTTTAACCGTGCCGCGCAGAATGCGGCGGCCGCTATCGGAGATAAGAACAGTAATGTCTTTCAAATCATTGAGGATCTCTTCACCGGGCAGAACTGCACCGGCCCCACAGACCTTTACATTCCCCCGCACACTCCCGCACACCTTACAGTGGCCGGATAGAATCGGTGGTTTAAATTTGTCTGGGCCGCAAATGATCTGCGCAAAACCGGATGCGTATGCATTCCCACACATCACAGCCCCGCGCAGGTAAGCATCATCCTCCGCACGGGCTTGTCCATACAGAGTAGACCCGCAGGACACATAGGCATGATCGCAGGCAATGGCGGTATTGTGCAGGCTGGAGTCCTGATTCACATAGGCGCTGCCGCAGGCAATGGCATCATCGAAGATCCATGCGCTGTCAGACAGTTCTGTTTCCAGATTGTGTTCTCCCTCCACGAAGCCGCCCAGATCCCCAGCTTTTACATTTTCCCCAATATCCCGCAACGCCCGGATGCGGTGGAGAAACGGATAAGTTTCATGAGCAATATCGGTGATCTCATATTTTTTGTTGCTCGTTTTCATCAACTCCTTCTTTATGCCGCCTTTTCACAGGGACTTTTTTGTGCGTCCTCCATACGGAACCGTTCGTCAATATCCGAGAATGATTCCGTTCGGTTGAACTTTTCAGACACCTTTCCAGGAAGCGCCTGTAATTCCAGCATCCTTGCCCAGAGGTCCGGGTGATGGTCATAAAGATGGCGCAGTTCCTTCTTTTTGCCATTGGGACAGAACCAGCAGCCGCCCCGGTCGGTAAACGCATACACAGGAGAAAGCAGCCCTGCCTTGCGGCAGAGCTGCTTCGCATCTTCCTCTGTAAACTTGTATTTTGCCAGCAAGGACACCTGTTGATTCTTCAGGCGTGACAGCCGTTTTTGCTCATCGTAGGCGATGCCGATATACTGCATCGTGTCGGCAGGCAGGCTCTTTTGATACCGACAAATCGGTTTGATCTTGCAGTCCCGCTGGACATAACACTTTCCGCAGATTGGAAAGGCCCGCAGCATTCCCTTCTTGGGGCCGCGGGTGACCGTCCCTGTGAACAGATCTACATAGGTTTTCTCCGCGCACAGGACACGCACCTTCACCCCCATCCGCTCCAGCTTTGGAATAGCGGTGTGATAGATAAAATCCCGGTGTTCCGGCGCCTCGCCTGAAATGGTTTTATCAAACATCACCTCACAGTAGACAGCTTCGTCCAGCGGCTCCCCATGCTCCAGCGCCAGCAAAATGGTGGCAAGACTGTCCTTACCAAAGCTGCAGCTGACAATATGAAGAGGTTTTGATCTTTCTTTTGAAATGGTATCACTCCTCGTTTTTCTTATTGTTCCGGCTATATTGTCAGCCGGGTGATTTTTTGGTATAATAAAAAATATTATTTTCAGCTACTATCTAACCAAAGGAGAAAACAACATGAACAAGACGGAACTTCTCACCGCTATGGCAGAGACCAGCGGACTTGCTAAAAAGGACTGCTGTCTCTTATACACATCTCCGAGCCCACGAGACCGAGGCTGATCTCG
>ENA-OZGK01000277-OZGK01000277.1-human-gut-metagenome-genome-assembly--contig:-NODE-277-length-13348-cov-5.323253_pt1 | contig 13348 bp, 8 predicted proteins | sample MGYA00244657_ERZ653660 | MGnify/ENA primary metagenome ERZ653660 (study PRJEB26926, sample SAMN06165211) | human gut metagenome | biome: ENVO:00009003; feature: ENVO:2100002; material: ENVO:00002003... | reverse complement strand
TCGTTAAGCCGAGTGCAGAGCCGAACTTGTTCGGGCTGTGCCGAGGCGGGGAAATGGACGAAAAAAATTCAAGATAAATCTACTGCCTGAATTTATGTTTATCGTACTCGAAGGATTGGACGGAGCGGGCAAGTCGACCCAGATCCGCATGTTGCAGGAGCTTTTCGCACGGCGCGGCGTCGCGTGCCGTTACCTCCATTTCCCGCGTTTCGACGCGCCGGTTTTCGGCGATCTGATCGCCCGTTTCCTGCGCGGCGAACTGGGTACCGTCGAGGCGGTCGATCCCTATCTGGTGGCGCTGCTCTTCGCCGGCGACCGGGCCGATGCCGGACCGCAGATCCGGCGGTGGATCGCCGCGGGCAAGGCCGTCGTGCTGGACCGCTTCGTCTATTCGAACGTGGGGTTCCAGTGCGCCAAATTGCCTGCCGGGGACCGGCAGGAGGAGCTGCGGCGGTGGATCCTCGACCTGGAGTTCGGCTATTACGGAATTCCCCGTCCGGACGTGTCGCTGTTTCTGGATGTGCCTTTCGCCTTTACGGAGAAAAAGCTCTCCGAGGTACGCGAAGGCGACGACCGCGAATACCTGAAAGGGGAACGCGACATCCATGAGGCATCGCTCGACTTGCAGCGTCGTGTGCGGGAGGTTTACCGTGCAGCCGCTGCTGCGGACGACCGCCTGCGGATTATCGATTGCAGCGATGCGCAGGGCGGGATGGACTCTCCCAATGCGATTTTCGCCCGCATCCGCACCGAGATAGAACGTTTTCGGTAAGCGAGGGCAGAGCCCGCAAGCGGTCTCTGCCGAGCGAAGAAAACGAAGAAGTCAATTCAACGTTTTCGGTAAGCGGGGCAGAGCCGAATTTGTGTGGATTGTGCCGGGTGGAGAAAACGAAGCGTGGAATTAGTGTATGAGATGAGCGCCTTTTCGAATGATGCCGGAGAAGTGCCCGGAGGGGCGGTTCGGTATATTCGATAAGCGGATGAGTCGTTTTGTCCGTGTCCCGACGGATGCGGAGCGTTGAGCGAAAAGGGAGTCCGGAAAAAGTCGGCAATCCGAAACGGCTTTGCGGGACGCTCGGACGCAGACCGAAAGGCGGGAAGTTTTGAGTTTTAACGATGAGAACGACTCCGGACGAGTGCGGGATGCCTGCGGAGAAAATGAAGAAAAGATCGTATATAACCTGTTCGAAAATGATGAAACCTATGCTGTCGCAACGGGCCCGGAGCCTGATTACCGGAGTTTGCCGCCTGGTGCTGGCCGTCGTGTTCATCGTGTCGGGCTTTACGAAGGTGATCGATCCCTGGGGAACGTCGATCAAGATCAACGAATACCTCACGATTTACGGGTTCGATTATCTGATTCCGGCCAGCATGGTCTTTTCGATTTGGCTGTGCGGCGCCGAGATGATGATGGGTTGCATGCTGCTTTGCAAGGTGCGTATCCGGCTGGTGTCGATCTTCGCTCTGGTGTCGATGCTTTTCTTTACGATCCTTACCTTTTTGAGTGCGACGTTCATCCCGGTAGAGGACTGCGGCTGTTTCGGTGAGGCGATCAAACTCTCCCCCTGGGAAACATTCTTCAAGAACCTGGCCTTGCTGCCGATGGCGGCCGTCGTGTGGGCTTATTACCGGAACGATAAGATTCTTGCCTTCCGCCGTTCGGAGGTCGCATTGACGGTTTTTTTCTTCCTTCTGACGATGGGGCTGGGGTTCTATTGCTATTGTCATCTTCCGTTGATCGATTTTCTGCCGTATAAGATCGGGGTGAATATCCGCGAGGAGATGCACGCCTCTTCTGCGGCCGGTCCCGAGGGAGAGTTGCAGACCGTGCTGGTTTATCGCAATCGCATGACGGGGGAGGAGCGGGAGTTTGCGCTCGATGATACGGAGTGGCAGGACGATACGGTCTGGGAGTGGGTCGATACGAAAATTCTGGGAGAGGTACCGGAGATGAATCCGATGATCGAGGAGTTCGCTCTGCGCAATGGCGCGGAAGATGTGACCGACCGGGTGCTCGCTACTCCGGGACGGCTCTATTTGATCTGTGTGACGCGTTTCGACTGCATCGGCCGCAGGTGCGAGGATCGTTTGGAGCGGCTCGTGGAGCGTGCGTTGCAGGAAGGGGCGCATGTCGTCTGCATCACGCCCGAACCCTTGCAGGGAAACGCCATCCATTCGTTCGGGAAAAGCACGCCGGTTCCTTGCTACAACATCGATGGATCGACGCTCAAGACCATGTTGCGGGCTCATACGGGTATTGTCGTGCTCGACGACGGGGTAATCGCCGACAAGCGGAACTGTCGGGACATAGACTGAATCGGGCGTCAGTATTTCCGGTGCTATGCGCGGAAGCCGGGGTTGCTCCGGGCTGCGGAGGCGAGGGGTGAGTTCGGGTTCCCGACCTGCCGAGTACCGGGACAGACGTTCCGGGTATTATCGGAAGTAGAGAATATGCGGAAGGGCGATTCCTTCCGATAAAAGGCGGTGTGTCATAAAGGCGCACTGCTGCGTCATTATCGGGATGCGGGCGAAGTCATTTACGGCAGTAAATTCCTGTCGCCCTTACCCTCAATGCCTTGCCTTGCATCCATTCTGACAATCCTTAAGGGCTGTGCCTGAAACTTTCATTTCGACACAGCCCTTTCGTCGCTTTTTCGTAATTTGTAGTGCTTCGGCCTATTTCGTATTGACGATCGCGATTTCGTCGGCTACCGGAGCGATCTTGCGCAGCATCTGCACGCCGCCGCAATGTTTGTCGTGGGCCAGGTTGATGGCCCGGCTTACTTTCATCTGGTCGTTTTCGCATTCGCATTGTACGTTATAGACGATGCGGAAAGACTTGAAGACGCTGCTCGATTGTACGGTTTCCGTGTCGAGTTCACCCGATATGCTGAGTTCGAAGCGGGTCGGAGATACGCGCTCCTTTTCCATGATCGCCATCGCGGTCATGCCTGCGCAAGTTACGCCGGCCAGCAACATCAGCTCTTTGGGATTTAGTTGGTCGCATTTCTTGTTTCCTTCGAGGACATAGGTCCGTGCCGAAGTCATCTGTATAGTTACCTGTTGGATCATAACGATAAATTTTTAGGTTGAATTTTCTTTTTTTGTTTTTATCCGGCAGAATACGCAGGCGGTTTTTGCCTTCGTTCGTCGAAAAGATTCTTTTTTCTTTTCTGTCGGGCAACAATCGTTCCCAAATGGTGCGTCTGCCCCGGGAAATCGTTATCTTTACGGGAAATGACTCCGATTTGAACGAATGCACGGGACTGGGGCTAAATAAATTTGGCGCTGGGCCCGGCTTTCGCTATCTTTGTAGAAGATAGGATTCGGTTCGGCAATTTTCGAGAGCAAGTTCTCTTGGTTACCCTCGCTTTTCACTATCTTTGCAGAAGATCGGAGGCGGTTCGGCAATCTTTGCGTGCAAGCCCGCACGATTGCCCTCACCTTTCACGATCTTTGACATAGTCTTAGATAGGATGCGCCTCGGAAAATTGGGAACAAGTTTCCATTTTTCTCTCGGCTTTCACTATCTTTACCGAAAAAATATTTCGATTCGGACAGGAAGCGCCTCGGGCAGCGCTGAACAGGTCGGACTTACCACCGGGTGTTCGCTATCTGCGTTCGAATTATTGTGTGTGCGTTATGAAGAGAAACATCCTGTATTTATTGTCGATAGGCATTTGCCTGTTCACTTGTGTCGGGAGCCATGCTGCGGCACCGGAAACCCGGGCGCATCTGGAGCGGGGGCGTTCGCTTTTCGATCACGGGCGCTGGACAGATGCCCGTTATGAATTGCTGAAGGCCCGCGAGGGAGCGGACCGGGACGACCGGCTTACGCTCCAGCAGATCGATTATCAGTTGGCGGTTTGTGCCTTGAAGCTCGGCAGCCGGGATGTCGAGGCGATGCTCGCCGACTTTTCCAAGCGTTATCCCGAGTCGGTTTACAACAACGACCTGCGGTTCGCCCAGGGGTTGCTTTATTGCAGCCGGTCGGAGTATGATAAGGCGCTCGCATGTTTCGGACGGGTGAACTACCGGGCTTTGGACAGAACCCGGCGCGAGCAGTACGACCTGCGCATGGGATATATCGAATTCGGCCGGGATGACTATGACCGGGCGATGACCTATTTCGACCGGATTAATCCCCAAAGCGAATTTTACGATCACGCTCTCTATTATAAGTCCTACATCGCCTATGCGCGGGAACAGTACGACTGGGCCAGAAGCGGGTTCGAACGATTGCTTAAAAGCGAGGCTTACGGCGAGGTGGCGCCCTATTACCTGCTGCAAATCGAGTTCAAGCAGGGGAATTACCGCTACGTGGTCGAGAACGGCGAAGAGTTGATCCGCCGGGCATCGCCCCGCCAGCGGGCCGAACTCTCGCGGGTCATGGCCGAAGCGTGGTTCCGCCTGGGCGAATATTCCAAACCGCTGGACTACCTCGACGCTTTCGTGCAGGCCGGCGGAGAAATGGGCCGGGATGAAAATTATCTCTACGGATTCTCCCTCTACCGCACGGCCCGCTACGACGATGCCGCAGAGTATCTGCGCAAGGCGTGCGGAGCCGACGACGCTCTGACGCAGAACGCCTCCTACCACTTGGCCGACTGTTACTTGCGCGGCGGGGACAAGCAGCAGGCGATGCAGTCGTTCGCCATGGCTTCGAATGCCGAATTCGATTCCGCGATTGCCGAAGACGCGCTGTTCAACTATGGAAAATTGCAATACGAACTGGGAGGCGGACGTTTCAACGAAGCGATTCAGGTACTCAACCGCTATGTCGCCCAGTATCCGTCGTCGCCCCGTGTACGCACGGCCAAAGAGTTGTTGGCGGCGGCCTATTACAATTCGCACAATTACGACGAAGCGTACGAGATCATCGCCTCCTATCCCGATCCCGACGGCGACCTGCTGGCCGCCAAGCAGAAGATCGCCTATTTCCGCGGCTTGAGCGCACTGGAAAAGGGCGATACGGAGGGGGCCGGGCGTTATCTGGCGGAGTCCGCCCGTATCGGAATCAGTCCCAAATACAATGCGCTGGCAACCTTCTGGCAGGGTGAAATCGCTTACGGCAGGGGAAATTACGACGTTGCTTTGCGCGATTACGAGTCCTACCTGAAGCGGGCGCCGAAAACCGAGCCCGAATATGCGATGGCTTTCTACAATACGGGGTATTGCCACTTCTCGAAGGAGAATATGCCCCGGGCGCGGGAGTCGTTCGTTCGCTTCATCGAACTGTATCCCACCCAAGACGGTTACCGCACGGATGCCCGCAATCGTCTGGGCGACACCTACTATTCGGATCGCCAGTTCGACGAGGCGTTGAAGTATTACGGACAGGCTGCGGCCGCATCCGATGACGGAGCGGATTACGCCCGCTACCAGCGGGCCGTTACGCTCGGTATTCTGGGACGTACATCTGAAAAAATCAAGGCGTTGCAGCAGATTATCCGCGACGGCAGGGGAGATTACCTCGACGATGCGACTTACGAACTGGGCCGGACTTTCGTAGCGCAGGAGCGCTACCGCGAGGGGGCCGCAGTACTTGAACCTTTCGTCGAAACCTATGTTTATTCTCCCTACCGGAGCGCCGCGTTGTCCGAGTTGGGACTGGCTTACCTGAACCTGGGCGACAAGAAAAAGTCGCTTTCCTACTATGATATGGTGGTGAAGACCGCGCCCCAATCCTCCGATGCCAAGGATGCCTTGCAGGGAATTCGGGATATTTATGTCTCCGAAGGGGATGCCGGCGGTTATTTCGATTATGCCCGGAAGAGCGGTGTCGAAGGGGACCTTACGGCCATGTCGCGCGATTCGCTTTCGTTCGCTGCCGCCCGCCGGATCTATCTTTCGGGCGAGCCTGCGTCGGCGGCCAAGTCGCTACGCAGTTACCTCGAAAGTTATCCCAAGGGATATTATACGGCTGATGCGCTCTATTGCTTGAGCGATTGCTACCTGAAGACGGGCGAACGATCCCGTGCGATCGAAACGCTCGCGGCTCTGGCCGATGCGGGACAGAATCAGTACACGCATCGGGCTTTGAAGATGCTGGCTGGAATGACTTTTGCCGATGAACGCTTTACGGAAGCTGCGGCGGCTTACCGCAAATTGGCCGATGCCGAAAGCACCGCTGCCGGAAAGGCCGAGGCCATGAACGGCTACGTTCGTGCGACGATCGCGGCGGGGGATGAGGAGCGGATTCTGTCCATGGCCGACGATGTGGCATCCTACACCGCTGCGGGAGACGAGGCATGGCGAGCATCCCAGTTTGCGAAGGCCGGGATTCTGGATCGCCGGGGAGATGCCGCTGCCGCGCAAAAGATCTACAAGGTTTTGAGCGCCAATGTGAAAACACCCGAGGGAGCCGAGTCGGCCTACCGGGTGATCGAGTCCGCGTTCCGGGCCGGCGATACGGCTCGTGCCGAAAAACTGGTGCTCGATTTCTCGGACAAGGGAACGCCTCATGCCTTCTGGCTGGCCAAGTCCTTCCTTGTGCTGGGCGATATTTATGTGCAGAAGGGCGACATGTTCCAGGCCCGGGCGACCTACCAGAGTATCGTGGACGGCTACACCCCCGCCGATGACGGAATCGTTGCGGAAGCGAAAGAGAAAATCAAGAAACTCAATTAACGATATGAAGCGATCAGCTATTCTGTCCCTGATGTTTATCGCCGGACTGCTTGCGGTGCCCGGGGCGCTCAACGCCCAGGTCGAGAAGCGTGTCGAAGTATCCAAAGCCTATGTGCCGAGCGTGGAGCATGCGACGAAACTTGCCGTGCGCCCCAATATGGTCGATACGGCGGCCATACAGCCGGAAATCGACTATTCGATCACGCCGCTCACGCTCGAAACGCAGCTCGCCACGCGCCCGATCCGTCCTGCGACGATCACCTATTGGGAGTTCGATCGTCCGCTGCCTTTTTACCTGAAGGCCGGAGCGGGTTATCCGCTCAATTCGGCGCTCGATCTGTATGTATCGACGCAGAATCCCGACATCGGCTATGCGTTGGGCTATATCAACCACGACGGACGGTACGGACGGATTCCCTATACGCCCGACGGGGACCATAGCGCCCTGTGGATGGACAATCGGGTGGGTGTCGCCGCCGGGAAATACATCGGGCGTCATGTGCTGGAGGGCGAGGTGAGCTACCGGAACCGGATCATCGACCGTTACGGCCTTTTCCCCGATCCGGACTTTCCGACTTTCGACAACGGAAATCGCCGCGTGATCGGCGATTTGCAGGGAAAGATACGGATCGGCGACGATTTCAACGACCTCTCGCGGACGAATTTCAATGTCGAGGTCACGGCGGGCAACTGGTGGAATCCGCTGGATTCGAAACTCTATCTGGAGGATAATGTCGTTCCGGTGTTGGATTATCCGTACGAAAACGAGTGGAATTTGGGGGTAGATGCCGCCGTTGGACGACGTTTCGGCCGCCATACGCTCGTCTTCCGGGCCGGATTCGAGGGCCGGTGGGGTGGCGACCGCAAGGGCGAATCGGTTTGGGCCGCTCCTTCTGACTATTACAACCGGACCTATTCGGGAGCGTTCCGTTATGCCTATCGTGCCCGGTCGGTCGATATGGAGTTCGGTTTGGATTACTACCGGGACGATGTGGCGGGGCGCGATGCGGCGAATTATTTCATTCCCTACGCTCACTTGCGTTTCGATCTGGGCGGCGGCGGTTTCGTACCTTATGTCGAGTTGGACGGAACCCTGAAGCACAACGATATGCGGGAGCTTATGGAAACCAATCTTTATTACGTGCCTCGTTATACGGACCCGATGCCCCGCAATACGGTGGACTATTCGGTCCGTGTCGGTGTGAGTGGGCGTCTCGTCGAGGATAAGCTGATTTACCGATTGTTCGTCGGCTATTCTTTCATCGAGAATCATAACTTTTGGTATTGCTATACGCCGACTACCCGGTATGAGGGGTTCAGTCTGGTACAGGGACGGCTGAATGTCATGTCGCTCAACGGTGAGCTGGAGTTCCGTCCGGTGAGCAATTTCACGTTCTCCATCGGCGGGCGGGGACTGACCTATACCGAGCATCAGACCTTGAGCATCGGCCTGCCGGAGTTCGAGGGTACGGTCCGGGCCCGCTATCATCATCGTAAGTTCTCGGTCGGCCTCGTTTTCGACCTGCAGTCCAACCGCTATATTTCGCGAGTGATTCCGTGGTTCCCGAACGACGGGATCGTGGGGAATATGCGCATTCCCTATACGGTAGATCTGGGGTTGAATGTCGATTGGTACGCGTCCAAGCGGGTAACGGTATTCGCCGAAGGTCACAATCTTTGCAACCGCCGGATTTACGACTGGAGTACGTTTCCGCAGTACAGCGCCGGATTTACGGCAGGTGTGAAGTTGAGTTTTTAGCGGATCGACCCGATATGAAAAACGGCCGGTAACATACCGGCCGTTTTTTATGGAGTACGATTTTTACTCCAGGTTTTTCCGGACTCCGTCCAGAAACCGCTTCATCTTCCCGCTGTCCTTTTTGTCGATGATCTTCGACAGGTGGGTCAGCGTGGCGACGATGTTGTCGATCTGTGCGGGCGTCTTGGGGTTGAAGAGGATTTCCGTCAGCAGGTAGTCGTCTTCGGAGAGTAGTCCGCGGGCGATGGCCATGTGTTTCTTGAAGGTGGTGCCGGGGGCATCCTGGTGCTTCATGATGGAGGCGAATACGAGCGTCGAGGCGAACGGCACCGAGAGGGAGTAGGCCACAACTTCATCGTGCCCCTCGAAGGTGTATTCGCAGACGTTGAGCTTCAGCGAACCGTAGAGGTCCTTGAAGAAGATTTTGCCCATGTGGTCCGACTCCTTGATGATGATGGCGTTTTCGGTTTGCAGGTTGCCCAGGTTGGCGAACGTGGGGCCGAACATCGGGTGGGTCGAAACGTACCGGAATCCCGATTTCTCATAAAATTCCTGCAACCCGGTCTTTACCGAGGCGATGTCGGAGATGATACACTCTTTCGGCAGATAGGGAAATACCTCCTCGAATGCCTGGAGCGTGGCGTTCAGCGTTACGCAGTTGATAAGCAGTTCGGGCCGGAAGTCGGCGATCTCTTCGGGCGAGGTGAAGCGCTGGGCGTTGTAGATGAATCGCATCCGCCGAGGGTCTTTTTCGAGGACGGCTACGTCGTGGTTGAAACTCAACAGGTCGGTAAAAAAGGAGCCCATCTTTCCCGCTCCCAAAATCAGTATGCGCATATATCGGTTTGTTTATGTTTTTTGATGATCCGGGCGGCATGGGACCGCCTGGGGATTGTTCTATTTCATTCTTCGTTTTTTCGCTCGGCAGAGGCCGTCGGCAACTTCCGTCCCCGTTTGCCGAAAACATTGAATCGCTTCTTCGTTTTCTTCGCACGGCATAATCCGAATAAATTCGGTGCTGTCTTCGCTTATCGGGAACGTCGTTATTTCATTATTTCCATCTGGACCTTTACCGATTCTTCGTGGATCGCCTTCATGATTTCCGAAATGAATTCCGGGTCGAGGTCGAGCGATTGCCCCATTTTGCCGCGTTTGTCCAGGATTTCATCGTAACGCTTGTTTTGCAGGATGGGCATGTTGTGCTCCTTCTTGTAGGTGCCGATCTCCTGCGAGATGTGCATCCGCTTGGCGAGGAGGCTCAACAGTTGCTCATCGACCTCGTCGATCTGGCGGCGCAGGATGCTGATGTTCTCCGTGGTTTGGGCATTGTCGCGCACCACGAGCAGTTGCAGCGTGTAGTCCAGCACTTCGGGCGTCACCTGCTGCGCCGCATCGCTCAGCGCACTGTCGGGATCGCAGTGGGATTCGATGATAAGTCCGTCGAAGTTCAGGTCGAGCGCCTGCTGCGAGATGGGAGCTACCAGTTCGCGTTTGCCGCCGATGTGGCTCGGGTCGCAGAAGATGGTGAGGTTGGGGTATCTGCGGCGAAGTTCGATCGGAATATGCCAGAGCGGAGCGTTGCGGTAGATTTTTTTCTCGTAGGAGCTGAATCCCCGGTGGATGACGCCCAGCCGTCGGAGTCCGGCGTTGTAGAGCCGTTCGATCGCGCCGACCCACAGTTCCAGGTCGGGATTGACGGGGTTTTTTACCAGAATGGGGATATCCACGCCTTTCAATGCGTCGGCCAGCTCCTGCATGGCGAAGGGGTTGGTGACAGTGCGGGCACCGACCCAGAGGATGTCGATGCCGGCTTTCAGGGCTTCGAAAACATGAGCGGGGGTGGCGACCTCGGTGGCTACCAGCATGCCGGTTTCCTGCTTGACCTGCTTCATCCAAGGAAGGCCTTCGACGCCGATGCCTTCGAAGCCGCCCGGCTTGGTGCGGGGTTTCCAGATACCGGCCCGGAAGATCTTTACGCCCCGGGCGGCCAGTTCGGAGGCGGTTTTGAGTACCTGTTCACGGCTCTCCGCGCTGCAAGGGCCTGCGATAATCATCGGACGTTTGGGATCCACGCCCGGAAAAGTGAGCGGTTCTATTTCCATTTTCATTGTCGTTGTTGATTTTGCGATCGCCGGCTGTAACCGGCGAATCCGGTCTGTTTATATTCTGTTTACTGATTCTGTTTTGTTCGGGTCGTCGTGATCCGGTCGAGTGCCTCCTGCAACATCTCCTCGTTGCAGCAGAGCGAGATGCGGATGTAGTTCCGCCCTTCCGAGCCGAAGATGAAGCCCGGAGTGACGAAGACTCGCGACTGGTACAGCACCCGGTTGCAGATGGCTTCCCCGACACCGTTCGGGCACTCCCCGGCAGCCGTGAGTTGCGCCGCGAGGGTATCGTTCACCCGTCCCCAGAGGAACATTCCCACCTGGTCGTCGCGGACATCGCAGCCGAGGGTTTCCAGAATCCGGGCAGCCAGTGCGCGTCGGCGGCGATATACCTCGTTCATCCGTTGGTACCAGCTGTCGGGGGCTTTCAGCGCTTCGACGGCGGCCAGTTGCATCGGGCGGAACATTCCGGAGTCCATGTTGCTCTTCACGCGCAGGATCCACTCCAGGAACCGGGAATTGGTCGCCACCATTCCGATACGCCAGCCGGGCATGTTGAAGGTTTTACTCATGGAGTTGAGTTCGATGCAGATCTCTTTGGCTCCCGGCACGCTCAAAATGCTTAACGGGCGGTCGTTCAGGATGAAGCTGTATGGGTTATCGTGGCAGATCACGATGTTGTGCCTGCGGCCGAAGGCGACGAGTTTTTCGAACAGCTCCCGCGAACCGTTGGCTCCCGTAGGCATGTTGGGGTAGTTGCACCACATCAGTTTCACACCGGACAGGTCCATTTTCTCCAGCGCTTCGAAATCGGGCTGCCAGTCGTTCTCTTCTTTCAGGGCGTAGGGCAGGATGCGGGCGCCGGTGAGCTTCGACACCGAGGCGTAGGTCGGATAGCCCGGATTGGGTATGAGTACCCCGTCGCCTTCGTTCAGGAAGGCCAGCGAAATGTGCATCACACCCTCCTTGCTGCCGATCAGGGGCAGGATTTCGTTAGCAGGGGCCAGGTCCACGCCGTACCATCTCTTATACCACCGGGCGAACTCCGCACGCAGTTCCGGAATACCTACGTAAGGTTGGTACCCGTGCGTGTCGGGCCGCGCTGCCGCCTGGCAGAGCACCTGCACGGTTTCGGCCGACGGGGGCAGGTCCGGGCTGCCGATCCCCAAGTTGATGACACGTGTGCCGGATTCGTTCATCCGGGCCACCTCTTTCAGTTTCACGGAGAAGTAGTACTCCTCGACGTTTTCCACCCGGCGGGCCGGGGTGACGGTCGGTTTTGCCGGTTTCGTTTCTTCGGAGCCGCCAAGCTCCGCAGGTTGTTGTTTTTTCATACTGAAAACAAAAAAGCTCCCGCCTCAAGGCAGGAGCTATGATCTAAATTCGTAATTCTGTCGATCGAACTTTACAACACGCAAACTCCCGCCTTTACTCGGCCCGAATAAAGGTAATAATAATAGGAGTATGTAAACTGAACGTGTTGCATATCGTTTTTGTCGTCGAATATCCGTCCAGGGTATTTAACGGGACAAATGTATCGCATTTTTCGGAAAATGACAAAATTTTTTTCGCTTTTTTATTTCGGGCATAAAATTCCTAAATTTGTCGGGACAAACAATTTCGAATAAACGTGAGTAATCTTCATATATCATCCGATTTCAGCGGTTTGGATGCCCTGATTCCGCAGGGCCGACGGGTTTTCGTCGTTATCGACAGCAACCTGAAGCCCTTTTTCGGCCTTTTCGAACGGTATGAACTCATTCCGATCCAGACCTCCGAGAAGGTTAAAACCTTCGCTACGGTAGAATATATTATCGAACAGTTGCTGGAGCGGGGAGCCGACCGGAGTTCGTTTCTCGTGGGCGTGGGCGGCGGCATCACGACCGACCTCTGCGGTTTCGCGGCGTCGGTTTACAAACGGGGTATTCGGTTCGGTTTCGTACCTACGACGCTGCTGGCGCAGGTGGACGCTTCGATCGGGGGTAAGAACGGCGTGAATTTCCATGCCTATAAGAATATGGTCGGTACGATCACCCAGCCTGAATGGATCTATATCTGCACCGATGCGCTGCGGACGCTTTCGCCCCGGGAGTTCCGGGCCGGAATCGCCGAAGTCCTGAAGACTTTCATCCTGTTCGATGCGGAATACTATCGCAAGGCCGTGGATTATTTCGCCCGGATGGAGGCCCACTTGCGGAAAGCGGGAACCTGTTGCGGGGGCGAATGTGTGTACGGGCAGGAGGAGCTTACCGAAATCATTCGCAAAACGGCGTTATACAAGTGTGCCGTAGTGGAGCGGGATGCTTTCGAGAAGGGGGAGCGGCGCTTGCTGAATCTGGGGCATACCTTCGCTCACGCCATCGAGAAAAATTGTCCGATCATGCACGGCGAAGCCGTGGCGATCGGTCTGGTGCTGGCTGCCGGGGTGTCCGAACGGCTGGGACTCGCCCCGGCGGGACTGGCGGTCGGTCTGGCGGAGGATTTGAAGAAGGTCGGGCTTCCCACCCAGTCGCCCGTAGCTATCGGTGTTTTGCTGGAAGCGTTGGAAAAAGATAAGAAGGTGGAGGGCGATGCCATTCATTTCATCCTGCCTCGTGCGGTGGGGGAGGTGGTGGATCGTGCGATTCCGTTAAAACAGTTGGAGGAGGTCGCCCGTGATCTGCGTTAGCGTACAGGAAAAGAGTTTCGGGGATTGCCGGGCGATCCTCGAATCGTGTGAAATGGCCGAACTCCGGGCGGACCTTTGCCGTCTTTCGGTCGAAGAGGTCGAGCGGCTCGTGGAGATTCGGCCGAACCTGATTGCCACCTGTCTCTTATACACATCTCCGAGCCCACGAGACCGAGGCTGATCTCG
>ENA-OZGK01000257-OZGK01000257.1-human-gut-metagenome-genome-assembly--contig:-NODE-257-length-14092-cov-3.862435_pt1 | contig 14092 bp, 15 predicted proteins | sample MGYA00244657_ERZ653660 | MGnify/ENA primary metagenome ERZ653660 (study PRJEB26926, sample SAMN06165211) | human gut metagenome | biome: ENVO:00009003; feature: ENVO:2100002; material: ENVO:00002003... | reverse complement strand
GCCTCGGTCTCGTGGGCTCGGAGATGTGTATAAGAGACAGTGATTTATTCGTCATCATCTGGCCATGATGAGATCATGTGAATATCGCCGGTGTCCATATCCATTGCCATGTGATCGCCCATGCGCATCATGAGATCCCCATCGGAGTCCATCGCCATATTATCCGAAATGCTCATGGCGAAGTCGCCGTCATCGTAGTCAAAGAATCGATTGCACATTGTACCAACCCCCTCCGTTGAAATATTTGTTATAAACCTCATTCACCGCTTCCACATACACCGCAAAGGATGGATGGTTATGATCCTGCCAAGACAGATACATATTTTTCTTCTCAAGATACTTGTCCCGAACCTCCTGCCATAAGCCTTCTTCCTTTATATCATCCGCTCTATCTTTCACTTGATGTGAGCGTGGCACTTCATTCCATGTGTACTGATTCCAAGGTTTATTATGTACTAACCGCATATAGTTCCCGTTTGGATTTTTCTTGATAATCGCAACATCAAAGCTGAATTCAACATTTGGAGTATCCTTAAAATGCAGCAGTGCAGTCAAGCAAGAAGTTGAATCTTGTGCATCCGAAAAGAACTTTCCGCCCACCGCTTTGTTAAGGGCGTTTCTAATTGTATCTTTCAGTAATCGCGGGTCGCGATACTCGTCATCTGCTTTCATGACCAAAAGGTTGTAGTCCAAGTCATACGGTCCATTTCCATCTCTCGTGATCATATTCCTTGCCCCGCTTCCGACAAGCGAAAACTGCGCAGAAATGCCTTTCTTTTTCAGCAACTCGCAGGTTTCCTTCAGAACATACGAACAATCCGAACGATATTGCTTTGCCTCAGACTCACGAACAAACTCATACGCCATACATACTCTCCTTCTCGCCCATGCCACCCATTTAACATCGAGGTTAAATCATTATAGAATAGCATAGAAAGTTTGATTGTCAATAGCGACTTGACTCTATTTTGAATGTTTTCTGCACATTTCAACCCATGACCCCAATTTTGTTGCCGTTTTCGTAAATATCCGTACCATCTTCACAGCGGTTGGGCCCCTCGTACTCCACCCAGCCGAAGCCCGTCACATAAACCTTGTCGCCGGGCTGCAGTTCTTTAGAAGGTTGGGACAGAGTCTGCTCTGGTACAGAATTTTTACCGGGCATCTGCTCTGTAGAAGGCTGGAGTTCAGAATCTGCGGGCGTTCCAATAGACTCTGTCTCTGGTTCAGGACGTTCCTCTTGGGATGCTTCTTGCTGCGAAATCTCGTTTTCCATCTCTGTCAGTGACGCGGAATTCTTTTCTGTTATTTCCACGACAGTCGCTTTCCTGGCGCTCACAGCGGTTCCTGCGGCTGGGACGGGTGTTTCCTCGACTGCGTTGCCATGTGGCCACACAGCGGCGCACAGTGCAACACATGCGGTAATCATTGTCACTATGATGAGCTTCTTCATTTTTCCTCCTCCTTAGATGCGAAACGAGCGTCCAATCCCATTGCCGTTCGGCAGGAGACTGAGCGCTCGTTTTCGTAGTAGTTCAATTCCATGAAGAGTTTCCACGCCAGCTTAAATCCAGAGATAAAGCTGTCGATGGAGGTGTCCTCCGCAATACGATCTTTTGCGTCGATGATCTGGAGCACCAGCCGGCGCTCCGATTTGCCCAACACCTCACTAAGTGCTTGATGACATTCCTCAATTTCCTGTTTCTGAACCTGGCATTCAGGCTGGGTATAAAAGCAGTCGTATAGGTCTTTCAGCAGCTTATATTTCATGCGCTCGCCTCCTTGCAGCACAAACATATACCACAGTTCGGCGGAAACAACTACTGAAACTTTTAAGAAAATAGCGGCTGAAGCACATCGTTTCAGCCGCTATTTGGAATGTGGGTACTCGTGGCACGGGCTCCCAGGTTAGCTATACCCCTAAGTACATTTTTACTCCTGTTTGCATCCATGCTGAGAGGTTCTTTTTTATGGCGAGGCTGCCCTGGGCAATTCGTGGTGACATTGCAAATGATGATAAGCAATATCCCGGCACCACCAATTTCCGCAAGACAGGGTCAAGTCAATGCGCCGTTGTTTTCTACTTTTTCCGCTTCGGACAGTTCTTCCCAATCCTCGCGATTTCCGCATCTGCGAAGGTAATCGTGGCCGCCATCCACGGCGCATGAGCCGCAGCTGCAAAACTTGAAATCATGGACAGTCTTACTTTCGATAATGTCTCCACATTTCTTGCATCTGATCGCATTCCTAATAATTCTCGGCATAATCATTCCCTCTTTAGCGCATTTCTGATCTTCTCTTTTTCTCCACTACCATCTGTACGGAGGCGCAGGAACGGAACAGCGCACTTCTCCAAAACGGAGTTCTTCTTCATATCTCGCTCTGCCTGCTTGCTCCCGGCCTCATGGAAACCACTTCCGGCCATTTCAATAGCCAGCACAAACTGTCCACGCTTACATGGTTTGAAACATTTTTGCCAACTGCATAAACGACGAGTTCGGCATGATTTGCTTGGACGGAATGAAAAGATACTTCCACTGCTTATAGCCGTTCGCCTTTCCCCAGCGAGAGGCAACTTCACAGTAATGAATGCCGCGCCTTTTCTTGGCAATAACATCGGGATTATTCAGCTTGTCCTCGCCCTTTACTTCCACGAGATAAATTGTATCGTCGGTCTCCACAACGAAATCCGGCTCATAGTTATGCCCGTGATTGTAGGTGATATTGAACTCCTGCGGAGCAGGGCGAAGCCAGTTCTGTACATCGGTGCCCGTCTCCAACACCCGTGCAAGCACCAGCTCGGGACGACTGTCAAACTTGGCGGCGTTGAATACGCCCCTCTTGACTCCTTCAAACAGAACTGATTGGATGTTCTCGGTGTAATCATCGGAGAAAAGATTGACCCGTTCGGCACAGCTGTAAGACTGCTGTAAATTGTAATCTCTTGTGCCGACTACCTCTTCCTGCAAAAAGCCGGTCTCGCAATAGAAGTGCTGTAGCATTTGCTTATAGATCTTGTTTCCAATATCACGCTTATACATCATAGTGATGTTTTGCATTCCGTTGGTGCCATACTGTGTCTCGTAATGGTCGCAGACCTGAGTAATCAGCTTAAACAGCAGTTTGGAACACTTTTCGTAATCGATTTCCGGTTTTTCACGCAGCTGTTCCAGAATGACTTTTTTAGGATTGTATCCTTCAAAGTCAATAGCGTCTCCCTTGATGCGCTGCCGATCCTGCATATCCTCCAGATTCTGAACGAGCAGCTCGTTCTTGATCGGCACGTGGGTAAAATCTGCCATGTCCAAATCAAAGTCTACGAACACATATTCCTCAACACCGGCATCCGTTACCTTGATACGGGGAATCGGAATAAATTTGTTCACGGCAGCTCTGCGCGTTTCCTCGGTTTGGTAGAGCATCCATGCTGCCAGCGGCATTTCATTCTCCTTGAAGGTCTGTCCCAGATCCTTATCCTCAGCGACCTTCTGTTTGACTGTTTCTACAATTTGCTGTGCCTGCACAGGGGTGACCGTATGCGCCGGGGTGTGCTGAATGTGCTGCTCAACCTCTGCTTTGATCAAATCAGCTGCCTTCTTGATCAGTGCATCTGTGGTAGCCGCCTTTTCAATTTGAGTATGAGCATACGCTTTTTCCAGTTCAACATCCGGATCAGTTTCTATTGTCAGCTGGGTATAGACCACTTCTTCGGGTTTGATTTCTTCTGCTTTAATAACATTCCCGGCCTTAAAAATAGAATCACCCTTCTGTGCCTCCGCAAGAATATCATTGAATTTGTCATGGGCGGTCAGCATGACGGCATCCACATCCCGGTCACCGGTGCGCTCTCCATAGGGCAGGCGCAAGCCACGACCGACCATCTGCTCTCGCAGAATTTTGGATGCGGCTGTCCGAAGCGGGACGATGGTGTAGAGGTTGTTGACATCCCAGCCTTCTTTGAGCATATTGACATGGATCACGATCTCCACCGGATTTTCCGGATTTTCCACATCCAGAAGCAGTCGAGTGTTCGCTTCGGTCTCTGCGCCTTTCTGCTTAGAGTGGACGATGATCGTTTTGTTGCGATACACACCACCACGGAATTCGTCTGACTTTACGAATTGCTCCACCCAGGTTGCGTGATCCGTATCCTTGCAAACTACGAGCATAAACGGCTTCACCACAGGCTTGCCGTGATTGGCAGCGTAGACTTCCAATTTGCGCTTTGTGCTTTCATGGCAGGTGATGCCGTCCAGTAGCATCATTTTATCCAGCTGTTCATCACCGAAGTTATAGAAATCAATGTCCGAGCGGGTCACGGCATATGGGGTGCGGGTATAGCCATCCTCGATCGCTTTGGACAGAGGGTATTCATATACCACATTTTTGAACGGCACCTGCTTATTTCCCTTGGTCACCAACGGTGTCGCTGTCAATTCCAATCCCAGCAGCGGATGCAGCTCGTTCAGTGCCTGCGCACCCTTTTCTGCCCGGTAATGGTGCGACTCATCCATAATGAGCACAAGGTCCGGTAAGTCGGACAACGCCTGATAGAACGAGTCCCCAATGAGCTCGTTCACCTTTTTCATATTTGCGCCCTCTTTGTTGAATTTATCGATGTTATACACGAAGATGTGAACATCGGATTCAAACAGGGAGAGCGTTTTTTCACGGTAATCGTCATCCGTAATGATCTGCGGTAGCGTGCTGAAACAGCCAAGCCCCTTGAACACATACTTGGCGCTGTTGTTATCACTGAGATCCTTTTTGAGTTTTTCAAAAATCGTGGTATTGGGAGCGACCACGAAAAAGTTTCTGATATGGTGCTGCGTGTAAAGGTAGGCGATAAAGGCTCCCATCAAGCGAGTCTTGCCGACGCCGGTTGCCAGAGCAAAAGTCAGGGACATAAAGTCACGCTCAAAATCGGAGCAGATCGGATACATAGCGTGGACAGCGCCCAGTGCCGCTTTCAGATTCATTCCCTTGCGGATCTGTACGGCGTTTGTAATTTCCTCCAGAATCTTCAGCGATTGCGACTGCGGCTTGCGGAGGGACATGACGCCGCTGATATAGTCTGTGGTATAGAGCGGAAAATCGTTAGACATCCTCTTCCTCCTCGTCGCAATCATCATACACCGGCGGGTGTACGATATTCAAGTTGTAATCCGCTTTGCCGAACTCGCAGCGTTCCAGCAGCATTTGCGGGATTTTCTTCACTGTGATATTATCGTAGGCCTTGTCCAGTCCGCTGTCAAAAGAGCGGCAAGCGATGATCAGATATTCGCCCTCCTCCATGGTGTCCTTGATGGAGTCCAGATAGGGGATGTTCAGGTGGCGGGTGGTCACAAAGAGATAGCTGTTCTCGTTGCCTACAGACTGTTTCCAGAACAGGTCTCCGTCCGGCTGATAGCGGAATCCCTCGTGCAAAGCCACCGCCGCTGCCAGCATATTGGCGTCATAGTCCTCGTTGATGACATATTCATCAAAGGGGTCTTTGTTAATGAGCGTAGGTGCTACCTCATAGAATCGGTATCCTCCGCCTCCTTGCCAGCTCTGCGCCTTGGTAATGCCGCCGGGGTCTTCCCCGGCAATAACCTTATCCATGCGCACTTTGCAATGGGTATAGGCATGATTGCCCATTTCCACGCCAATCCAACGCCGCCCCATTTTCTGCGCGACGGCGGCAGTAGTACCGGAACCGAGAAAGGAATCGAGAACCAAATCGCCGGGATTGGAGGCTATGTGGATGATGCGTTCAATCAGACGCTCAGGCTTGGGGGTATCAAACGAAATATCGCTTCCAAACAAAGCATTTACTTCGTCCTTAGACTCACCAGTGTGGCCGACTTCGTCCTGCGGCCACCACGTCCACGGTACAATTCCCTTTGCTTCTGATAAAAATTGTTTTCTGCGAGGCACGCCATTTCCGTCACTTCCGAAGGTCACTCGTCCGTCCGCAAGCGCTTTCTTAAATTCTGGCTCTACAACTTTCCAACAATTTCCCGGCGGCGGTGTATGTACTTTCCCATTTGGGGCAACAATCTCGTACATTTGATTGGGCCGGTATCCTTGCGCAAGCAATGAAACTGATTGCCATGCGCCTCGAGGGTCATTATCCGGATTTTTGTACGCTTTGAGTTGTTTTTCTGCAAGTGGAAGATAATTTCTGGCCTTTTTAAATGCATCCTTGTCTTTTACATAAACAAGAATATATTCATGTGAGTCGCCAATTGCCTCTCGGTTCTCGCGTGAATAACGTTTTTGCCATACAATAGAGGCAAGGAAAGATGATCGGCCAAATACCTCATCGCACAAAACCTTTAGATAATCACGTTCATTGTCATCAATGCTTATCCATATGGAACCCGTATCACCCAAAAGCCTCCACATAATTTGTAGGCGCGGGCGTATCAGATTGAGCCAAAGACTATGTTCAATATTGTCTTCATATATGTTTGCGGCATTTGCGTTGTACGGCGGATCGATATAGATGCACTTTACCTGTCCGGCAAATTTACTCTCGAGTGCTTTCAACGCCAACAGATTATCCCCATGGATCAGCATATTCTGCGTCTCCGGGTCGGCGGCGGTGTTGGAAAGCTCCGTATTTTCAATCAGTAAACGAGGCTCGACCCGAATCGGCTCGTCTTTGCCATACCACGTCAGCTCCAATTTATTAGCCATTGGTTGGCCACCCCTCTTTCATGGCAAGTGCCTCGAGTTGTTCCCCCAAATTATATCGTATATCGTTTTCTGTTACCTGATCAAAAGGGCGAATAACCGTTGTTGGTAGCGCCTTGATTGCGGCAAGAATCTCCGGGTGTTTTGCGTTATTCTGCATAATTTGCAGTTGCGCAGAACTGCGGTCAAATGGGGATTTCTGAAGCTCGTCCCATGTGTCCAGAATATCCTTTTCCAAATCCGTAATATATTGTTTCTGCCGCAAATAGGCAATCAATAAACTGTAATCCATCCGTTATCCTCCTCCGTGTCCGTTGCTTGCGAGGTCCGTATCAGTAATCAGTTGAACTTTTTTCAACTGCTGCTATGTTGCTGTTTTTCTCTCGCTCCAAAGCCTCATCCAGCTTGTACATCAGCATACTGGCAAATATTAACTGCCGTGCTGCATTCTCTGCTGTAATGGAATCATTTTCGTGGGCCTTTGGGTTTCGCAAGGCAGCCGCTGCTCCGGCAAACATATCCATAAATCCTCGTTGAACATTTTCACCTGTATCCGTTGAGGTATCTGCAATCACTATCTTAGGAGATTTGGCCGAAAAAACTGTTTGCATAAGAGGGTAACCATCCAACTGCTTTCCGTCCTTTCCTCTAAGCTCTGGGAAAAGCTTTTTGACTCTGGCATTTATTTCGATAAAGGCACTGCGCGCAGATTCAAAATAATGGCCATCTTGATACAGTGACCGTGCCACCCGAATAATATCCGGGTGAACCAGCTTCCAGTCAACCGCAAAACGGAGTCCCAGTTCCCTGCGCTTCAAGGCATCTAATTGAATCAAAATTGTGTTGCCTTCTCCCACTGCCATTCTCTGCGTTGAGGTGTAAACAAGATTACGGAAAATGATTTTCCACTCGTCACTCTCTTCAAAGTGATTTTCGTAAATGTACTGAATTAGGTCACTATGAAATTGAATATACTCCGGCGTATCGAAGCGAACTGGTGTTTTAATGGCAAAAAGGTTTTTCATCTGCCCAATTAAAGAATCAATTGTAATCATTGCGTGACTCCTTTCCACGCCATGTTAGTTCCAAATGCTGGATATTGTATTCCCTTCGGTTTCTGTACACAGCACGCAACCGCCTCGAAAGGCTTTGTTTGTAATAAATATCACTCACACAGTCTCTGATACGCCTTGCGAACAGTTTGCGCCATCAAGATTCTACGCTGACTCAGAAACGCCATGTATTCCATGCCTTCGAAGTTTTTTGGCAAAGCATGTTCCTCACATGCTTTGCGGTAACCATCTTCACCAAGTTTTTGGCGGTAATGATAGACATAGTCTTGAGGGGCTTTGTCCGAAATCTCAATATTGGTGGCGTAGTCGAGATAGGTGAAATTTGCAATCTGGTTTCTGTCACGGTCACTGGTAAACCCAATTCCAGACAAATAGTTCTTTGGGAAGATATGGTGCCTATCAATCGCATTCTTTGTTCCGCTGGATCCCAAAATAAAGTATTTGGATATCGGAGTGTTGCTGAACAGCATGGGTATATTGAGTACAATCTGAGCTGCCACATATCCATACCATGCAGGCGAAATAGCTGCCGCACTGTTCAGCTCATTAGGCAGAGTCAAACTAAAGTAATCGTCCGTAAATCGTGTTTCGATAACACGGTCAATATAAGCGATGAATTCACCTGCAGTATGAACATCACGCAAATCCGCAAATTGTTTCTCTACTTCAGACTCCGTAGAACCGGTGTAGAAATATGTAATGGTACTCATAAAGAACCACTTGCTGGTGCATTTCTTCAACTGCGCCGCATCCAGTTTGTAGTCGTATTTGGCGATCAGGTAAAGGACATAACTGAAAACGATAGCGTTGGACGATGCAATCAGCTTGTCGCTGATATATCCGGCCTCTGCCACGATGTTAATGAAACTGTGCCAGTTGTTAAGGTTCATGACCTTGTCCAAAGCGTCCTTGAAAATCTGGAGATTTTCATGCCGGACTTCATCAGAGAACTTTCCGGTCTCAAGATTTTTGCCTCTCAAAAGCATGTAGGCATATCTCAACCGGGCACGCTTGAAACCAACGCCAACGGCCATGCGAATCAGATGAGAAGGTTCAATTGCCAAAAGTGTGTTGTAAGAGGTGTTGGCGGCTGGTACTCTGGATGCTGCTGCAAACGCATTGATCTTATTGCTGGTTTCATTCTCGTAAACGGAGATAAGAGTCTGAATGAAGTTGTTCTCCGTCAGACTCTGTCCGCCAGAATTGACTCTGACGAAAATATCTGCGACATCTTCTTCGTCTGCCGTGTAACTGATTTCCAGAGTAGGTAGAGAATAATCAGACAAATTCAGAAGCGCATTGATGTTATCTTCGATTCTATCTTCTTCCTCGTCTGTCAGCAAGGGGAGTTCTTTCTTACCGCGGCCTTCGTTGGCTTCCTTGATAAAATGTCGCCGCAGAGAACTGATGGAATTGTCCTCTTTTGCCAGGAACACATCACTGATGCGACTGATCCACTCGGTGTCCTTTTCGTATGCCTGGGACCACACGGCAAATTCGCGAGTCAGCGGATTATAGGAGATTTTTATTTCACGATCTGCGAAATTCTTGTCCTTCACCTTGACCGCATACATAGCCGCAACAAGGGCAGTCAAACGCTGCTGACCGTCAATGACGAGTTCCTTAGGTTCTTCATAGGTTTTTGAGTTATCTCCAATCGCGCTCTTTTTGCTCTCATAATCAACTGGAGACTCCCACAGCATGATATAGCCAATGGGATAGCCCTTGAGCATAGAGTCAAACAACTCACGAACTTTATTGTCCCTCCAAACAAAAGGACGCTGAAGATCAGGCAGACCGATGCGGCCATTGCGTACATCCTTGACCAAATCCCCGACTTTACTGGGGATATTCTTAAACAGTTCTTTTCCCATATAGATCTCCTAAAATCGTCTTTATCTGTTTATCGATTGTCAGGCACAATCTCCACAATATCCTCGATTCTACAATCCAGCGCAGCGCAAATCTTCACGAGTATCTCCGTGGTAACATGTCTGTTCCGCCCCATCTTGGTGACGGATGCTGGGCTAATACCTGCCTTTTCACACAGGTCCTTTTTCTTCATGTCCTTATCGATGAGCAGCTTCCAGAGTTTTTTATAACTCACAGACATAAATATCTCCTCCGTACCGATATACAAAAAATGCTCTGCCGCTTGGCAGAGCATTCGGTCTATTGCAGCCATACTGCCAAGGCCTATTCCAACACTTGACAGCGTTGTTTATAATGATAGCACATTTGGGCAGGAAAAGCAAGAAAATGATAAATCCACACGAATTCCAACCCTGTTGGATTTCTTTTCGAGCTGCAAAAGAAACGGTTGAACCTCCGGGCAGTCAGAGCTACAATGCCAACACCTCATACCGAGGAGAAACTGATTGGAGGTCAAATGATGAATTATGAAATAAACCCGTTTCAGGACTACGAATCGATCACCATTGATGAGCTGGAGGATCAAGCTAACAGTCTACTGAATCTGGTAACGGAAGATCAGCGTCCACTGTGCGTATGTATGAATAACGGCAAGGAGTTTCTGCTGTTCTCTCAGGACCTGCTCGCTCCGATTTGTGATTCTGATTTTCGCTTGGTCCTGCTGTCAGCAATGCGGTATGCGATGGACAGAAACACATATATGCCCGCGGTAGTTTCCGATTACATTAAGCGCCACATTCGGTTTCTGGATGATAAGTTTCTCGTACTGGCTGCCGACGATATCCGGCGGCACCTTGAAGACTATGCAGAGCATGAACTGAATCCAAATCTTTGGCAGGGTCTTTTAGATGCACTTGAAACAGAGCAGAGAGAGCGTGCCACTCGTAAGGCGAGGAAGATTAGACCCTGCCCAGCCTGCGGGAAGCCCTTGGAGGTCATGAGCATTGCCGATAACCAGCATTCACCCGGCGGGTTCGATGTGATTGCTCACTGCCGGAACTGTCTCACCGATTACGAATGGTTCTGCGATAAGGATGGCGGTGTCTCAGATATGAAACAGTATTTTTTGGGGTAAGGCAGTGTAAAAACCGACGCTCACATGAACAAGCGCATTCTCGTATTTCAATATACTTTCCCTTAAAATGTCCCTCAAATTACGGGAATGCGATAGTTATTGAGGGAAAGCGAGTTTCACCTTTAGAGAGCAAATGCGTGATAGTATTCTTTGTCTATAGCGCCGCAGCTTCTGAGCCGCCACCCCCCGCAGAAACCACTTGCATAATACCCTCCCCAGAGTTACAATACAGACCACACAGCAACGAGAAACGCTTCCCGTCCGACATCGGTGAATCTTCACCGGAAACCGGGCGGGAAGCATTTTTGACCACATAGATTACCACAGACGGCGCTGGAACACCCGGAAACAGCGGAGATAAGAGCGTCAAAGAGTAAGTGAAACAAATTAAAAAGCGCCGAAAACCGCTATAAACGAGCGAAAAAAGTGTTCAGCATCCCTTTGGGAGCAGGATGCCGGGGGTTCAAGTCCCTCCACTCGGACCAAAAAGGCTCGAAGCTGATGCTTTCGAGCCTTTTTCTTATGCGTTTCTTCGCATCTGCGCAAAAAAATCTCGCGCCTTCAAATTTGATGGCGCGAGGTTTTCATTTTTCAGAACGGAAAGCCCATGGGGGTGAGCTTGCTCATTGCCTCGTTGGTCGCGTTCTCGCTCTGCGTGATCGCTTCGTTGACCGCGGCAACAATCATATCCTGAAGCATCTCGACATCGTCGGGATCGACGGCCGAGGGATCGATCTCGATGCTCTTGAGCGCGCGTGTGCCGATCATGGTCGCCTTGACTGCGCCGCCGCCGACCGTGGACGTGAACTCCTTGCTCTCAAGCTCCTGCTGCATCTTCATGAACTCTTCCTGCATTTTCTGAGCCTGCTTCATCATATTGCCGCCGCCCATACCGCCGCGGAATCCGCCTTTTGCCATATTAAAATTCCTCCTAAAATATTATACGAAACGTGTTTCTTTGAACTTCCGAAGCTCCTCGATGTCCCTTTTTGGCTTATCGTTATCCTCGAGAAGCTCCGAGATCGTTATTTTAAGGCTGCGCCCCGTGACAGCGTTTGCCGCCTCGCGCAGGCGCATGAGAACCGCCTGATTATTCACCGCGTTGTAGAAAAATCCGGGCACCACCTCGAGCGAGAGCGTATCGTAGCTCACGGTGCATCGAGTCTGCACGGGGTTGGTCAGTATCGGGATCACTCCGCGCGGAAGCGACTCCTCGGCATTTTCGACTATCGCCGCCCACAGTGCCTCGTTGTCCTGCGGCGCATCCGCCGCGCTCGCCGGAGCATCGGGATTCAGCTCGACGGGCGACTTTTTATCCAAAAGGTCATCCTCGGGCTGATACTCGGCAAAGTCGGCCGGGTCAAGCTCGTCTGCCGGATCGTCTTCGTATCGCGGCTGCGGCGCAGGCGGCTCATCGAGGTCAAACGGCGGCTCGTCAAGAGTCGAATGAAACTCTTCCTCATCATCGTCATCCTCGGCTGCCGGCACGGCTGTTCTCGCCGGCGCGTGCTTCAGGTCCTCCTCGATGCGCGATATGCGCGCACGAAGCTCGTCAACGCCTTCCGTCAGGCGCGGCTCGCACAGCGATATTATACACAGCTCCGCAGTGAGCTTTGCGCTTTTAGAATCGCGTATCTTCAAAAGAGAGTCCGAAACAATGTTTATCCGGTTAATAAGCTCGGCTTTCGTGAGCTTTTTGCAGAAAACACCCAAAATATCACGGCTGAAGCGGCCCGATATAAGATCTGCGCCTGCTTTCGGTGCAACCGCCAGCATGAGGCAGTCGCGCAGGAGCGTGTTCAGCTCATACAGCAGCGTCGCCGGATCCTTTCCGTCGCGCCAGAGGCTGTCAAAGAGCTTGAGCGCCTCATCGGTATTTTTCTTCACCGCGTAGTCAAGCAGCTGCGCCGTGCGGCGGTTTCCCGTAAGCCCCATCGCCGAGTACACGGCGTCGGTGTCGATATCGCTCTCACCCGAGCACTGGTCGAGCAGCGACAGCGCGTCACGCATACCGCCCTCGGCAAGTCCGGCGATAAGCTCGGCGGCGCTGCGCTCGAGCCTGAGATTTTCACACTGCGCAACATGCTCGAGATGGTCGGCGATAAGCTGCGCGTCAAGGCGCTTGAAGCTGTGCCGCTGGCAGCGCGAAAGTATCGTCGCCGGAACTTTGTTAAGCTCCGTCGTTGCGAGGATGAACACAAGGTGCTCCGGCGGCTCTTCAAGAATTTTCAGCAGCGCGTTGAACGCCGCCGTTGACAGCATGTGCACCTCGTCGATGATATACACGCGCTTTTTGACCGAGACAGGAGAAAACACGGCCTCCTCGCGCAGCTGGCGGACGTTATCCACGCCGTTATTGGACGCAGCGTCGATCTCGACAACGTCCATGATGCTGCCGTCCTCGATGCCGAGGCAGGCGGGGCACTTGCCGCAGGGATTGCCGTCCACGGGGTGCTCGCAGTTGAGCGCCTTGGCAAGTATCTTCGCGCAGGTGGTCTTGCCCGTGCCGCGCGTTCCGATGAACAGATACGCGTGCGAGGTGCGGCCTGTAGATATCTGATTTTTAAGCGTTTCCGTTATGTGCTTTTGCCCGACGACCTCGTCAAAGGTCTTAGGCCGCCACTTACGATATAAAGCCTGATACATAAATAATGATCCCTAATAAATAAAATGCGGCCCTTGACAAGACTGCACACCCAACTTCGAAAACTGACATATGCCCGTTACGCCGGCAGCCGGCTCAGAACCGGCACCCTCACGGCACACGAAAAGCACCGCTTAATGCTGCTCGGTTCCCCGCCTGACATGGTTCACGGGTTTCCGTTGCGCGAGACCGGCTCGTCAACGCTGCTTACCGGTGTCAGACGACACATGACAGATCCTATGTTGGGAATTCATTCCTGCTGTAGCGGATTGCAGGTTACAGGGCACCGCTGGCTCCCCAACTAGTGCAGCCTTGTCAAAAGCCGCGAAAATATTATAACTCAGATCAGCAATATAATCAACAAATATTTTCTTTACTTTTTTGAAAAGTGTGTTATAATACTAAAGCCGAGCAAGGTATGGGCCCGTAGCGCAGCTGGGAGCGCGTTCGGTTCGCATCCGAGAGGTCGAGGGTTCGAATCCCTTCGGGTCCACCAAAGCCAAGACTCCGTTCTCGTTTGAGGACGGAGTTTTGTTCTATATTATCCGCCATTCAATGATCCGTCCGCTGCGAGCGATCGCGGCGGACTTTTTCTTGCCTGTCGGGCGGCGATATGCTAACATAGGCCTGATAAATCGACACACAGGAGAAAAGCTATGGTAAAACAAAATCTGCATTGCCACACGA
>ENA-OZGK01000250-OZGK01000250.1-human-gut-metagenome-genome-assembly--contig:-NODE-250-length-14317-cov-6.198009_pt1 | contig 14317 bp, 12 predicted proteins | sample MGYA00244657_ERZ653660 | MGnify/ENA primary metagenome ERZ653660 (study PRJEB26926, sample SAMN06165211) | human gut metagenome | biome: ENVO:00009003; feature: ENVO:2100002; material: ENVO:00002003... | reverse complement strand
ATCTCCACGCGTAAGATCGTCGGCAGCGTCAGATGTGTATAAGAGACAGGTTCTACGGGGTGGTATTGGTCAGCTCAAAGCCGATGGCAACATAGGTCTTGCCGCCGATGGTCTTTGCGCCGACACCCAGCGCGGTAAGCTCCAGCGTTATGCCGTGTTTCTCTGCGCCGCCACGCTCATCCTTCACGGTGTTGAGCAGGGCTTGAACATTGAGCCGGTTCGCCGTGATGGTTTGCGCGGCTGCGGCCTCGTAGAAAAGCGGCACAAAGGCATCCGGCTTGCTGCTTTTTGTATCAAAGCAGAGCTGCACCTGCCGCACCACGGTCTTTTCGTCGCCCTTTGTTTTCCAGAGCGTCTCACCGGTCAGGCTGTCCGCGCCGTGTTTCTCCTCGATGTGCTCGATGGCCAGCCTCTTGATGTCGGCATCGTTTTCAAAGCTCGTCCCGAATGTATTATTCAGCGCGTCAAGATAGGCGCTTTCCACCTTGGCGTCAAACTCGGGGTTGCCGGGGTCGCTGTCGCTGCAGGCGGTGAACAGTGCCAGTGCCATGATACCGACCAGCAGAACAGCCGCAAGACGCTTTAACTTTTTCATGCAATGCTCCTTTTATAAAATGCAGGGGGCCCGTGCGGATGCACAGGGCATTCTGCTTTCATTTTACAGCAGCGCGGCGGCGTTCGTCAATGGCAAGTGTGCCTGTTTTTTGCCGGGATTTTTGGGCAGAGCGCAAAAAGCCCGGGCGGGGCAGGACGATTTGGAATGCGCGCCGCGTGTGCTCTGCGCATATTCAGCGGAAGAATTATTTTTATTTTCGGGATAGCGGAGCGTCTGCGGACGCTCCGCTATCCCATTTTCACGGGAGGGGTCGTAAAGGCAAGCGGCATTTACCGCAACCAAAACAAAAGCCCCGGAGGGCGGGTGCTCTCCGGGGAAGAAAGGACTGATGATTCTTTACTTATTTGTGGTAGTTGGGGTTCTTGACCTTGAACGCAATTGCCATGTAGCTATGCTTGCTATCTCCCTTGACAACAACGCCAATGTCTGTCCAAGCGCCATTCTGGTTGATATTGACATTTGTATCGGTATTGACCTTCTTCGAGATCTCGTTCAGAATGAGACCCAGTATCGTATCCTCATAGGAGAAGTTCGTCGCCACGAGAACCGTCAGATACTCTTTGTCCTTACCCTTTACTTCGCCGCCAAGAACGAACTTATAACCAAAGATGCTGCCAGAAGCATTGATCTTCTCATCCAAGAACTTTTCTGCTTCAGCCTTCAGGGCTTTGTTATTATCTACGCTTGCAGTGCTGGTGCTGTACTTGCCCAGAACCTTATCCTCAGCCGTTGTGTCCTCTTTCATGCTGCCAGTGTTGCCGCCGCCGGAACAGGCAGTGAGCATCACCATAGCCATTGCGCCTGCAAGCAGCAGAGCGACGATCTTTGACAGTTTCTTCATAGGGGTATCCCTCCAATCAGCGTTTTTTGTGGATATGTTTCTTTTTTCTCGAAAGGCTTTCGCAACCATCGTTGCCTTTCTGCCCTGATTATATCCGACACCTGACGGTTTTGTCAATCGGGAATATCGCTAAACTTCCTGAAGCAGTTTCGTGAAAATGATGAAAATAAGCGGGTTTTGTTGCAGTTCTGATATGTTCTGGAATCAGCTTTGTCGACAATCTACGGAATCTCCGTTTCCCTGTCCCGGCGGCGCAGTTTTGCCGGGTGCGGGAACACTTAAATTTGGATATATGTTGTGTTGGCAAGCGTTAACTTTCTTGAAAAGGGTTCGCCCTCTCAGGCGCTCCCGCGCCAGCTCTCCCAAAGGGAGAGCCAAGCCGTAAAGTTCAGCGCTAAAGTATTAGGCGCAAAGAGAAACTTCTCGGCAGTGGACTTGGCTCTCCCTTTGGGAGAGCTGGCAAAGCCGCAGGCTTTGACTGAGAGGGCGAGCCACTTTCTCCATTATTTTGCCTTTTTACACATTTTCACCACGTTTTAGTGGTAAAATCATGTCCAGATTGAAACGAACTTGGAGGAAATACCCATGCAACACTGTCCCGCCCGCGCGGCACAGCGGCTGGCGGCGGCAGTTCTGGCGCTGGTTTTGCTGCTGTGCGCCTTTTTGCCCCATGCCCACGCCGCTGAACTGAAAGAGAAAAACGGCATCTGGCTGCTCAGCTTCGACACCAGCCACATTCTTTCCATCGGCAACCAGACCTCCGGCAAGTGCAGCCTGTACGCGCTGCGCTATGCCCGCACCATTCTGGACGGCAAGGTGTGCTCCGGCAGCGGGATGTGGTCGAACGGTGCGGTGTGGTCCGCAGCGGGCTACACCGGGTACTCCGGCACCCGCGCCGAGTGCCTGAAAAAGCTGTACAGCGAGCTTTCCGCCGGGCATCCGGTGATCGTGCACCTGAAAAATACCACGGTCAGCGGGGTAAAGCGCCACACGAACCGCACCTCTACTTATGAATACCACCTGACTTCCTCCGGCTGGAGCGAGGTGAACTACCCCCACATTGCCACCAGCAGCACCTACGGCCACTGGGTATGCGTGGCGGGCATCTCCCCCACCGCCGACCCGGAAAACCTGACCGAGAGCGATTTCTACGCCCTCGACCCCGCCCGGGTAACGGCAAATGGACGGCTTGCCGTCACCCGCCTGCTGGATCATACCCTGTGGGTGGAAAATTCCCCCCTCAAGGTGCTGGGGTGAAAATATAATATGATAAAACAGAGCGCCTGACACTGCGGTGTCAGGCGCTCTGTTTCTATTCAGTTTCTTAATACCCCTTCACCGAGAACCCGCGCTCCCACGGGTCGGGCGGGATGTCCTTCTGGCGGATGCCGGTGATCTGGATATAGTCGCTTTTCTGGATCATGGCAAACAGGGAGATGAATTTATCCGGGTCGCCCTGCACCTCCAGCGTCACGCTGCCATCATCCTCGTTCTGCACCCAGCCGGTCAGGTCAAGGGTCTGCGCGGCGTACCGCGCCCGGTAGCGGAAACCTACCCCCTGCACCTGCCCGGTGATGATGTAGCGCCGCCGCACCGTGCCTTGTGGCAGTGCGGGCGGGGTGCGATCCTTTTTGGAAAGAAAATCAAACACGGCAGTGTCCCTTTACAGCTCCTGATAAGCGGTCATCAGGGCGGGAATGAACTGCTTTTTGCGGCTCACCACGCCCGGCAGCGTCCAGCTGGCATCGGCGGCGGGCTGGGTGTCGAAGCCATCCGTCAGCACCTCGGCGGCGTAGCGCCCGTTGCAGATGACCACGCTCTCCTCCTTGGGCACGTCGGTCAGCAGCATATAGATATCCTCCACGTTCTGCTTGTTGCGCGCTTCCTCGAGATAGGGCTTCAGCAGCGCCTCGGCGGCGGTCAGGTTCTTGCGGGTCATATAGCTGCCCTGCGCCACACCAAAGCGGATATCGCCGCACATGAACACCTTGAAATCCTGCAAGAACACTTCCTCGGCGGTCTTGCCGTCCAGCTTTTCGCCGGCTTCGAACATCTCGTTGGCAAACTCGTTGATGTCCACCCCGGCGATCTTTGCCAGACGGTTGGCGGCGTTCACGTCAACGGGGGTGCAGGTGGGGCTGCGGAATACCAGTGTATCCGAAAGGATGGCAGCCAGCAGCAGACCGGCGGTCTTTTGCGGGATGGTCACGCCGTTTTCATCGTACATCTGGGTGACGATGGTGGCGGTGCAGCCCACCGGCTGGTTGCGGAAGTACACCGGGCCGCTGGTCTCCAGACTGCCGATGCGGTGGTGGTCGATGATCTCCAGAATCTCGGCCTGATCGAAGCCCTCCACCGCCTGTGTGGCCTCGTTGTGGTCCACCAGAATGATGCGGCGCTTGCGCAGGTTGATGATATTGCGGCGGCTGATCATACCGCAGTACTTGCCGTCTGCATCCAGAATGGGGAAATACCGGTGGCGCACCTTTGCCATCACACGGGTGACGTCTGCCACCGGGGTGACGAGGGTGAATTTCATGATATCGTCCCGGGTCATGTAATAGGAGATGGGCGCGCACTGGCTGATGAGCTTTGCCGCCGCGTAGGTATCGCAGGGGGCGCTCATAATGGCTACGCCGGTCTCGGCGGCAATGTGCTGGATGGTGCGGCCCACCTTTGCGCCGTTGCAGATGATGATGAGAGAAGCTTCCTTCTCGATGGCGCAGAGCTGGCTTTCGTAGCGGTTGGTCAGGATGACGATATCACCCTTTTCCATGCTGCTTTCCAGCATTTCCGGGGTGGCGGTGCCGATGCGGATGTGGCCGGTGGTGCACACTGCGTCCTCGCTGCCCACCACCATGGTGGCGCCCAGCGTTTCCAGAATATTGCGGTAGCTGGTGCGGCTCTTGGCAAGGATACCGGTGTCGAACAGGTCCATGTTGGCGGTGGCGATATCCTTCACCGTGATGACGCCCTGCAATTCGTCATCCTCGCTGGTCACGGGGAGGGTGTCGATCTTCTGGTCGCGCATGATCTCCCACGCCTTGCGCAGGCTGGTGGAGCCGGGGATGCCGGGCACCTGCCGGTAATCCACGTCCCGAATTTTAGGGTTGACATCGGTGCACATCCGGGGCGGCGTGACCCCGAACTTTTTCAGCACAAATTCTGTTTCCTGATTCATCTTGCCCGCACGCCGGGCCTCGCAAACCAGATCGCTGGTCTTGTTTTTCAGCTCTGCATAGGCAATGGCAGAGCAAATGGAGTCGGTGTCCGGGTTGCGGTGCCCGATGACAACGACCTTGTGCGCAGTTTGCTGCATAGTTTACCCCCTTATGGGTCTTACCTTCTTATCATTTACCAAACAGCGCCCCTCTCCTGCACAGCGGGGCGGGCTGCAACCTTATTTTAACACAACTGCGTCCGGGGGTAAAGGGCACGCAGCGCGGCGGGCTGTTGCTTTTTGACACTTTCTTGTATACAACCTCTTGCATTTCGACAGCTTCCGCTGTATGATAGAGATATTCGAGCTTTTTTGTCATTTGCAACGGAGGACAGCATGAAATCGTCCAAATTCACATCCACTCCCCTGTTTCCACGGCAGGCGCTGGTGGCGCTGCTGCTGCCGCTGATCGCGGAGCAGGCGTTAAGCGTGACCATTGGTCTGGCTGATACCCTGATGGTGTCCTCGGTGGGCGAAGCCGCCGTGTCCGGCGTAAGCCTTGTGGACAGCTTCAACACCCTGATGATCCAGATCATGAGCGCACTGGCGACCGGCGGCGCGGTGGTCACCAGCCAGTACATCGGCCATCAGGAGCCAAAAAACGCCAAGGCGGCGGCTGCGCAGATCCTGTTCGTGCTGTCCAGTTTCAGTGTGCTGGTGGCGGCGGTGGTCATCGGCGGACGGCACGCCATCCTGCGGGGCATCTTCGGCTCCATTGATGCGGACGTGATGCACTACGCCGAGACCTACTTTTTGCTTTCGGCGCTGAGCTACCCCTTCATCGGCCTGTACAACGCCGGTGCGGCGCTGTTCCGGGCGCAGGGCAACAGCAAGATCAGTATGCTGTCCAGCTTGGTGATGAACGTGGTGAACATCGGCGGCAACGCGGTGCTGATCTACGGCTTCGGCATGGGGGTCATGGGCGCGGCGCTGGCAAGCCTTGTGTCCCGCGCCATTGCCTGCGCAGTGGTGCTGTATCTGCTGCAAAAGCCGGGCTGCGCCCTGCGGGTGGACAGCCTGCGGGCGATGGCTCCGAACGGCGGGCTGATCCGGCGCATCCTGCGGGTGGGCATCCCCGCCGGCATCGAGAACGGCATGTTCCAGATCGGCAAGCTGTCGGTCTCCAGCCTGACCTCCACCCTTGGCACGGCAGCCATTGCCGCCAATGCCGTTGCCAATACCACCACCACCTTCCTGAACATCCCCGCCAACGCCGTGGGCATGGCTGCCCTGACCGTGGTAGGCCAGTGTCTGGGCGCGGGCGAAAAGGAGCAGGCAGTGTACTACTCCCGCCGCCTGATGCTGACCGCCTACTGCGGCGCGTGGGTGATGAACCTTTCGGCCTTCTTCTTCGCCAACCGGTTCGCAGTGTCCCTGTTCAACCTCTCGCCGGAGGCGCAGGCCATGGCGCTGGACATCATGGTGTGGTTCAACATCGTTTCCCTGTTCGTGTGGCCGTCCAGCTTTACCCTGCCCAACATCCTGCGCGCCGCCGGTGACGCCCGGTTTACCATGACCGTAAGCATCGTGTCCATGTGGGCGTTCCGGGTGGGCTTCTGCTATCTGGCAGTGCTGTGCTTCGGCGGCGGGCTGCTGAGCATCTGGATGGGTATGTATCTGGACTGGGTGTTCCGTTCGCTGTGCTTCTACCTGCGCTTCCGCCGGGGCAGCTGGCTGGAGCAGAGTGTGATTTAAACTTTTAGCATCCACCCCTTTACCGATCCTTACAGACCGGTGAAGGGATGGATTTTTCTTTTTTTGCAGGAAACCGCCGCTCTGATTCGTATTATCAGTAGCAGAACGATGGTATTTTTTACAAGTTCCACAAATTATTTTTTCAGCGCTTGACAAAGTTTTCACCTTTCGTTCTTGCAATCTTCATCGTTCGGGCGTATAATTTCTCAATGCTATCGAGTTCTGCTCTTCTGCAAAAGGAGGCTATTCTATGAAACGCAGCTGGCTTGCGCGCCACCCCATCGGGTTCATGGCGCTGTATACGATATTTTATCTTTCCGTTTTTCACTCTCTGGAGGCAAACGTCCCCCTGCGCAGCATTCTGGTGCACTGCCGTCTGGACGATCTGATCCCCTTCTGCAAATATGCGGTGATCCCCTACTTTGCATGGTTTTTGTGGATCCCCTTCACCCTGTTCTATCTGCTGTGGAAGGCCCCGCGTGAGGACTTCTGGCGGCTATGCCTGCCGCTGTTCTCCGGCATGACCATTGCACTGGCGTGCTACGCGGTGCTGCCCACGGCGCTGGACCTGCGCCCCTACTGGGTGCCGGGCAGCGATATCTTTGCGCAGACTGTGCGCTTTTTGTACCGTACCGACACCGCCACCAATGTCTGTCCGTCCATCCATGTGTTCAACTCGGTAACGCTGCTGCTGGCGTACTACCGCAGCCGCATCTTTGATGCGCCCCGCCGCCGCTGGATGCGTCCCGCAGCCGCCGTGCTGTGCGTTTCCATCGTCTGCTCCACCGTGCTGCTCAAGCAGCACAGCTGCATTGACGTAGCCTTGGGTGCGCTGCTGGCACTGGCGCTGGACAGCGCCTTTACCGCCCTCGAGCGCAGTCAGCTGCCGCAGGTGCGGAGAGCCTAAGGAAGAAAGAAAAAGCGACTCCTGTCAGCGCCTTTGGCGCTGGCAGGGGTCGTTTTTTCATTTCCTTTTTTAAAACAGCCCCTCGGGCAGGCAGATATCCTGCTTGGGGACTTTTGTCCACGCAAAGTCCGGCACAAGGCTTTCCGGGGTGCGGGGGGCAGGCTCTGGCTGCAAGCCGTAAGCATACGCCAGCTTGCCGATGATCTCCGGGGCGGTATATTTTGCCCGCAGATTTTCAAGGCTCTGGTCGCCGTCCCGCTTGGACAGCCGCCGCCCGTCCGCTGCCAGCAGCAGCGGGCAGTGGGCAAAGCGGGGCGGCTGCAAGCCCAGCAACCGGTACAGGTACAGCTGCCGCGCCGTGGAGGAAAGCAGGTCTGCCCCGCGCACCACCTCGGTGACGCCCATGCGGGCATCGTCCACCACCACCGCCAGCTGATAGGCAAATACGCCGTCTGCCCGGCGCAGGTAGAAGTCGCCGCAGTCCCGCAGCAGGTTTTCCGTATGGATGCCCATGCAGCCGTCCGTAAAGGTGATGGCCTCGTCCGGCACCATCAGGCGGTAGGCAGGGGCTTTCTTTTTGCGCTTTTCCGCGATCTCCTCCGGCGTCAGCCCCCGGCAGGTGCCCGGGTAGATGACGTTGCCGTCCGAGGTGTGAGGTGCGCTGGCGGCGTGCAGCTGGGAGCGGGAGCAGAAGCATGGGTACACCAGCCCCCTCTGCTCCAGTTTGCGGTAGCTTTGGGTATAGATGTCCCCGCATTCGCTCTGGTAATAGGGCGCGTGTGCGCCGCCGGTGCTGCCGCCCTCGTCCCATGTAAGCCCCAGCCACGCAAGGTCCTGCTCCAGCAAGTCGGCGTAGACGCGGGGGCAGCGCTCGGCGTCCAGATCCTCAATACGCAGCACGATGCGCCCGCCCTGACTTTTTGCGCTGAGCCATGCCAGCAGGCTGCACGCCAGATTGCCCAGATGCAGCCGTCCGCTGGGGCTGGGCGCAAAGCGCCCGGTGACCGGGCGGCTGGTGGTTGCAGGGACTTTGTTTTGCATGGGTGTGCTTCCTTTCGCTTTACTGGTTTTTTCTCATTATAAGCCCTTGCTGTGCAAAGGTCAATGCGCATAAAAAAGCCGCCGCAGGCGGCAATGCCTGCGGCGGCTGTAAGGTCGGCTGCTCAGTGCAGCTCCGGCCAGTAGCCCTTGTTGGCTTCGATCATATCGTCCAGAATGGCCTTTGCAACGCTCATGCTGGGCACAGTCTTGTTCAGGGTAAAGGCCTGCAGCACCTTCTCGTAGCTGCCTTCCACGCAGCCCTCCACCAGCAGCTTTTCGCTGTTGAGCTGCTGCATCATCAAGCCCTGCTGGAACAGCGGGATGTTGTCCCGGGCAATGACCTCCGGGCCGTTTTTGCCGATGTAGGCGGGCAGCTCCACCATTGCGTCATAGGGCATATTGGGGATCGCGCCGCGGTTCTCGGTGATGATGAGGAAGCGTGCCTTGGTGTCGTTCTTCAGCGCAGCGGAAAGATCTGCGATCCAGTCGCCGTGGCTGCCGGCATAGAAGGTGTTGGCGTCCACCTCGCCGGTCTTGAGGTAGTGGTCGATGCCGTCGAACAGGTTCTTTTCGCGGGTCTCCTCCACCTCGTTGGCGCGGGTGTGGTTCGGGTCCGAGTGCTCCACGAACTCCTTGGCCTGCAGATAGTAGTTCAGGTAGGTGTTGGGCAGGTACTCCGGGAAGTTTTCCATGATCTCGTACTCGCCCTTCCACACATAGTACCAGCTGCCCTTGGTGTGGCGGTTCTGGCTGCTGGAGGAGGTCAGCGCGCCCATGCCCTTGAGGTAGCTTTCCGGCAGAAGGATCTTGTTCTCCTTGATGTAGGCGCGCAGCTTGGGCATCAGGTCCTCGCCGTGGTACTGGATGGAGGTGAACCAGCCAAAGTGGTTCAGGCCAAAGTAATCGTAAACGATCTCCTTCTTGTTCTGGATGCCCATGGCAGCTGCCACCACATCAATGATGGCGATGGGCATATCGCAGATGTTGATGATCCGTGCCTTCGGGCGCAGCTTGCGGCAGGCTTCGGATACGATGGCGGCGGGGTTGGAGTAGTTCAGGATCCAGTAGTCCTTCTTGGCATACTTTTCCACGTCGTCGATCAGCTTGATCATGGGGAAGATGGTGCGCATTCCGTAGGCCATGCCGCCGCAGCCGCAGGTCTCCTGTCCCACGCAGCCGTGGCGCAGAGGGATCTTTTCGTCCTGCTCCCGCATGGCGTAGCCGCCCACGCGCATCTGGGCAAACACAAAAGAGGTATCCGTGTAAGCCTGCTGCACATCGGTGGTGACCACCAGCTTGATGTTGGTATTCAGCTCCTTGTGCAGGACCCAGTCCACCACAACGGCAACCTTGTCCTGCCGCTCCTTGTTGATATCGAACAGACGGATCTCGTCCACTTCCAGTTCTTCCCGGCGCAGGGCGATGGATTTGACGATACCGGCGGTAAAAGTGCTGCCGCCGCCAGCGATGGTAATGACCATAGTATAAACGCTCCTTTTTTGTATTTTCAGGTTAGCCCGGCGCAATCCGCCGGGACGCGGAAAAGCGGTTTACTGGTTTTCCAGCTGTGCTTCCACAGCACGCTTGATATCGGCTACCTGCAGACCGTAAACGATCTGGATATCGGTACCCTTTTTCACGATGCCGCTGTTCGGCAGTTTGTTGATGGCAGCTTCGTCCAGCTTTGCGGGGTCCTTGATGTTTACCCGCAGACGGGTGAAGCAGTTGTCCACCGACAGGATGTTTTCCTTGCCGCCCAGACCATCGATGACGCACTGCACCTCGGCAGCGTTCTTCACGCTTGCCTTCTTGGCGGGTGCATCGCTCCCCGCGGTCTCGGTGCTCACCTCTTCCCGGCCGGGGGTGTGGATGTTAAAGGTCTTGATCAGCAGGGTAAACACCACAAAGTACACCGCGATCTGGCACAGCGCCAGCAGGTACAGGATGGGATAGTTGGTCTTATCTGCACCGGCAGAAAGGTTCATCAGCACTGAGCCGAGGAGGTTGGTGGTAAAGCCGGTGACATGGAAGATGTGCAGCAGCACGATGAACAGGCCGGAGATGCAGGCGTGTGCCACCCACAGGATGGGCGCAGAGAAGCAGAACATGAAGTCCAGCGGCTCAGTGATGGAAGCCAGAGAAGCGGTAAAGGCCAGCGGCACCAGAACGGCAGCGGTCTTTTTGCGGTTTTCCTTGCGGGCGCAGAAGATGAAGGCTGCCACGATGCCAAAGTAGCCGAAGGTCTTGGTGAAGCCGGTGTACATCCACACGATGCCGTCCGAGAAGGGCAGACCCATGCTGTACTCCATCATCATGACGATGTAGGAGCCGGTGTAGGTGGCATCGCCCACGGTCAGGCTGTTGCCCAGTGCAGAGAACTGGAAGGGGGTGTAGATGAGGTGGTGCAGGCCGGTGGGGATGAGGAAGCGCTCCAAAAAGCCGTACAGGAACAGGCCGAAGTTGCCGGAGGTGGCGATCAGGTCGGTCAGTGCGCTGATCACGTTCTGCACCGGCGGCCAGAAGAAGCAGGAGCCAAAGCCGAACAGGATGGAAAAGACCACCATGCAGGTAAAGGACCAGCGGTTGCCGGAGTAGATCTGGGTGATGATGCCCTTGAACTGCTTTTCACAGGTGCGGTTGTACACCCAGCCGCAGACCAGACCCAGCAGGATGCCGCCGAACACGCCCATATCCACCGTCTGGATGCCGAACACGGTGGACTGACCGGTGCCGTACAGACCCACCATCGGGTCAGCCTCGGCCAGCATACCCAGTTGGGTCAGAGTGACGTTGCCGGCGGTCAGGTACATAAAATAGCTCATCAGGCCGATGATGGCAGCCTGCTGCTTGTTCTTTTTGGCCAGCGCTGCTGCGATGCCCACGCAGAACATCAGGCTGAGGTTATTGATGATGACCATGATGCAGTTGTAGATCAGCTGTCCCAACAGCTTGATGGGGGTCCACTGCAGAACGGGGATCATCGCGCTAAGGCTTGTGCTGGTAAGCAATGCGCCCAGCACAAGGATCAGGCCTGCTGCCGAGATATACGACAGCGGTGAGAGCATGGCTTTGGAGAACTTTTCCAAGCCATTCATGACTTTTTCTTTCATCGTGTAATACTCCTCACTTTTTGACTTGACTGTTTGGGGGGATGATTTCTATTCCGCAGGGCTTCCGGACGCCCTGTTGAAGCGTTTTATCCTACGATCTTGGTCAGGTGGATGAGCAGATAGACCTGCTCCTGATGATCCAGCTCATAATCAAATTCCTGCCGCAGATAGGCATTGATGCGCTGCAAGCACACCTCGTTGCGGCTGTCGCGCTGCAAAAGCACCGTATACATGGATTCCAGCCCGGCGTCCTGCCACGGGGTGTGCCGCAGGATGCGCGCCGCCAGAAACTTGAGGTGTACGGTCAGGCGGGTGGTCTCAAGGCTTTCTTCCTCAAAGGTACAGTGATAGGTATCGCAGATGATCTCCTTGACCGCCTTGACGAACTTTACGGTATCATAGGCCAGCGCGCCGTCCGCCGCACCGGCTACCAGATGCAGGGCAATGTAGCCCGCTTCGTCCTCCGGCAGCTGTACGCCGCAGAACTGCCGGACAAGTTCCAGCGCCCTTTGCCCCACTGCGTACTCCTTCGGGTACAGCATCCGGGTCTCCGAGAGCATGAGGTTGGGCAGAAAGGTGCCCTTTTCCACACGTTCCAACGCAAAGCTGATGTGATCCACCAGCGAGATGGTGCTTTTGCTGCTGAGCAGGATGCCCTGCTCCTCTGCCGCCAGCGAGATGCGCTCGGCGGCCTGCATCACCTGCGGGGTAACGTTATCCAGCATCTTGAGGAACTTGGTCTGCAGCTCGTTCTGCACATAGTACACCTTGGAAACGCGGCTTTTGTCGATCACGTCCCCCGGGCGGCGGCCAAACCCAAGCCCGTTGCCCACGAGAATGGCTTCCCTGCCGTCCGGCATGACCACCGACACCGCATTGTTATTGAATACCTTTACAGCCTGCATCGCCGCACTCCTCCGCTTCCATGCCGCAGCTTTTATAAAAAGAAAAGGGCACAAGAACCAAAGGGATGCCGTTGCCGCCTTCCCTCTGATGCTCATGCCTGATCGAACAGTTACACGCACTGATAAATTCACTTGTCTGCCTTTGATTATACGAGCCAGCGCGGAGAATGTCAATGCGTGGAACTGCCCGAAATTCAAGCTGTATTTTTGTATATCCTGCACAGGTCTGCTTGAAATTCGTCCTGCGCAGAACGATTGACAACGCCGGGCGCAGAACGTATACTTAGGGTGTAGATCCCGCTTTGCTCCGGCGGCTTGCCGGGGCACCAGTTACGGAGGTTTTTCTTATGACATCGAAATATATCCGCTCCCTTGCGCTGCTGCTGTGCGCCGCTTTCCTGGGCTGTCTGCTGGCAGCCTGCGGCGGCTCTGCAAGCAGCCCCGCATCCAGCGCTGCACCCGCTTCGGACAGCGCATCCGCTTCCGGCAGCAGTGAGCTGCCCTCCTCCACCACAGAAGCCAACACCGGAGAGCTGAACCCCGGCAACTTTGACGAGAACTCGGTGTTCTCCATCACCGGCACATCCAACGCCTTTGCGCCCTGTCTGGGCTGGGGGCCCGGCGTATCCGGCTGCTCCTTGAAATCGGTCATCGCGGCGGCATCGCTGCTGCAATGGGCCGAGGGCGCACGGATGTCCAGCCGCTCCCCGGAGGCCATTCAGGATGCCTTTTACAGCTGGTACGACGGCCTGACCGACAACCAGCAGGAAGGCTTTGCCGAGGCTTGGCCGCTGGTCAAGGACGCCGCGCTGGACCTGCTCAGCGACAAGGACAGCATGACCGGCCGCATCGCGGACGCAGGGCTGGACGCTGACACCCTGCCCGGCTGCACCCTGAAAAACTGGCAGGCGCTGCAAAGCGTGCTGGACGATATCGTGCCGGAGACGAACGGCGAGGCTTAAACGCAACCTTAAATTTTAAAGCGCAATGGGGCGCTGACCGTATGGTCAGCGCCCCATTTTGTCGTTATACCTTTTTCAGCACATACTGGCGGGTGCCCATGCCCACCTTCTCGGCCTGTTCAAGGGTGGCCTTCCACTCGATGTTGGGGTTGGAGTCCTTGAAGTTGTCGTGGTAGCAGTTCCAGCCCGGCTTTGCAAGGTTTGCACCCAGCTGGCTGTTGGGCAGCGGGGCGGCATTCAGGCAGGCGTCCACGCAGGCCTGATCCAGCGCCACAGGGTCAAAGGACGCAAAGATACCGATATCCGGCAGGATGGGTGCATCGTTCTCGCAGTGGCAGTCGCAGTTGGGGCTGATGTCCTGCACCAGAGAAATATGGAAGCAGGGACGGCCATGACAGACTGCCTGTGCATATTCTGCCATCTTACGGTCAAGAAGTTCATTCGCACTGCTGTTTGGATTGTATACTGCATCAAAACCGCAGGCTCCGATACAACGGCCGCAGCCTTTACATTTATCATAATCAATGACTGCTTTTTTATTCGGATATGTAATCGCATCACTTCCGCACTCTTTCGCGCAGCGACGGCATCCGCGGCAGAGTTCTTCATTTACTGCAGGTTTTCCGCTGGCATGCTGTTTCATCTTACCTGCGCGGCTTCCGCATCCCATTCCGATGTTCTTGAGAGCACCGCCGAAGCCGGTTGCTTCATGACCTTTGAAGTGGCTTAAGCTGATAAAAATATCCGCATCCATGATCGCATGTCCGATAAATGCGGTCTTGCAGTATTCTCCATTTACAACAGGAACTTCTACTTCATCAGTTCCGCGAAGTCCGTCTCCGATGATAATCTGACAGCCTGTCGTAATTGTATTAAATCCATTCAGATTTGCACAGTCCAGATGTTCCAGTGCGTTTTTTCTGCTTCCCGGATACAGTGTATTGCAGTCTGTCAGAAACGGCATACCCCCCTGCTCTTTACACAGATCTGCTACTGCTTTGGCATAGTTCGGACGTAGGA
>ENA-OZGK01000248-OZGK01000248.1-human-gut-metagenome-genome-assembly--contig:-NODE-248-length-14331-cov-6.491874_pt1 | contig 14331 bp, 9 predicted proteins | sample MGYA00244657_ERZ653660 | MGnify/ENA primary metagenome ERZ653660 (study PRJEB26926, sample SAMN06165211) | human gut metagenome | biome: ENVO:00009003; feature: ENVO:2100002; material: ENVO:00002003... | reverse complement strand
AAGATCGTCGGCAGCGTCAGATGTGTATAAGAGACAGGAGCCCGCGCCGGGGGATTTTTACGCATTCAGGGCAGCGCGATGCACCGCGAAAAAACAGGGCCATCCGTTCGGATGGCCCTGTGAGATATTATGCCTCGTCGTCCTGATTTGTGCTGAACTCCGCCAGCGTCAGGCCGGGATTTTTCTGCTCCGCCCAGCGGATGCTCCACTCATTATTGAAGATGAGCAGGTTGTGGCCGCGGAAGTCCTGCACCCACTTCGTGTCGGAAGCGAGGTTGAGCGCCGTGGGGTCGGTGCCCTCGCTCGTGATCCAGCGAATATAGGAATACGACAGGTCGTGGCGGCGGATGTCGATGTTGTACTCGTTCTTGAGCCGGTACTCCAGCACCTCGAACTGCAGCACGCCGACCGCACCGACGATGACCTCCTCCATGCCGCTGTTCGGCTCGTGGAAGATCTGGATGGCGCCCTCCTGCGCGATCTGGGTGACACCCTTGACAAACTGCTTGCGCTTCATGGTGTCCACCTGCGAGATGACGGAAAAGTGCTCCGGCGCGAACGTCGGGATGCCCTCGAAGCGCACGCGCAGCTTCGGGTCGCAAATCGTGTCGCCGATGGAGAAGATGCCGGGGTCGAACACGCCGATGATGTCGCCGGCGTAGGCCTCATTGATGATCGCACGCTCCTGCGCCATGAGCTGCTGCGGCTGCGCGAGCTTGAGCGTCTTGCCGCCCTGCACGTGCAGGTACTCATGGTCGCGCTCGAACTTGCCCGAACAGATGCGCATGAAGGCGATGCGGTCGCGGTGGGCCTTGTTCATGTTGGCCTGAATTTTAAAGATGAAAGCGGAGAACTCGTCCCGGCAGGGGTCCACCGGCTCGCCGGTCAGGCTGTCCACGCGGGCCAGCGGGGCGGAGGTGAGCCGCAGGAAGTTTTCAAGGAAGGGCTCCACGCCGAAGTTGGTCAATGCAGAGCCGAAGAACACGGGGCTCAGCTCACCGCGCAGCACCTTGTCCAGATCAAACTCCTCGGCAGCGCCGTCCAGCAGTTCGATCTCGTCCACCAGCTGCTGGTGCAGGTAGGGGGTCAGCAGCTCGTCCAGTGCGGGGTCGCCCAGCTCGGCCTCGGTCTCGCTGACCTTCTTCACGCCGTTGGCGCGGCCGTCGCTGGAAAAAGCCAGCACCTTGCGTGCGTTGCGGTCGAACACGCCCTTGAACTCCTTGCCGCAGCCGATGGGCCAGTTCATGGGGTAGGTCTTGATGCCCAGAATTTCCTCGATGTTCTCCATCAGCTCAAAGGGGTCGCGGGCTTCGCGGTCCATCTTGTTGATGAAGGTGAAAATGGGGATATGGCGCAGGGTGCAGACCTTGAACAGCTTGATGGTCTGGGCCTCAACGCCCTTTGCGGCGTCGATGACCATGACGGCAGAGTCTGCCGCCATCAGGGTGCGGTAGGTATCCTCCGAGAAGTCCTGATGGCCGGGGGTATCCAGAATGTTCACGCACTTACCGGCGTAGTTGAACTGCAGCACCGAAGAGGTAACCGAGATACCACGCTGCTTTTCAATGTCCATCCAGTCGGACACGGCGTGCTTGGCGCTCTGCTTGCCCTTGACGGAGCCAGCCTGATTGATGGCTCCACCGTACAGCAGCAGCTTTTCGGTAAGGGTGGTCTTACCTGCGTCGGGGTGGCTGATGATGGCGAACGTCCTGCGGCGTTCGATCTCTTCACGATTTGTCATAGATGATATTTCTCCTGAAATGGATGGAACTTCTTCCGGCATCGCTGCGCGATGCCGGAAGAAGCATTTTTACACATACGCACTTTATTCTATACGAAAACGCGTGATAATGCAAGGGTTTTCGTTATTTTTTCAGGATCAGGCAGGGCAGAGGGGCAGTTTCGGCCCAATTGGCAAAATCACACACCAGAACGGTGAAACTTTTCAGTGGAAGTGCACGCAGAAAACGCAGCACCGCCTGTTTTTCGTCCGAGCCGATGACTGCCCCGCTGTACAGGATGGCGCTCACGATGCCGCCGGGGCGCACCGCCTGCAGCGCCGCCTGCAAGGCGGGGATGCTGCTCTGCGCGGTGGAGAATACCGCATGGTCCGCCCCCGGCAGCCAGCCAAAGTTGAACATGACTGCATCGGCAGTGCCGGGCTGCACATACTGTAATAAGTCGGCGTGGCTGCCGCAGATAAGGCTGTACCGCTCGGCGGGCACATTTGCCTGTTCCAACCGGGTGCGGGTGGAGCGGATGGCTTCGGGCTGCACGTCAAAAGCCAGCACCCGCCCGGCGGGGGCGGTCAGATTGCACAGAAAGGCGGTGTCCCCGCCGTTGCCGCAGGTGGCATCCACGCACAGCTGCGGGTGCACCAGCCGGGCGGCTAAAAAGTCCTGCACAAATTTTACTGCCGTCAGGTCCGGGGTGCGGCGGCGCACCAGCTGCCCGCCCTCGGCGGCAAAGCCGAATTTGCCCCAGAAAGCAAGCTCGGCGGCGTTTTCCGGCAGCGGGGCGGTAAAAACCGTGGCAGCTTCCCGGTCATAGCCGCCAAAGCTGCGCAATACTTCTTTTAACAGGTAGGAGCCGTAGCCCTTGCGCCGCCACCGGGGCAGGATGCACAGGGCGGTAAGCTGCGCGCCTTTTGGGGCGGGGGAGAGGGTGCACTCCCCGATGCAGTCCTTTTCTTTATACAGGGCAAACCCCTGCTCGGTGCGGCGCAGTTCCATAAAAAGCTCCTCCTTGACGGGTCGATGTTCTTCCCTTACAATAGCAAGCGGAAACGCTGCTGTCAAGGGCGGAAAAACAGGACCGCATTTCACATATTCTTCACGGCGCAAGCGATTCATTTTCACATTTGACAGTTACAATAGGGACAGTTCAAAGGAACAGATGTCCCTGCGGACCGGCCTTTGAGGGAAGGATGTAGTAACATGGAAAACGAGAACAAGTGGGAATACGATTATTCCGCTTCCAATAACGAGACCGGCTACCCCAACGTGGGCAGCAGCGGCATGAATACGGCAAACCAGTATAACGAGCCGGAAGCGCAGCCTGCGCACCCGGCCGATACCGCCCCGGCAGACGGCGGCAGCGTGCCGCCCACCCCGCCGGAACAGCCGCAGTACAGCGCCCCGGCGCAGCCGGAAAAGCCCCGCCGCAAGAAGAAGTTCAATGGCAAAAAGCTGGCACGCAGCGCCGTGGCGCTGGTGCTGGCAGCAGCCATGGGCTTTGCAGGCGGCTTTGTGGGTGCAAAATACGGCGGCGGCAGCAAGGTGGTCATCCAGCAGGTGGAGCGCCCGGCCAGCTCTGACAGCAGCACCGACAGCACCGGCAATTCCATCAGCGCCACCAGCGGCACCGGCCTGAGCACCGCACAGGTGGCAGAGATGGTCAGCCCCAGCGTGGTGGTCATCACCACCGAGCAGGTGGTCTACTCCCAGTGGTCCTGGTACGGCCAGAGCCAGGTGGAGAGCGGCGCGGGCAGCGGCGTCATCATCAGCTCGGATGGCTATATCCTCACCTGCGCCCATGTGGTGAGTGGTGCATCCAACATCACCGTGAGCATCGGCGACAAGGATTACCCCGCTACGCTGGTGGGCGAGGATACCACCAGTGATATCGCCGTGGTGAAGGTCGATGCTACCGGCCTGACCCCTGCCACCGTGGGCAACAGTGACAGCCTGAAGGTGGGCGAGAGCGTCATGGCCGTGGGCAACCCCCTGGGTGAGCTGGGCGGCACCGTGACCAGCGGCATCGTCAGCGCCCTGAACCGTAGCGTCAGCATTCAGGGCTCCAGCTCTGTCAACACCATGTCCCTGATCCAGATGGATGCCTCCGTCAGCCCCGGCAACTCCGGCGGCGGCCTGTTCAACATGAACGGCGAACTGGTGGGCATCGTCAATGCAAAGTCCTCCGACAGCGATGCCGAGGGTCTGGGCTTTGCCATCCCGGTGAATGACGCCGTCAAGGTGGCACAGGAGCTGCTGGAAAACGGCTATGTGACCGGCCGTCCCTATCTGGGCATCAGCTACTATGCCGTGACCGATGCTCAGACCGCCGCCCAGCTGGGCGTGAACGCCTATGGTGTCTACATCGTGGAGGTAGTCAAGGGCGGCCCTGCCGACAAGGCGGGCTTGCAGGCCGGTGACCGCATCGTGAGCGTAGACGGCAGCGAGGTTGCCACCCAGAGCGACCTTGGCACCCTGATGCAGAACCACAAGGCCGGTGACGCCATCGAGATCACCGTCGCACGCGGCGGTCAGATGCAGACCGTTAACGTCACCCTTGGCGAAAAGGGCGCAGAGAATAACTGAAAATAGTAAAAAGGCTGTTGCACGGAATGTGCAGCAGCCTTTTTTGTTGTGAAAATACCCCTTCCGTCTGCTCACTACGTTCGCAGCCACCTTCCCCAAGGGGACGGCTTTTGTGCTGACGGGGAACTTTGCGGCATCGCCATAAGGCGTCCCCTTGGGGGAGCTGTCAAAGCCGTCAGGCTTTGACTGAGGGGGTTCCCTCCACGACCCCTCCCGTGAAAAAGTAAATCGGGAAAATCCGCAGATTTTCCCGATTTACAAATTACAAATAATTTTTCCGCTGATGATGCGCAAAGCGAACGCGGCGCGCATTCAAATCGTCTTACACCGCACCAAAAACAGTCGCACTGTACGGCGCAAGGGTGGTTTTGTTTGTAAAAACGCGGCTTGCCCCCCGCCACAGACTGGAAGAAGTGCCGTCGCTCAGCAGCTTCCACTGCCCGGCGGGCAGTGAGACGGTGCAGGCGGTGTCGGTGGGGTTATAAAAGACGCACAAAGCGCTCCATGCCGCGCCGTCTCCCCAGACGGCGGGCAGCGTCCAGCCCACCAGCGGCTGTTCCAGCGCAAAAAACTGCAAAGCCTCCGGGGCGTGACGGTCGGTGCTGCCCAGCCGGGGAAAGGCTGCCCGCAGCGCCAGAAGCCCCCGGTAGTAGTCCACGAGGGCATGGTACTGCTCGGCACGGTTCCAGTCCAGCCGGTTCAGGGCGGGGGAGGAGCGATAGCTGTTGCTCACGCCCTTTTTGGTGCGGGCGAACTCCTCGCCCGCCTGCATGAAGGGCAGGCCGAAGCTGGTCAGGTAGATGCCCGCCGCCAGCCGGTTCTGCGCCAGCGCCACGGTGTCCCGGGCGGTGAACTCCGGCTTTTCGTAGCGGACGCAGAGCAGCTTATCCCACAGGGTAAAGTTGTCGTGGGCGGAAACGTAGCTCACGATCTGGCTGGGCGCGTGGGGCGGCAGACGGTCGCTGCGGCACCATGCCGCCACCGCTGCGCCGATATCCCAGAAGCTGCCGGGCTTGCCCTCCACATAGCCCGGCTCCCGGGCATCGAAGCAGCCGCCCTTGATGGCGTCCCGGGTGTCGTCACAGAAGATGCCCACCCGCTCGTTGAGCATTGCAAGGTTCGCCTTGTTGGCTTCGTACCGGTGCAGCTGGCTGGCACCGCCCTGCCACGGCTCACCGTACAGCAGGATATCCCGCCCGCCGGGCAGGCTGTCCAGCGCAGCGCGCACCGCGTTGATGCTCTCGGCGTCGTATAAGCCCATCAGGTCGAACCGGAAGCCGTCGATGTGGTACTCCTTCGCCCAGTAGAGGATGGAGTCGATGAGGTACCGCCGCGCCATGGGGCGCTCGCTGGCAAACTCGTTGCCGCAGCCGCTGCCGTTGGAAAAGCTGCCGTCCGGGTTTTGCCGGAAAAAGTAATAGGGCACGGTATTGTTTAAGGGATTCTCGGTGCGGTAGGTGTGGTTATACACCACGTCCATCACCACCCCGATGCCCGCCGCATGGAGGGCGGCGATCATCTCCCGGCACTCCCGGATGCGCACCTCGCCCCGGGTGGGGTCGGTGGAGTAGCTGCCCTCCGGCACGTTGAAGTTGGTGGGGTCGTAGCCCCAGTTATATTGCCGCAGTAAAGGTTTTGCCTCGTCCACGCTGCCAAAATCAAAAATAGGCATCAGCTGGACGTATTTTACCCCCAACCGCTTGAGGTAGTTCAGGCAGGTGGGGTGGATGCCGTCGCCGTGCAATGTGGTGCCCCGCTGGGTAAAGGCCATATATTTGCCCCGCCACGCCGGGCGCACCCCGCTGGCGGCATCCTGCGAAAAGTCCCGCACGCTCACCTCCCACACGGTGCGCTGCGCCGGGGGGATATTGGGGCGCACATCCCGCTCCCACCCGGAGGGCGCGGTGCGGGCAAGGTCTACGATCATGCTGCGGACGCCGTTTACTCCCGCCGCCCGGGCGTAGGGGTCGCCGGTCTCGCGGGTGATGCCGTCCACGGTGACGGCAAAGGTGTAGTAGCGGCCGTGCTGCTCCCCGGGCAGCCAGACGCTCCACACCCCCTGCGCTCCGCGCACAAGGGGCTTTGTGCCCAGCACGGCACCGCCGTCTCCCTTGTGGTATAAGGTCACGGTGACCGCCTCGGCGGTGGGTGCCCACAGCCGCAGACAGGTGCCGCCGGGGGTGTAGTCCGGCCCAAGGGGGCCGGTATAGTAGTTTTCGCGGTGGAAGGGTACGTTTTCAAACAGTGTTTTCCACTGGGCAGGCGTTTTTGCAGCCATGGTCAGTTTCATTCCTTCTTATAAGATTCGTTATATTCAGTGTATCGGACAACAGGCTCTTTTTCAAGAGGAAATCGACTTTTACCACGGAAATCAATTTTCCGCATGAAGGCTTCCCCCGCCGCGCGGCTGTTTCCGCAGGAAACCAGCGCGGCAGCTCACGACCCCTCCCCGTGAAAATGGGGTTCAGAAACGCCCGCAGGCATTTCTGAACCCCGAAATTTAAAATTATTTTTCCGCTGAACATGGCCAGAGCGCAAGCGGAGGCCATTCAAAATCGTCTCACTCCAGATACATCCGCCGCAGCCGCATCAGGCGGGCGGGGGTCAGGCCGTATTCGGCTTCCAGATAGCTCTCGGCGCTGCCGTAGTCCTGCCGGATGGTGCGCAGCACAAAGGGCGCAGTCTCCGGGTCTACCCCGGCGGAAGTCTGCCAGCGCATCCGCTGCGCCGGGTCGGCGGCGATCTCCGCCGCATGGTCAGCCATGGCCTTTTCGATCTCGGCGGCGCGGCAGAGGTTGGTGCGGGCATAATCTGCGCAGATGGTCTCGTCCGAAGCACCCAGCGCCAGCAGGATCAGCATGGCGGCTACGCCGGTGCGGTCCTTGCCCGCCGTGCAGTGGAACAGGATGGGCGTCTCGCCGGCTTCCAGCGCACGGAACAGCTCTTTGAATGCCTTGTTGCCGGTGAGCATCTGCCGGTACATCAGCTGGGTGAGGCTCATCCCGGCGGGGGCGCTCTGCACCAGCCGCTGGATGTCGTTGGGAGAAAAATCGATCTCCTGCCCGGTGGCGTCCCGCAGGCCGCAGATCTGCACCAGCCGTGCGCCGTCCGGCACATAGTCCGGCAGCTTGGCGGCTTCTGCACCGCTGCGCAGGTCAAGGATGAGCCGCAGCCCCAGCCCGTCCAGCCGGGCGCGGTCGGCTTCGGTGGTCAGCCGCCCGGTGGGGAAACCCCGGTAGATCTGCCCCCACTTTATGGTTTTGCCCTCGTCGGCATGGTAGCCGCCCAGCTCCCGGAAGTTGTTGCCGCCCGCAAAGGGCAGCTGGGTGCCCGGGACGGGATGCTCCGGGGCAGCCTTGGCGGCGGCGCTGGAAAGCACCGGTGCGGTGTAGAAGGGCTTTGCCGGCCGTCCCCGGCGGGGCGGCAGGCTGGCGGTGCTGCCCAGAACCTCCAGCAGGTAGCTGCGCAGCAGGTCGATATAGGCGGAGCTGGTGTCCCGCCGCTGCACCAGCGAGACGCACAGCGGGGGCATATCCTCCAGCAGCACGTCCCGCACCCGGTCCAGTTCCCGGCGCGCGCCGGGCTCGTAGCGGGTCAGGCAGGTGCACAGCTGCTCCTGCACCAGATAGTAGGCCTGATAAAAGCTGGGGCCGATCTCGGCGTTGGGGGCAAAGCCCGCCCGGGCACAGGCCGCCCACAGCGGGCTGAACAGATCCTGCCGCAGGCTGGGCAGCAGCACCCGCTGCCCGCGCAGTTCTGCCAGCGGGATGCGCTCTTTTTCCCAGAAGGGGTGCCCCCGGGGCACCAGCAGGCAGGCGGGGTCTGCCCGCAGGGTGGTGCGCGCCAGCACCGGCGCGGCGCAGCCAAGGTCGATGACCAGACCCGCGTCCAGCTCGCCTTGCTCCACCCCATCGGCCACGGCGTCGTTGTCCAGCAGGCGGAACCGCATCTCCACATGGGGGTACTGCTGCCGGAACTTGTCCAGCTGGGTCTCCAGCCCGGGCAGATAGTCCGGTACCAGCGCCACGCTGATGCCGATGCGCACCGGCTGGGCAGACTGGATCTCTGCCCGCAGCGCGGCCTGCATCTGCTGGAACTGCTCCACCACCGGGGCGGCATGGCGCTGTAAGCTCATGCCCCGGTCGGTGAGCGCCAGCTTGTGGTGGGCGCTGATAAACAGCGGCCCGCACATTTCGGCTTCCAGCGCAGAGATGCTCTGGCGCAGCGCCTGCCGCGACAGGAACAGCCGCTGTGCGGCGCGGGTGTAATTCATTTCTTCGCACAGGGTCAAAAAGTAGTGCAGCTGGCGGATATCCATGGTCTCCTCCCGGGAAAGTTTGTTCTGGAAAAAGAATACCGCTTTTTCGGCGGAATGTAAAGAGAATGGCAGCAAAATGGGTTCAACCCTCTCAGTCTGCTCCCCCAAAGGGAATTTTATTAGTGCTGACCGACAGATGCGTAAAAGCTCCCCCTGAGAGGAACGACTTCCCCCGCTCCGGGGGAAGATGTCACCGCAGGTGACAAAAGGGGGAATCTGGCATCGCGTAGCGATGACTGAGAGGGTTCTTCCCCCTCAAAAAAGGAACACCGGAACGCCCGCAGGTGTTCCGGTGTTCCGAAGTTTAAATAAGGAAAATCAGATCAGGCTCAGAGCTTCTTCATCGCCCACCAGAATGAAGTCCGGGTGCAGCTGCAGAATGCTTGCGGGCACCTCCGGGGTGACGGGGCCGAAGAAAGCCTTTTTGACGATCTCGGCCTTGCCTGCGCCGTTGACCACCATCAGCACCTTGCGTGCCTGCATGATGGTGCGGATGCCCATGGTGTAAGCCTGCTTGGGCACCAGATCCTCGTTGCCGTCAAAGAAGCGCTTGTTGGCCTCGATGGTCTCCTGGGCCAAGTCCACGCAGTGGGTGCCCAGATCAAAGGCATCGTGGGGCTCGTTGAAGCCGATGTGACCGTCATGACCGATGCCCAGCAGCTGCAGATCCACGCCGCCCACGCTGCGGATGACCGCATCATAGCGCTTGCACTCGGCTTCGGCGTCCATGTTGGTGCCGTCCGGCAGGTTGATGTGGGCGGGGTCGATGTTCACATGGTCGAACAGGTTGCGGTGCATAAAGCTCCAGTAGCTTTCCGGGTGCTCCTTGGGCAGGCCGCGGTACTCGTCCAGATTGACGGAGGTGACCTCAGAAAAATCCAGATCTCCCTCGTTGTACCGCTCCACCAGCTTCTCATAGGTGCCAACGGGGGTGCCGCCGGTAGCCAGACCCAGCACGCAGTTGGGCTTCATGATGACCTGCGCAGAAATGATGTTTGCTGCCTTGCGGGACATATCGGCGTAGTCCTTTGTACGAATGATCTTCACGATAAACGACCTCTCTTCTTCATTTACTCCTTGTGGGCAGTGCACGGCGGCACACGCCCGCATCTAGTTCAAGTTTATCACATTTGCCAACAGAAAGCCACAAAACGGCACAATTTTTCCGGTTTTCCGTTTCTTTTGGAAAAAGTGCCTTAAAAACCGGTTGAAGTATCGTTTTTTTGCACAAAAGGTGCGTGCAGGGGGTCAGTCCGCAAAGCCGGCCTTTTGCAGGGCGGTGAGCAGCAGCGGGATGAGCACCAGCTGCGCCACGATGCCCGGCACGGCGGTAAACAGTGCCCCGGACAAAAAGGCGCTGAAGGGGAAGCTGCCGCCGGTCAGCCCGGCCAGCACAAACCGCACGATGCCCCATACGATGCGCCCGGACACCATGGCGGTCAGCAGCACGGCGTACAGTGCGGGCAGGTTGTGCTTTGCCCTGCGCCACAGCAGCCCGGACACCAGCCCGTAGGTAGCCAGCTCAAAGGCCATGGAGATGGCAACCGGGAACATGGGCGGCATGCCGAACAGCACCGAGCGCAGCAGCGGGGCGGCAAAGCCCACAGCCAGCCCCCACGGGCCGCCCAGCACAAAGCCGCTCAGCAGCACCGGAAAATGCATCGGGCAGAGCATATTGCCCACCTTGGGTACCTGTCCGGTGAGCAGGGGCAGCACAAAGGCCAGTGCTAAAAACAGGGCGGCCAGCACCAGCTGCCGCATAGGCGAAGCGTTTTTGGTTTTCATAAGGGTTCCTCCATTTTCAGCCGCAAAATAAAAAGGAGCCTGCCCCGGCATTCCATGCCAAAGGCAGACCCCTTCGTGGCGTCTGTTTCAAAAAAATATTGCTTGCTGGGGAAAGCGGCAGGCTGCTGCCCGCCCGTGTCCGGCTTCCTGCCGGAACGATGGTCAAAAGTATAACAAACCAGTTTGCCCCTGTCAAGCGGGGCAGAACGTCTGCAAAATAGACAAAAATCGGTCTATTCGCAAAAAAATTTCCCCGGGGCTGTACATTTTGCTGGAAGAAGCTTGACCTTTTTGCGCAGAATGGATAATATAAAATTGAAAAAAAGCGCGCTGCGGCAATCTTGACGCCGGGGCGCTGACGAGAGGCTTTTTTGAGCGCATGAATTCTGAGGTTCATACGGGAGGACCATCATGACAAATGCTGAAAAACTTACCCTGAAAAAGCACGCCTGCCACATCCGCATGGGCGTGATCGAAGGGACCCACAGTGCAGGCTGTGGTCATCCGGGCGGCAGTCTGAGCATCGCAGACGTGCTGTCTTATCTGTACTTTAAGGAATTGAACATCGACCCTGCCCAGCCCAGGATGGCCGACCGCGACCGTCTGGTGCTGTCCAAGGGTCATGCCGCCCCGGCGCTGTACGCAGCGCTGGCAGAGCGGGGCTTCTTCCCGGTGGAGGAGCTCAAAACCCTGCGTAAGATCGGCAGCCGCCTGCAGGGTCACCCCAACATGAACAGTGTGCCCGGCGTGGATATGTCCACCGGCAGTCTGGGTCAGGGCATCTCTGCCGCCTGCGGCATGGCACTGGGCGCAAAGCACGCCGGCTCTGCCGTGAACGTTTACGCCATTCTGGGCGATGGCGAGGTGGAAGAGGGCGAATGCTGGGAGGCCTTTATGTTTGCCGCCCACTACGGCCTTTCTAATCTGTGCGTGATGCTGGACCGCAACCATCTGCAGATCGACGGCACCACCGAGACGGTCATGAACAGCGCCCCGCTGGAAGATAAGCTCCGCGCCTTCAACTTCAACGTGGTCACCATCAACGGCCACGACTTTGACCAGATCGAGAGCGCCGTGCAGGCTTTCCACGCCGAGACCAAAAAGCCCACCTGCATCATTCTGGATACGGTCAAGGGCACCGGCGTTTCCTATATGACCAATTCCGTTGCATGGCACGGCAAGGGCCCCAACGATGAAGAGTATCAGGTGGCCATGAACGAGCTGAACGCCGCCTATGCCGCGCTGGAACAGGAGGAGAAGTGAGATGGCAGACGTGAAAAAGATCGCGACCCGCGACAGCTACGGCAACACCCTGAAGGAACTGGCCGCGGAAGGCCACGATGATCTGGTGGTGCTGGATGCCGATCTGGCCGCCGCTACCAAGACCGGTATGTTCCAGAAGGCATACCCGGACCGTCACTTTGACTGCGGCATCGCCGAGGGCAACATGGTAGGCGTGGCAGCAGGTCTGGCCACTATGGGCTATGTGCCCTTTGTTTCCAGCTTTGCCATGTTTGCAGCCGGCCGCGCCTTCGAGCAGGTGCGCAACTCTGTGGGCTACCCCCACCTGAACGTGAAGATCGGCGCCACCCACGGCGGCATCTCCGTGGGCGAGGACGGCGCTTCCCACCAGTGCTGCGAGGACTTTGCCCTGATGCGCAGCATCCCCGGCATGACCGTCATCTGCCCCGCCGATGATATCGAGGCACGCGCCGCTGTGCGCGCCGCCTACGCCATGGAAGGCCCCGTCTACCTGCGCTTCGGCCGTCTGGCTGTGCCAGTGTTCCACGATGAGGCCAACTATCACTTTGAGCTGGGCAAGGGCGAGCAGTTGACCGAGGGCAACGATATTGCCATCATCGCCACCGGCCTGATGGTCAACGAGGCACGCATGGCCGCCGAACAGCTGGCTGCCGAGGGGATCCACGCCCGGGTCATCAACATCCACACCATCAAGCCCCTGGACGAGGAAATCGTCATCAAGGCTGCTAAGGAGTGCGGCAAGGTCATCACTGCCGAGGAGCACAACATTATCGGCGGTCTGGGCGAAGCCGTCTGCGCTGTCCTGAGCGAGAAGCTGCCCACTCCCGTGCGCCGCGTGGGCGTGCAGGACGTGTTCGGCTGCTCCGGCCCCGCATGGGACCTGCTGAAGAAGTTCGGTCTGGACGCAGCCACCATCTGCAAGACTGCCCACGAGATGCTGGGCAAGTAAGCACTTTTTACAGCAGTACGAATTCGATTTTTAAAGCCGCCGCACAAAACACTGTGCGGCGGCTTCTTTTTGTCTCAATAACTGTCCTCTGTACAAGGACAGCGGTGAAATGAAAGCCTGCGTTTTGTCTGCGTTTTATATCGAAAAGAAAAATGTGCGACTGGATTTATAAAATAAATAAAACCGTTCAAAAACAAGAGATAAAAAAGAAATAACACGATTGTTCAAGTATATTTGTTTAAAAGTGAAATATGTTCATGGACTGAAATTGTACAAAAATCATGGGATTTTTTGGGCGTTACGTTAGACAAACCGCAGAAATGAACGCACAGCGCGGCACCCTGAATATCATGCTGGAGACCGAGGTTCAGTCGCTGGACCCGCAGGTAGCCACCGACGGCACCTCCTTTGAGGTCATCGCAGACTACACCGACGGTCTGATGCAGATGGATGCAGACGGCGCAGCAGTTCCCGCCATTGCCGAGACCTACTACATCAGCGAGGACGGCAAGACCTACACCTTCCACCTGCGGGATGCCAAGTGGTCCAACGGCGAAGCCGTTACCGCTGCCGACTTCGTGTTTGGCTGGCAGCGCGCCGTGGACCCCGCCACCGCTTCCGAGTATTCCTATATGCTGTCGGATATCGGTCAGGTGGTCAACGCTGCCGAGATCATTGCAGGCGAGAAGCCCGTCACCGATCTGGGCGTGACTGCTGTGGACGACAAGACGCTGGAGGTCCAGCTGAACGTTCCCGTCAGCTACTTTTTGAGCCTGATGTACTTCCCCACCTTCTATCCGGTCAACGAGGCGTTCTACAACACCTGCAAGGACACCTTCGGCACCAGCCCCGACACGGTGCTGTCCAACGGTGCGTTCAAGCTGACCGACTACCAGCCTGCCGCAACCGCCTTTACGCTGGAAAAGAACCCCGATTACTACGATGCCGGCAAGATCGCTCTGGACGGTCTGGCCTATCAGGTCATCAAGGACAGCCAGCAGGCACTGATGAGCTACCAGACCGGTGCTCTAGACATGACTCTGCTGAACGGCGAGCAGGTGGATCAGGTCAAGGATGACCCCGAGTTTACCAGCGTGGGTGCCGGTTACCTGTGGTACATCAGCCCCAACATCGGCAGTGTGCCGGAGCTGGCCAACGAGAACCTGCGCAAGGCCATCACCTTTGCACTGGATCGTGACGCCATTACCGGAGACGTGCTGAAGGACGGCTCTGCACCCTGCTACACCGTCGTTCCGCCGCAGTTCGCCACCGGCCCCGACGGCAGCGATTTCAGCGCCGACCAGACCAAGTTTGCAGAGTTCTGCGCTTATGATGCCGACAAGGCCAAGGAGTACTACGAGCAGGCCAAGAGCGAGCTGGGCAAGGACTCCTTCACCTTCAACATGGTAGTGGATGCCGACGATGCACCCCAGAAGGTGGCACAGGTCGTCAAGGAGCAGCTGGAGACCACGCTGGCAGGCTTTACCCTGAACCTGACCGTGGAACCCAAGAAGCAGCGCGTGCAGGATATGCAGGACGGCAACTTTGAGATCGGCCTGACCCGCTGGGGCCCCGACTACGCCGACCCCATGACCTATCTGGGTATGTGGGTGACCGGCAACTCCAACAACTACGGTCTGTGGAGCGATGCCGACTACGATGCCCTGTCTCTTATACACATCTCCGAGCCCACGAGA
>ENA-OZGK01000221-OZGK01000221.1-human-gut-metagenome-genome-assembly--contig:-NODE-221-length-15154-cov-4.982780_pt1 | contig 15154 bp, 16 predicted proteins | sample MGYA00244657_ERZ653660 | MGnify/ENA primary metagenome ERZ653660 (study PRJEB26926, sample SAMN06165211) | human gut metagenome | biome: ENVO:00009003; feature: ENVO:2100002; material: ENVO:00002003... | reverse complement strand
TCGTCGGCAGCGTCAGATGTGTATAAGAGACAGCATCAATAGCTTCTTCTGCTTTCTTTTTAAATGCTATCTGCTCTTCATCCTGATTACTGCTAGTATACCAAATCCAACCAGTATTCTCAACTCACCTTTTGTATCATCTCTACATAAAACTATATTTTCACCAACAATTTCCACTGATTCAATTCCTTTAGGTGACACCATATAATCCACTTCTACCTTTTTTCCTGTTGGTAAACTTTTAGTCTTTGACGAATAAAAATCCGACTTAACATTAACTACTTGACCATTAATATCAACATCAACATAATATCTTACAGTTCCTCCGTCTCCATATATTTTTCTTTCAATAATTCCTGTTGTGTTTTCTTTGAAGAAAAGGCGGACATGCATGCCCGCCTTCTCCATGGTTATTTTCTCGTTTCATTTTTTAACTATCGTTTCTATGAATTCAAATTTTCTCTGCGTTTCTTTACGGTAATAATCAATCCCGTTCCGGAAAGAATTGATAGTATAAACAGCCATACACTCGGTGTGTTGTCCCCGGTTTTAGGTTCATCATCCTTCTTATCAGTTCCACTCGATGGCTTGTCATCAGAGGTATTTGCTTTGATGGTAAATGTGGTGCTTGCAGAACCATCCGTCCAAAGGATTTCAACTGTATGGGTTCCTGCCGAAAGTGTATTCAGGTAGGAAGCTTTCAGTGTGATAATGGTAGAGCCTTCCTTTGCAGTGTAGTTGCTCTTGTCTATCAAATTTCCGTCCAACTTAACTCCGGTAAACTTGGAGAAGTCTCCGTTACCCCGGATGGTGATATTACCATCACTGTCATGCGTCCAACTACTGTTTGCTCCATCAATAATCTGATAGGTGTTATTCGGTGTCTGGCTTTCCTGCTTAAAGTTAACTTCTATGGTGTGATCAGTATTCACATCACTAAAGGTGTAGCTTGTGGTTGCTGTCACTTCCGAACCATCCACCTTTACGTCCGCAATATAATATCCTTCGTTCGCCTTGATTGTATATGTAAGCTGACCTGCGGCAGATACCGTTGTCGTGCCACCGGGAGAGATTGTTCCACCGGTACCTGCCGTTGCGGTAATCTTGTAGCTTGCTGTACCGCTCGGAGGCGTTATCGGCGCTGTATCCGCCGTAAAACTCCAACTTCCACGGAATACCACGGTTGTGCCGTTTAGGTTGCCGGCATCCCAGCCCGAAAAAGCCCATGTGCCGTTTTTACCATCCTTTTGTGCCTGAATGCGTGTTGTGGAGGTATATTTCTTATCCACAGCCGCCTTCGCCTGTTGCACACTCGAATAGGAGCTGCTATTTAGCGGCAGCGTTGCGCCTGTCGGGAATACAGAGCCCCAATTGTATTGCACCGTATAATTTTTTGTCACCGGCGGCTCGGGGCGTTCCTCAGACCTTTTATAAATATAACGAATCGTCATACCACTGTTCGGGACAGCATTTTCCATCCCCTCCGCTTTAACAAAAGTGTAGCCGTGCAGTTCCTGCGGCGGCTGCCAATCAACCTTTTTGCCTACCGGAACAGTAAAGGTAGTCGGCATGGTGTTTGGAACATCTGTGCCATCCTCCAGCTGATATTGGATGGTGACATTGACATAGCGCTGCTGCTCCGTATCATCATCAGCCAATACCTCGCCTGTCGCATGATCTACAATCTCAAAGCCGATGGTATCGCCGGATTGCAGAATGGCATTCTCCGGAATCGTGTAAACCAGAGAGCAGTTGACAAGGCCGGAATTAAAGTCGCTGCCCTCGTAATCCAACGCACCCTTTGTCCAGAATTTGCTTTTCTCTTTCCAAACAGGGATGTCAAACTCCTGCGTAGTGAAAACCTGCTCCCCATCTGTCGTGACCGCTTTTTCGCCGTTGGAATGTTCCACCCACAGGCGCAGGGTCACAGTCTTCGCTTGGGTATTCGAAAGATTTTGTATAATGGTGCGCAGCTCAACCTGCTGCCCCTTCATGCTGCTATAATCAAAGCTGTTTTTACTGCCGCCGCTTAATAGACGGCTATTCCTGTCATTTTGATAGCTCTCATATGCGGAGGAATTCGCTGCCTCAAAGGCAGAAGGATCTTTTGTGGGATTTCTGTAACCGCCGATATACTTTTTCACCTCAGGAACAGCCACATAAAGCGCAGGGGGATTTGTAATGAGCTGACTCATGACCTTTATGCCCTGTAGCTTGCACACATCGCAAAAATCATTCTGAAAGGTCTCTCGCATCAGACAATCCCTGCTGGAATTATAGGTATAAGGATAGTAGTCAAGATGCGGGCAGGTATAGGTATTACGGAAGCCAAGCAGCTGCTTCCACTTCACTTTCGTGGGATCTTTTGTTGCAGTCATATTCAGTGATGTAGTGTAATTCCACTCATCTACAGGAACAGTGCTATAATTATATTCATCTCCCAGATGGAACAGACCGTGTCCCAGTTCATGCCGCTGGGTAAACGCAGAATATGCGTTTCTCGCTGACGCAACAATATAGTGAATACCATATTGTTTATTATCATGAGAGCCACCGAAATACTCACCGCTATTCGCCAACACAACGAATTGGTTGATATTTTCATACACATAATCATACTGTCTATAATTATGATCCATCGTGTTTTCGTTTGGATGCGTTTCATTAGGAATATGTGCGTCATGAATCTTCTCGATAAACGCAGGGCCTATGATGCGCTCCAAAACATGGTTGCGCCAGTTCCCTTTGTTAGTAGAAATTCCTCCTTTGGCGGTCGCAGCAAAAAATGTGCTGGTACCGCCATAGCCATCCACCGATGCCGTGCAGAGTGCATAGACATTAAAGCGATCCGCCATGCTGCGATATGGCTCTATCTGCAATACCTCCCCCCACAGCTTTTTTACATCCTCGACAAACTGCTTTTGCTGGCTTTTGGTGTAGCCCTCGGCGCAGTACACAATCACCATGTTCTCCTTATCGCTGCGAGGCTTCTGGATTGTATACACCGGTACGGTTACATTTGCATATGCAGGATCCTCAGTGTAGAGGGTACTCATCTCCAGCTGTAGATACTCATCCGTGTTCACATTCCAGTCACCATTCACATCCTCTCGCACAGCGCCGGATATGCCAATGCTGTCATCCGGCGCATCCGGTGCGGAAACAACATAGGGGTCCTGTGCGCTCTGTCCTGTGCCGGATGATACGGTGTAATTTTCCGTATTCAGATAGAAGGCAGGACGAACGCCGTAATATCCCTTATAGGGTGCGTCACGCAAAATATTCCCTTGAGGGGTCACAAATCGCATATCATGGTTACAGGTTGTAATCGGTGTACGCAGCCAATAGTTCCATGCTACACCGCTTCTGTTTTTTGCGATATGGTAGCCGTTCAGGTTATCATTAACCGTTTTGAGCTGCTGAACATCCAGCAGAAAAACTCTATCCCAAATATATTCATAATGGGCACTGTCATACCCATCCGCTACCGTATCAATTGTGGTGTTATAGGGAAGATCAACACCGGCTGCGTCGATATAACCTGCCGTATACTCCGGATGGGAAACGATAGAACGCTGCTTCACCGTTCGAATCGCTCCCAGCTCATCCGAACGAAAGCTGCGAAGGAAGCCCTCCTTTTGGTCATATGCTGCCGTTTTAGGATAGACAGAATCCTCTGTTGGCGGATTTCCGCAAAGCCATTTCACTTTTCCTGCTTCAGCGTTGGAATTGAGCCAAGAACGTATGTTGCTGTCTCTCCAGTGGTTAGAACCAAAATTATCTCTCCAGCTATTGCGCCGGTGCGAGCCTGTTTCGGCATTTTTGTTGGTTTTTGCATCATAGGGCATGTAATCACACAATACTCTATCCGAAAGCATCAATGGCCCATTGCTATCCTTCGCTACACAACGCCACACAATTGGCACTCCCCCATAAGTACCCATCTGAATGTAGTCACCAATTTCGATGGTTGGCTTGTTATCTGCCGCCCTAACCTGCAAAGGGCATAGCACCAAAATTACCGCAAGCAGCAGAGATACCGTTCGTTTGCCATATTTATGTTTGATAATATTCATAAAGTCCTCCTTTTGTCATTCTCTCCTGAGCGTCATTCACGGTCAGTAGGCTTCTACCCCCCCCATTTTTGACATATGTCAATTTATACAATTGCTGCATCATCGATATTCACCTCATTTCTACTTGAGTTATTGCAAAAAATAGGTCTTTCTGCGATAACCCCTTGTGCCAAATGCTGAAACACCTTCATAAAGATGTAATAGCTTATTTATTTTAGAAAAGTATCCGACAAAAAACTCTACACTTCCGACAAAAAATATATATATTTCTCAAACCATATCATGGCGATGTACATTTGTCAATGATGTGACACCTCAAGATCACCACAGTCCTGATACTTCTTATACATGTCATTGATATAAATCGTAGGCGAAATATTCCTGCCTTCCTCTCGTAAGATGATGCCATCAAGAGTCACATTCACCTTTTCCACGGGTTCTGCCACAAGCTCCATTCCTTTGAACTTCTCAGGCATATAATCCATAAACTTTTCTTTTACTACTTCCTTAAAAATCTCGTAATTCATCATATTACGGTTCCTCCTTAATCTAAATTGTCATACAAAATCCCTTCATCCTCGGGATTTTTGTGTTCTCTGTAACTGTTGTCTTCTTCGATTCCCATATCAAAAGTGGTATGAGATTTTCTTTTCTTTCTGTAATAATTCTTGAGAAACATGCACTTTCTACAGTCCTCACAGAATAATTCTTCCGGCGGAATGCCAAGTGCCTTTGCAATCCTGTTCAACGTTCCCGTCCTTGGAACTCTTGAACCATTTTCGTATTGGGCAATTCTTACATCACCTCTATTTTCAAAACCACTTTTCTCGCCCAGTTCCCTGAGTGTCATTTTTTGTCGTTTTCTGTAATATCTGATTCTTTCTCCTACCACTGTTTGTCCTCCAAATCAAAAAAGCAGGGAACATAAGTCACTGGCTTACATTCCCCGCAAGGTTAATTGTTACTGTTTATTCTTTTTCTTTCTTCCACGAAGTCCTACTCCAACACCTGTAATAAGTGCAAGTGCACCAATTCCAAGATAAAGAAGCGGATTTGCATTGTCGCCTGTCTGTGGAAGCTTAGGCTCTGTCGGTACATTGATAAGCTTAAGAGTTGTTACAACAACATCCGGTGCATTGTCATCGTATCGAAGAGTTACATCGTGTGCTGTTTCATCAAGGATATATCCGTCAGCTGCCTTTGTCTCAACTACTGTATAATGGATATCTTCCTTGAATGATCCATCCTCGTTGTAAGTACAGATAGGAAGCTCCTTGCTCTCTGCATGACCATTCTTGTCAGTAGTGAGTGTATCAAGTACCTTTCCGTCCTTGTCTCTTACTTCAAATACAACACCCTCGATTGGCTTTCCGGTTACTTTGTCAGTTTTCTCAATGACAATCTTACCGACTGCCTGTTCATCCTTCATGGATACCTTCTGGATTTCTGCTGTCTCCTTTACTTCAAAGGTTACATCACTTGCCACCTTATATCCATATGGTGCAGATTCCTCTCTGAGTGTGTACTTTCCGACAGGAAGTCTTTCAATCATATGATTCTTTCCTGCTTCTGATGTCCAGCTCTCAACAAGCTTTCCATCAGCATCAATAACTGAAAGCTTTGCTCCAGGTAATTCTTTCTCGCCTGTGATATCAGTCTTTGAAATCTCTACCTTGATCGGTGCGTTTTCAAATGCTGCGTCAAACTCGATAACCTTTACCTTATCTCCCTGATATGAAGCATCAACATCAAAAATCTTATCAGACTTCACATAGCCCTTTGGTGCCTCAATCTCTTTGACATAATACTGTCCAAGTGGAAGGTCAGAGGTAAATGCTGCCTTTCCGTCCTTGCCTGTTACTGTTCTCTCAATCTGTGTATCAGCTTTTACGATTACCTTGCCATCTTTGTTCACGATATCTTCTTTCGCAAATAAGCCGAATACTGCTCCTTCAAGTGCTTCCTTAGTCTCTGAATCAGTCTTGGTTACAGTAATCTGCACTTTCTGACGCTCATTTGTCACATCCATTCCTGCGAAAACAACCTTTGTATTCTGGTCGATATAGGAAAGGTCTGCCTCAATCGGTGTATCATCTAATACAAATCCATCAATGGTCTTTGTCTCAACAAGATAATACTTGCCAAGTGGAAGGTCATCAATTCTTGCGATACCCTTATCATTTGTCACGATGGTTGCCACCTTGTCTCCTGCCTTATGATATACAGTGTCAAGTCCGTCAGCACTTACGATATCCTCTTTTGCATATACATCAAAAGTTACTCCTGCAAGGCTGTCCTTGAAGAAATTGAAGATAAAGTCGTACCAGTAACCCTTCATAAGAGTAGTATCTGTTACAAATTCGCCGTCCTTATTGATAACGATGGAACCTGTAGGAACTTCATCCTTCATCTCTACATGCTGCACTTTGCCTGTGTCCTCTACTGTAAACTGGATATCTGTTGCCTTGAGATATCCGTAAGGAGCAAATTCTTCACGAAGAGTGTAAGTCTCGCCTACGACAAGTCTCTTGATCACATGTGCTTCCTTAGCATCAGATGTCCATGTCTCTACCACATTTCCATCCTTATCAAGTACAGTAAATGTTGCACCTGTAAGCTCTGCACCGCTTGTGATATCTGTCTTTGTAAACTCAAAGGTTGTAGGTGTGTTTTTATACTCGCTGTTATATACAGCAGTCTTAACATCCTGTCCCTGATATTTTGTATCAAAGTTTACTGCTTCCTCATTTGTCACGTATCCGGCAGGCTTTACAAGCTCCCTTGCAACATATTTTGCAAATGGATAATCCTTAACAAAAGCAATCTTTCCATTCTCATCAGATGTTGTCTTCTCAAGAAGTGTGCCTTTCTCGATAATTACCTTGCCATCAGCATTCTTGATATCCTCATCTGCATAAAGACCAAATACTGCACCTGCAATCGGTGTGTTATCTTCTGCATCAAGCTTAGTCACTGACATATCAAGCTTCTGTCTGTCATCTGAGAAAGTAAGGCTTTCCTTGATAACAGGTGTCTTATCATCCACATATGTGAATGTCACTTTCTGCTCATTCGGATTTAATACATATCCGTATGGAGCTTCCACTTCCACAACTCTGTACTGTCCAAGAGGAAGATTCTTAGCTGTTGCCTTTCCATCCTTGCCAGTTGTAAGAGTTGTCACAAGGTCTCCCTTGCTGTAATACTTAATGCGGTTTCCGTCTGCATCCTTCTGGTTGTCTGCTGTGTAAATATCTTTCGCAGCATAAACTTTGAATTTTGCTCCGGCAAGTGAGCCTTCCTTATAAACAAACTCTTTCTCATATGAGCTTGCAAGGAGTCCGCCCTTGAATCCTTCAAGTACCTCTCCCTTCTTTTCTACAGTCAGCTCTCCGACTGCAGGGGCATCGGAATATTCCACGGTAATGATTGCATCATTTGTATCACCATCTGTTTCAAATGCTGTGTCAGTATCAACAGAGATGTTGATATACTTATCATTTACAACATATCCAAATGGTGCAGACACTTCCTCAATACGGTAGTTACCGATTTTCAGTGCCTCCGGTAAGATTAAATCTCCGTCCTCATCAGTAAAGAATGAAGTATGCTCTACCTTTGACGGATAAGTTGTGTACTGCTTCACATATTCGTTCTTATCAATATTGAAGATTTTAAACTCTGCATTTGGCACAAGTACTGTCTGCTTTGTATCGGAATCCTTCTTGATTACACGAAGCTTTGCTGTAAACTCCCTGTCAAGGAATACTCTCCATGTCTGAGGCTCTGTTGGATGATTCTCCTTTATCTTTACCTCAAATGGCTTGATTGTTTTCATGTTATGCGGAGTCTTTGATTCAACTACCACATAAGTTCCATAAGGAATTGCAATGGATACTGCATGTCCCTTTTCATCGGATGTGATTGTTGTAGCTCCGTTTTCTCCAATTACTACCGGAGTTGCCTTATCAAAGTCATAGCTTCCATCTTCCTTTACAGGTAAAGATGATTTCAAATAAGCTGTAAACTCTGCACCTGCAAGCAGTCCTGCTTCAGTATCATCGCCATTGTCAGATACCTTGATAAGCTGGAATGGCTGCTTGATGACCTGCTCTGCTGAGGTTGTGCTTCTTGATACCTCTGCTACAAGGTCTCCCTCATAGTCGCATACTACATCATGCTCCTCTTCATCTAAAAGATATCCTTCTGATGGTGTGATTTCTTTCACATAATAGTTTCCAAGGTAAAGGTTATTGACTTCAGCTTCGCCATTCTTATCTGTTGTAAGTGTTGCCACAAGGTCTCCGGCATTGAACATAACACCTGTTGCTCCGTCCGGGTGGTTGATTGTTTCCCTTGCATAAAGACCATAAACTGCACCGGAAAGGCTTGCATCTCCCTGTGGAACTGCCTTTCCTGTTTCCTTATCTACCTTGTAGATATGAATTTTTGCTGTAGTTCGGTCATTTACGAATGTGTGACTGAATGATGTCTTTGCCTGTGTTTCAGGTAATACATTGAAATTGAAGCTGTAAACATCTTTACTGTTTCTGATATACGCATATGGTGCCTGTGTCTCTTGGATATAATATCCGTTAGAGATTGGCAGATCCACGCTGTAGCTTGCCTTTCCGTCCTCACCTGTAGTTACTGTCTCAAGAGCTGTACCCTTTGTTACAATAACCTGTCCGGCATAGTTTTTGATGTCATTTCCGGCATAAAGTGTGTACTTGCCACCATCAAGAGGGTTCTCTGTGTCAGAGTCCTTCTTTACGACAGATACATCCGCTTTCTGTCTTGTATTCTCAATCGTAGTTGATTCATACTGGACTGTCACAGTCTGGTCTTTATACTCAACTGCTACTGTCTGAGGTGTGGTATTGATTGTATATCCGTCAATGCTCTTAATCTCAGTTACCACATAAGTTCCAAGATGAAGGTCAGATAATACCACCTGTCCGTCAGTTCCTGTTGTAAGGCTTTCTGCCACTACATCGCCAGCACTATACACCTTTGTACCATCTGCCTTGTAGATATCTGCCCCGGCAGTTACCTCAAATGCTGCTCCGGAAAGCTTCTTTTTCTCATAAGTGAAATTGCTTCCATTCCATGAGCTAAGCACCTCACCCTCTTTATAGATTGTGATTGCTCCAAGCTGCTCTTTATCTGTTGCAGAGATTCCCGTTGTCTGTCCTGCTTTTACAGTAAGTGTATGAACCTTACCGGAAAGGACATATCCCTTTGGTGCGGTAATCTCTTTTACATAATAAGTGCCTGCAACAAGTGCAGCTGACTTTGCATATCCGTTTCCATCTGTTGTCATGGTCTGTACTCTGTTTGTGCATCCGCTGTCAGAATAGATTCCATAAACTGCACCGGAAAGCTTCACTCCGCTTGACTCATCTGTCTTTGTAAGCTCACCATATCCGATATTCTCTGTCTTGACCTTGATATATGCTTTGATAGGATCTGCTGTCGGTCTTTCAGAAATAAACTCCTGATATCCGCTCTTTCCTGTAAGCCAGAATACACAGCTTGATGTTGTCTCAACCTTTCCAGCATTGGATGTGAATGTTCCTGTTGTAGCTGTGGTATTCACGCTCGTTGAAGAGATTGTAATACTGTTGCCATTCTTATCAACAGAATATCCGCTGATGCCAAAATCAAAATCAGATAAGACACCATTGCTGTCAGATAATGTTGCTTCAAATCTCTGACTTCCCTCATTCCACTTCAACTCATAAGTTGGTGCTTCACTGGTTCTGCGTGATGCAAAACTTGGAAGCGTTGCATTGTAGGAACTGCTGATATTGTCTCTGAGTCTCTCATAATAGCTGTATGAAGAATCAGGACTTGGTGCCGTGTTACAGAGCTTTCTCGCTGCTGAATCACCGCTTCCCGTTCCAAAAATATCTGCAACGATTACCCATACCATTGCCTGCGTAGCGATATACTCATCACACTGGCTGTTGCTTGGTGCCGCCTTTTGTGTACTGTTAAACCCATAATAAAGGCAGTAACTTAAAAGCTTTCTCTGCTGTGCTGACATTGATGTGCTCGCATCATCGTAGCTGTTCATAAGCTGACCGCCATCTGCTCTTAATCCGAAATTCATACAATATGCAGAATTTCCGTCAAGAATTGAATACAGAATCTTGCCATGATTATATCCGGGCTTTAACTCACTTACTTCTCCGGAATTTTTGACTGACGCATTCCAGAACGCAATATTTGCCTGCGGACTGGCTGCAAATGCTGTTGTTCCATTCGTAAAGAGTGTTCCAACCAGTGTGAGCATAGCCATAAATCCTGCCATAAAACGCTTTAGTTTCTGTTTCATGTGCTCTTTCCTCCTTAATTTACGCATAAAAAAAGAAAGACATAAGTTTATGGCTTACATCTTTCTTCCTTCTGCTTCTATTCGTTTTTATTTATCTGTGACATCGAAACTCGTAATAGTCTGTGCCGCCTGTCGTGTAAACTCCATCATAACTGATGTAGAATACCGGATCTGTTTCCAAAAGTAACATACTTGCAATATATTCTGCGACTGCATCCTCAGATGATAACCGCTGTCCATCAATGGTACTTGCTTTGTTGAGGTCTGTCTCTACAAACACACTATAATAAGAGCCTTCCATACCATCGTAAGGATAATACTCATTGTACTCTTCCTGCGTGATACTGCCATCATTCAAATGGTTCTGTAAATTCTGCTGTGTGGTAATCATCCCTCCAGCCTGACACTTTGCTGTTGCAAGTGACACAACATTCTGTGGACTGTATGCCACGGATGCAGGCTGTGGATTGCTCACATTGTCTTTCGGACTGTCTGTAGTCTGACCACCATTACCTGCATTACTCTGATTTCCACCAGCTTCCTTATTACCACTTGCAGGAGCTTTCTGTTCCGGCTCGTCATTTTGCTCTGACTTTTCTTCCTGCTTTGAAGCAGTTTCATTATCAGAGGACTGGTTATCTTCCTTAGCAGTCTTCTCTTCTGAATCTTTAACCTCGGCAATATCTTTGTCTGCCTCTTCGCTTCCAGCTTTGGTTGTGACCTCTGTGACAGCTTCCGTTGCCATTGCTTCTTCCGTTGGCTTTACGCTTTCCGTCTGTTTCTCTGTCTGATTATCAGCCTTTTCCTTACCACCATTACAGGCAGCCATTGAAAAGACCAGTACTGCGGATAATAAGATAATACTTATCTTCTTCATAGTAATCACCCATCCCTTCTCCGCAAGAGGGACGGGCTTTGTGTTCCGTGCCATCCACCCTTGCGGTGAACTATTTATCTGTAATGCACGGGACACATAGGACTGTCCCGTATTCTGTGCATCTTAAACTCCTTTCATTATACCAGCTCTCTTATTTTAAAGAAATACTGCATAAGTCGTCTGTTTTTCTTATAATTTAAGAATAAACCCTTTACCTGCATACGCTCACCTCCTCTCAGAATGTGCCCATTCTTACGAATGAAAGAAATACCCTTGCCACCATTGCGAATAGAAGAAGAATTATTCTGGCAAGTCCTAAGACCAGCTTCAAAGCTCCAAGAATTATCCTTAATATCCACTTGAGTATCTCTAAAATCACTGTTCCTACGGCTCCCATAACTCTTCTCATAATAATCAGTCTCCTTTCGACATCCATCCCATTGCAAGTCCTGCAACATCTGCATCGTCCATAACATCTTCTGTAGGTTCTTGTGCTTCACTATTGGCTGCCTGCATTATTACCGGCTGACCAACATTCATCCCGGATATCACTCCGCCTAACAGCCTTATGACCTCTTTTCTAGCCTCATTGGTAGCTGCTTCAATGACTTCATCCTTAATGTCATCAATATCTTCTGACCGGATATATTCTGCCCTCTCTTTTTCCTTCTTCTTGATAACAAAGGTTTCTTTTCCATAATTATCAATGTAGAACTGAATCGCATCTATAATGAACTGGTTCTTAGATTTGAAAATCTTCGGATCAAGGTTCTGAATCACATCATTGATTTTCACATGCTGAGGATTGCTCATGTTGAGGCGGACAGAAGTTTTTACTTCATATTCAAGTCTTCTTCCCATCATCTGCCTCCTTATGATAATCGCTTAGTGCTTTTAAGTCCCATTGTGGCAAGCTGCTCATATCCTCTTGCATTTGCCTTTACATCAAGGTTATAGGAAATGTTCTTAGCATCGTGACTACCAAAATTCTTCATCACAACTGCCCCGCCTCCGACAAATACAATCGGTGTAGTCTTTAAGTTATACCCAAACTCACGGATTGAGTTATATACCTTATCAACAAAACCCTCTATCTCTGCCTTGATAATGGCAAAGTATTCATCATCAATATCTGACCTGCCATATCGCATGATATTCTGTATCTCCGACTCGTCTACCTCTCCGTTAAGCTGTCTTACACACTGCTCATTGATAGAACGCATACAGGTAATAAGACCTTTTGGAATCGTCACACACTTTGATTCATCCGGTGACTTGTTGATTACCGGCATAATGTCGATTGTCCAGCTTCCAATATCAACAATCAATGTCTTCTTTGCCATAGCAGGAATCTTGTCCACTACTGCTGCATAGCACTGAGGAAATACTGCCACATCATCAATTTCAATATGATATGACTCATTCTCATATTTGAAGCTTACACGCTTATTCTTTGTCAGGTACTTGATAAAATCATTCTTCTCTGCTCCAAACCTTGTAAGTGGAAGTCCTACAGCAAGGAATACCTTTGCCTCTGCAAGACCTCTTCTTTTAAGTTCCTTAGCAACTGCTGCAAGAGTGAGAAGATAAAAGCTGTCATCTTCGACCTTTGTATCCTTTACTTCCTGCCTCACAGTTCCAACCTTATAGAACTTTCCTTCATACTCAAGTACATCGCCGAAAAGTGCCGGAGTTGTTGTAATCTCCTTAACTCCTGTGACAAATACCTGAGAGATTGTTTTCATCATTGACCAGCCATGATCAATGCCGATTACTTCTAACTTGTTATTCATATGTTTTGCACATCCTTTCTTCTTAAACAGCCACTTGAACATCTTAACCACCTACTTTCCTATCAGCTTTCGCATACAAGGAAAACAATAACCATTCCCTTGATAATATGGACATCCGACACATTCCGCCGGAAGTTTCTGTTCTTTTTTCTTAGATGATTTACAACATGTTCCATTGGCACATCTGTTGTTATGTCCCCAGAAGAATCTACAATGCATACAATCTTTTAATTCTCTCTCAAGCTTCTCTTCTGAAGATACAAACCTGCGTTTCTTATGTTTATTTCTTTTTTCAACTGTTCCCACCAGAGCTCTCCTCCCTTCCAAGGAGTGATTGCTCTCTTATCTGTTCCATTGTCCTGTCCGACTCTCCTGCCGTCCTAGCTAACGAATACAATACGATAAGAACAATAATTATAAATGCTATGCTAAATCCCATCATCACTTTATCCTCCTTCAAATTAGTTGCCATATAGACAAAATTTGAATTTGGAAGTGATATAGTCTACATGGCTATGCTTAATGCTAAGCATGTAGGTACACGCCAGTCTTCTAGACTCCTATATCGCCCCGTGTACAAAGAGGTGTTCTCACCTCCGGGAGTTACAGACGAGCCACAAAATGTGTTTCACGACGCCCTTCTGAATTATCAGAAGCACTATCTCCTCTTTTAGCCTTTTGAGGATAAGGACGAACTTCTCGCCCTCTGTGGTTGATTATCCTTACGCAACATGCCGAATCCTTTTTCCAGATTTCCATCCAACTTCTCACCCTTCATCTTTCGATCCATCAGGCTACTAATATGATAGCTGTGACTTTCATCTTCCAGGTACATGCCCCGTAAATTTACTACCTACAGATACTCTGCAGTGCAAACTACTTTGCAAATCTGTAACTGATTATTAAATTGTTCATCCCAAGTTTTTCTTGGAATGTCCATATATTACATTAGTTTCTATAATGCCGAAAGTGACAATCACGGGTCTTTTTTATCAAAACAGGTACTATTGTGGTCTTTTTTATCTTCGCCTGACAATTTATTCCAAATATGTTTGGGCAATGGTCTTGTTGGTTCCTTAAATTTCTCCAAATACATTTCAAAAATATCTGTATTAATCAATGCTGAATTTCCAACCTTATATACTGCCCCTGCTTCTGAAGCCAAAACCATAATCCTTGATTTACTTATGCCATAAATAATGGCTCCCTCAGTAGCATTTACATATTTTTTCATAATGTCTTTTGTATCTGAATAGAACTTATATGAGCTACTCATTCAATTCACCTTCTTCCTGCCCGTATAACGGCTCTTTCAAAGGTCTTACAGGTTGTCTGAATTGCTCCATATAATTATCAAATATTTCTAAATTAATTAGCACAGTCCCCCCTGTTCCCTCATTTATTTTATATGTTGCACCTGCTGCTCTAGCCAACTCGATAAATCTATGTCTGCCAATACTGTATATAATTGAAGCTTCTCCAATTCTCGCAAACTTTTTGATTATCTGCTTATTTGTTCCCGGCACTTTATATATGTGTTTCATAAACTCATCAAACCTTTCCTTTTTTACCAAATGAATACGGGTAAGCTTGTATAAAGAACTTGCAGCCTTAGCTATATATTCAGTTTCCTCAACACTAAATCCATATTCATAAGCCATCTCTTCGACCTTTATGTATCTTTTTATTACCTCCCCACCATGAAGATAAGCCCTAACATCTGGCTGTAATTGTGTTACCATCCTTTTCACCTACTTATAAAATTCATCATCAACTATATGGAATGTCTCAAGGTACTCATCAAATATTTTTAAATTCACAAGTACTAACTGACCTAACTTATAGATTGCTTTGGCATCCTTAGCCATTTGCATAAACTTTGATACGCCCATATGATACATTTCTGCTCCTTCGCTATATCTTACAAACTTTGTATTACCATTCTTCTTAAATTCCTGATATGCCTTTGTGTGTTCCATGCTATTCTCCTTTCGGTATTTCAATTGTTCCTATAACGCAAAAAGAGGACATCTTCTAAATTTCTTTAGAAAATGTCCTCTAAGTAATA
>ENA-OZGK01000212-OZGK01000212.1-human-gut-metagenome-genome-assembly--contig:-NODE-212-length-15692-cov-20.881563_pt1 | contig 15692 bp, 15 predicted proteins | sample MGYA00244657_ERZ653660 | MGnify/ENA primary metagenome ERZ653660 (study PRJEB26926, sample SAMN06165211) | human gut metagenome | biome: ENVO:00009003; feature: ENVO:2100002; material: ENVO:00002003... | reverse complement strand
ATAAATATATTTGTCCTTGTAACAATTCTCGGACATTTGCCTGTTATACTATCTGCAAAAAGAAAAGGAAGTGATAATATGAAGCATATTTTAATTGTCGAAGATGATAATCTTTTGAATAAAACGCTTACTTATAATTTGGAATTGGACGGTTACACAATAACTTCTGTTCTGAATGCAAGGACAGCCGCTGAATCATTAAAAACAAACATTTTTGATTTGGTATTGCTGGATATAAATTTACCAGACGGAAATGGTTATGACCTATGCCGTCTTATCAAGCCAGAGCATCCTGATACAGTAGTTATATTTCTAACTGCCAACGATCAGGAAAGCAATCAGATACGGGGATATGAAGCTGGTGCAGTGGATTATATCACGAAACCTTTTTCGATTAGTGCTTTGCAGCGAAAAATCAAAGCCATGTTCGCTATGTTGGAGCATCACAAACCAGCTAAGGATATTTACGAGGATGGTAGCTTGTTTCTGGATTTTTCGGAACAATTTGCAAGTTTGAACGGGAAACCATTAGCACTTTCTGCGATGGAATATAAAATGTTGAACCTATTTCTTAAAAATCCGAAGCAGGTACTTACTCGCCAACAATTTTTAGAAAAACTGTGGGATGTTGATGAAAAATATGTAGATGAACATACCCTTACTACTTCTATCAGCCGTATTCGCAGTAAGATTGAAGCGGATGGCGACACATATATCAAAACGGTTTATGGTATGGGGTATCAATGGACAGGAGGCGAAAAGAAATGAATCTGAATAACCTTTCTGCTAAGAAAATTTGTAGACTGGTTAGTGCTGGCATGGTTTTCTCTATGCTGGTAATTACCGGTATTTTCGGCGGTATAATGCAGGATATACGAATTTTTATAGTGGGTGGAACATTGACACTCTGTGCGTTTTTCTGGATTTGGCTATTGGTGCTGATTTTTGGAAAACGCCTTTCTCATTTTACTTCTAATTTGTGCCGGACGCTGGACAACATGATTGATGGAAACGAGGAATTACAAAAGTCAAATGATAGTGAAACTCTTTTTGCCCGTATCAACCACCGCTTAATTCGGTTGTATGAGATTATGCAGAAAAACCGGCACAAGGTAGACATGGAACGACAGGAGCTTCAAATGCTGATTTCTGATATTTCACATCAAGTTAAAACGCCTGTCAGCAATTTGCAAATGGTAACGGACACACTTTTAACAAAGCCTGTTTCAGAAGAAGAACGGATGGACTTTTTACAAGGCATACGTAGTCAGACTGATAAACTGGATTTTCTGTTCCAAGCACTGGTTAAAACGTCCCGGTTGGAAACCGGAGCAATACGATTAGAAAAGAAAGACAGCAGCTTATTCCATACGCTTGCACAAGCCATGAGCAGTATTGTATATGCCGCAGAGAAAAAAGAAATTGCTGTATCCGTGGATTGCCCGGAAAATTTGATAATCTCCCATGACAGCAAGTGGACAAGCGAAGCCCTTTTCAATCTGCTGGACAATGCAGTAAAATACACTCCGTCAGGTGGAAAGATTTCTGTATCAGTGGTTCAGTGGGAAATGTACGTAGAGGTCAAAGTGACCGACACCGGCAAGGGCATTTCAGAAAGCAATCAGGCTGCCATCTTCCGGCGCTTCTATCGTGAGGAAGAAGTACACGATCAACAGGGTGTGGGAATAGGTTTGTATTTGGCTCGTGAGATTGTAACAAGGCAAGGGGGCTATATCAAGGTTGTTTCAGAGCTGAGGCAAGGCTCAGAATTTTCTATTATGCTTCCTGTAAGGTAAGATATAACCACTTTTTTTGAAATGTCCGAGCGTTGTAACATTTCACTCTGATTTTCGATAAAAATTTTTTCTATCTCGGACATTTGTGTAACATTTGTGGTTTACAATGGCTTTATCAACAGATAGAAAGCCTTGAAAGGAGCATTTGAATATGAGCATTTTACAAACAATCGACTTAAAGAAGTATTACGGCACAGAACCAAATATTACTCGTGCCCTTAATGGTGTAAATTTTACTGTGGAACAGGGAGAATTTGTTGCCGTAGTTGGAACTTCCGGCAGCGGTAAGTCTACATTGCTTCACATGATGGGAGGACTTGATACCCCCACTTCCGGCAGCGTGATTGTACGGGGAGAAGAACTCGCAAAAAAGAATGATGATGAATTGACAATTTTCCGCCGTCGTAACATCGGATTTATCTTCCAAAATTATAATCTGGTTCCGATTTTGAATGTATATGAAAATATCGTCCTGCCTGTGGAACTGGATGGCGATACAGTAGACCAGAAATTTATGGACGAAGTTGTGTATATGTTGGCTTTAGAAGATAAACTGGAAAATATGCCGAACAATCTTTCAGGCGGTCAACAGCAACGTGTAGCGATTGCACGAGCTTTAATTACGAAGCCTGCGATTATCCTTGCTGATGAACCGACCGGAAATCTTGATAGCAAGACCAGTGCAGATGTGTTAGGGCTTTTGAAGCATACCAGCGGAGAATTTAATCAGACCATTGTAATGATTACTCACAACAACGAGATCGCTCAACTCGCAGACCGCATTGTACGGATTGAAGATGGTAAAATTGTAGGCTAAAGGAGGTGGGAATTATGAATTATCCTTTTGAAAATGATACCAGTGCAGTAATTAAAAAATTAGCACGAAAAAGTGTGCGTTTTGATAAGAAGAAAAACTTATTTTGCCTTTCGGCAATTATTGTAGCCGTTGCTATGATAATGATGTCGTTGCTCACAGTGCAAAATATCATTTATCAAAATCAGAAAGAAATCGAAGGATTACATCAAGGGATTTTCTTTGACATTACGCAGGACAGTAAAGAAAAGTTGTTAGCAAACGAAGAAGTAAAAAGTGTAGGACTTTCCTGTAATATCAAAACAGTGAAAGAAAATTCTAAAGAACTGTCTCTGATTTATTATGATGATGACATGCTTAGTTTGATTCCTGCCTTTGACGGAAAATATCCAGAGAAAGCAAGTGAAATTGCTGTTACAGATGCCTTTTTTGCCAGTGAAAATAAGTCTCCGGAAATCAACGCCATAGTTCAGTTGAATCTGGATGGCACTTTGAAGAATTATACTATTGTTGGTATTTATCATGATAAAACTTCTACCGCTTATCCTGTTTTTGTTTCACTTGAAAAATGCCGGGAATTACGTGGAAATAACCTGCTTAATGGATATGTTTGGCTTGAAAATGCAGATACCCTTACAAAAGACGAAGCAACAGAAATATTATCTCAAATTTCAGAGGAGACTGGACTGAATAATTGGACAGTCAGCAGTTACTATGATTATGTAAATACAACTTTGTCCTTCAGTAATTATGCGGTATATGGTGTAGTTGCTGCCATTTTGTTTTTAGCTGCCGCACTTGTAATTTACAGCATTTTCTATATTTCGGTTGGACAAAAAGTTGCTGAGTTCGGACAGCTTCGGACAATAGGGGCAAGTAAAAAGCAAATTTATAAAATAGTTCTTAAACAGGGTTATATGCTTGCAGTTCCGGGGATTTTAATTGGTAGTATCATGGGAACGATCATCAGCTATTGTCTGCAATCAAAAGGCTGGTCAGTATTTGCATTTATTGTTTCTCTATGTGGCGCATGCCTTTTTGGAATACTGCTTGTTTATATTAGTGTTCGTAAACCAGCAAAAATTGCAGCGAATACTTCTCCAATTTCCGCCCTGAAAAATCCAGTGGGAATTGTAAATTACCGCACTCACAAAAGACATCGTATTACGCCTGTATATTTAGCGAAAATCAGCTTTTCCAGAAACAGAAAAAAATCTCTATTGACCATTTTATCATTGGGACTGTGCGGAGTTATATTTTTCCTTGCAGCAAGTTATCAGAGTTCTTTTAATGCCGAGAGTATGGCTCGTTATTGGGATATGAAGTACGGAGATTTCAAAATCAGCATTGATTTAGAAAATGAAAGTGAAAATCTGGATGCTCTCTTGCAGAAAGAATATTTTTCTGATTATGTAAAGCGTGTTGGAGATATAGAGGGAGTTAGCAATATATTTACTTATGCTACCGTACCAGTTGATTTCTCAACAGACAATGATATTTCAGATAGCACCTTGATGCTCGGCTATAATGAAAAGGATTTGGCGTCGCTAAATGCAGCGGTTTTGTCTGGAAATATTACTGATGATACAGAATTAGTTGTAAGTGATCCCGAACGTATTTATGATGTTTACCATTGGAAACCTCAAATTGGGGATACTGTGACCTTTAATTTCAAAAATCATAGTGGTAAAACAATAACAAAAGCATTCAAAATTGGTGCAATCACTTCCAGCAATGATGGAATGGGTGGCTATATTTTCAGAATGCCGGAAAATATGCTCAAAGAACTTGCAGGTTATGACTGTACATACGCAATCGAAATACAAGCAGAAGCTGAATATCAGGAGATAATCGAGCAAGAACTCAAATTACTCGTTTCTGACAATAGGGATGTTCGCTTACAAACCCTTCAAGATTTTATTGTAGAACACCAATCAGACAATCGTGCAGGTTTTACATTAGCTTATGCGATTGCAGCCATCTTGTGGATATTTGCGGTCATCAATCAAATCAATCTTACTGTGACAAATCTTTTATCACAGAAACAGGAAATGGGCACACTAAAATCTATTGGTATGACAAATAAGCAGTTGAAGCAAGCATTTATGATGGAAGGTCTTTTTACTACTTTGATTGCATTGCTTATAACTGCTGTTGTTGGAATCCCCGGCGGATATGCAATCGGTATATTTTTGAAAAATGCAGGCATGTCTACGGGATTTGTATTTCCGGTTGTTGCTTTTACTCTTTTTGCTGTTGCTATGTTTATGCTTGAAAGTTTGATGACAATATTGCTTATTCATTCATGGAAGAAGCAATCTGTTATTGCAATAATGCGAAATTGACGATAGAAAGTTTTTCATATCTCGGTCAGCTCAACAATTACATTACTCTGCTGATACAGCCAGTCCGTAAATTCTTTCGGGCTGGCTGTTCCTGTTTTTACAGTCTTTTTTCTCTGTAAGGCTTCTTTCTTAAAGTCGGAAAAGGCAGCCTGTATTTTTTCCAGACGGTCAGCCGGAAAGCCTGCGGTATTTTTTACCCGGTTTATTTTGTTGCGCCAGTTCTGGCATTCATTTTTATAAAGCAGGTCATAGTTATTTTCTCTTGCCCTCTCGTCAAATTCCCGCTTGTTTTGAAGCGCCTGTGCTTTTCGGCACTTGTCGCTGCACAGCTCATACCGCTGGCTCTTTGCCAGAAAATATTTTCCACAGACCTTGCACCGCCGGAAGCAAAGCCCCCAGTCATTCAGCCTGTTCAGATAATAGGTAATCAACGGGTAGAGGGACGCATAGGCAGACACACATTCTTCTGTGCGCCGGTTGTCCGGGAACCAGAGGTCAAGCCGGGTATCTTCTGACGGTGCGCCTTTGAAATAAAGGCTGCCAGCTTGAAATTGTTTCGGTTTTCCTGTCTCCCTGTCAAAGCTCATGGTTTCGTTTTGGAATACCCCGGTCAGTCTGCTCATTTTATCCATGAAGCGGTCACAGGCAGCGTTACGGTCACGGGGTTCTCTGGCAAGCAGATAGCTGTTCCAGATACGGAACGCCACATACATTTTCAGAGGGTCGTTGCTAAGATATTTCTCCCAAAGAAATTCGCTTGCCGCCTGCTCCAGCTCCGGCTGTTTCCATCGGTTGGAGTGGAGAGCTTGCCGCAGCGGAGAAAGCCCGTATAAGTTCCAGTCTCTGTCCGTGTCACGCTCAAAGTTTATCAAAAAAGTTCCCAGTGGGCGTGTCATATCACAAAGCACCTCTGCGTTTTGGCTCCCGTTCAGACGGAAGCGGATCTGCTGTTCTTCCCCAATCAAAATCCGCTCTTTCATTTTCTTCCTGTCCAGCGTCAGGACAAACAAAATCCTCTCAAAACATGGCTCATGCCGTATAAACTGATTCTCCATCCCTATCCCCTGCCTTTGTTTATGGTAATTATATAATTCAGTTATATCCGTTACACTCATGGTATCGCAGAATCATTGTTTTGTCAAGGATAGTACGCTATGATGATTGCGGTTGGTAATTTCGTACCGCACAGTACCTTGACAAGTGAATGACCGTCCAAAAGGGATATGACCGGCAGGAGAAGTGACGCATCCGGCGCACCAATGCAGGGAAACACCGCAGGAATGGGGCAGGAAAACGGCTTTTGGGGAGAACGGCAACAGGAAGCATTTTAACCTATTTGATTTATGGGAGGAACAGAATGAACGATAAAAAGAGATTGAACAGCTACGAGGATTTACCGCTGGTTCTGGATGTGGCGGACATTCAGCGGATTATGGGAATTTCAAGAGCGAGCGCCTATGAGCTGGTACACACACCCGGCTTTCCGGCGTTCCGCAGGGGCAGGCTTATCAAGGTCAGCAAAATTGCTTTCTTTGAATGGATGGCAAAAGGCTCCGAAACCGTACCGGGAAGCGACAAATAAGCGTGAGGTATCATTCCCTGACTTGCAATACTGCCGCACTTTCCAAAGGGGCATACAGAGGGAAAAAAACTTAAAAATGATACCGAGACGCTACATCAAAACAGCCTATCTGCGTACATCAGATAGAAACGGAGAAAGGAGCCGGTTATGGCAAGAATGAGTAACAAGCGGCGGTTGGAATGGTCTTTCTTCTTAAATGACCGCAGCCGTATCACTTACAACGAACTGTGCCGGAAATGCCAGCACGAATGTAAACAGAGCTTCCGGGCGGTTGTGGTTGACTGCCCGAAGTATCTTTCCAAGCGTTCCAAGAAAAAGGACAAGACTGCCGGAAACGGCAAAATCCCTTAGGAACTAAGGGCGCACTTCTATACATAGTCTAAAGACCATGTATCGTGCGTCCTGCGGAGCTTACCTCTGCCGCTGATAAAATCAGCAATCCGAGGTCTGCGTTCGCTTCGCTCCGACAAGGTGGCTACACCCCCTTGCGCCGCTAAAGCGGCTATCCCCTGTGTACCCGCCGCAAAGAGAAATCCGCTCTGCGGTTTTCCCTTTTCATCGGGTTTTATAGAAGCACTGACACACGGACTGTCTGCGGATGGTCTTTCTTTATCTTATCAGCAAAGGATGTGAGAACATGGAAAAATCTTTGGAACAGTTGAAGCAGGAATATGAAAAAACCACTGTCCTGCTGGAACAGGAAAAACGGAAAATGCAGCGTTTGAAAAACCGGCAGGCGTATCTGGAAAGCGGTTCCCGGAAACAGAGGACGCACCGGCTGATTACCCGTGGGGCAGCTATTGAGAGCATTGCACCACAGACAAAGGAGCTATCCGAAGCGGAATTTTATTCCCTCATGGAAAGCATTTTGAATCTGCCGCAGGCGGAGCATTTCATCCGGTCTGCCACAGAGAACCACGCCCGTATTTCCGGGCAGGAGAAAGGCGGTGACTAAGGATAGCACTTTATCATTTTTCAATCGCACAGATCAAGCGCAGCGCCGGTCAGAGCGCCATTGCCAGCGCAGCCTATCGAGCCGGGGAGCGTCTTTACAGCAGCTACTATGGAGAAGTCAGCGACTACACCAAAAAGGGCGGCGTGATCGCTTCGGAAATCATGCTGCCGCCCCATGCGCCGGAAATATATCTTGACCGGGCGACCCTCTGGAATGCTGTGGAGAACTGCGAGAAACATCCAAAAGCACAGCTTGCCTATTCCTTTGATATTGCCATGCAGAATGAATTGACGCTGGAAGAAAACATGGAGCTGGCGAGGAAGTTCGTACAGGAGCAGTTTGTGACAAAAGGCATGATTGCCGACCTTGCTTTTCACAGCCCGGAGAAAGAGGACGGCGGCATCCCTAACCCGCATTTTCATGTGATGACAACCATGCGCCCTTTGAACCCGGATGGCACATGGGGACAAAAACAGCGTCGGGAATATCTTCTTGATGAAGATGGAAACCGAATCCGGGATAAAAACGGCGATTATATGTTTAACGCTGTCCATACAACAGACTGGCATGAGCCGGAAACGCTGGAACACTGGCGGGAGCAGTGGGCGGCTGCCGTTAATACAAAATTTGAGGAAAAAGGGCTGGATGTGCGTATCGACCACCGTTCCTATGTGCGGCAGGGGCTTGACCTGATACCTACTGTCCACGAGGGAGCTAATGTCCGGCAGATGGAAGCAAAGGGCATCCGCACCGAGAAAGGGGAACTGAACCGCTGGATTAAAGCCACCAACCGGCTCATGCAGGATGTGAGGAAGAAGATCAAAGCCCTGTTTGTCTGGATGGCAGAGGTAAAAGAAGAACTTTCCAAACCGCAGACACCGAGCCTTGCCGACCTGTTGATCGCTTATTACAACCAGCGCAACGCAGGGGCATGGAGCAATAAAGCCAGAACCGGAAACTTAAAGCAGTTTGCCGAAGCCGTCAATTATCTGACGGAAAACAAGCTGCTCACATTAGAGGATTTGCAGGAGCGTCTTTCCTCTGTCAACGAAGAATTTGAAGCGTTAAGCGACTCCATGAAAAAGAAATCTGCCCGGATAAAGGAATTGCAGGAATTGATACGGGAGGGCGAGAATTACCAGCGGCTAAAACCTGTTCATACGGAATTGAACAATATCAAGTTTAAGAAACAGAGGGAGAAATTTGAAACATCCCACGATGCGGAGTTACGGCTGTTTTATGCCGCCCGCCGTATTTTGAAAGAAAAACTGGACGGAAAACCCATTGCCCTGAAAGCATGGAAACAGGAATACGCACAGTTAAAAACAGAGTATGCCGAACTGTCTCCGCAGCACAAGCCACTCCGGGAGGAAGTCATACGGCTACGGCAGGTGCAGAACGCCGTAGATACCGCACTGCGCCGGAGGGAGCAGCCACAGGCAGTACAGAGAAAGAAACATGAGATGGAGCTATGATATAACCGGCAGCTTTACCGCTACCAGTATTTTTATGGAGGGAGCATTTGAATGTATTTGAAGCGGTGAAACAGTCTGTTACCACCCGGCAGGCTGCTTCATTCTATGGAATCCGGGTGGGGAGAAACGGCATGGTCTGCTGTCCATTCCACAATGACCGCACGCCCAGCATGAAAGTGGACAGCCGCTTTTACTGCTTCGGCTGCGGGGCTTCCGGGGATGTGATCGACTTTGCCGCTTTGCTGCATGGATTGGGGAAACGGGAAGCTGCGGTCAGGCTTGCGGAGGACTTCGGCGTTTCCTATGAGAAATCCGGCAATGCGCCGCCAGATAGGAAGCGTCACAACAGGTCACAGCCCCGACAAAAATCAGCGGAGCAGAGATTTCAGGAAACGGAACGGTATTGTTTCCGGGTGCTATGCGATTATCTGCGCCTGCTGGAGCATTGGAAAACAGCACACGCCCCACAGCCGCAGGATGCCATCTGGCATCCTCTTTTTGTGGAAGCGTTGCAGAGGATAAGCTACACAGAATACCTTTTGGATATTTTGTTATACGGAGAAATAGAAGAAAAAGCGGCATTGATCGCCGCACAGGGAAAGGAGGTGTTGCGGCTTGAACAGCGAATTTCAGAGCTTGCCGCCGGAAACGCAGGAAGCGGTCAAAAGGACGATGGACACAATGGAACCGGCGCAGACACCGGCAGAAATCCGGGAAACATTAGAGGGGACGCAGAAAGGCGGCGTGAAGAACAGCATCCGAAACTGCCTGACGGTGTTCCAGCGTGACCCTCTGTTTCGCGGGGCGCTGCGCCTGAACCTTTTGACGGAGCAGATTGACATTGTGAAGCCGCTGGGCTGGGAGCGCACCAGTACCACGCTGACCGACATGGACATGAACTACCTGCTTTTGTATCTGGAAGAAAATTACGGGCTTACCAGCGAGAAAAAGGTGCAGAGCGCCATCAAGATTGTTGCCAATGAAAACCGCTACCATCCAGTCAGGGATTACCTGAACAGCCTGCAATGGGACGGCACAGAGCGCATCCGTTACGCCCTGCATCACTTTCTGGGAGCCGATACGGACGAATACACCTATGAAGCCTTGAAACTGTTCCTGATGGGAGCCATCCGGCGGGTATTCAGACCGGGGAGCAAGTTTGAGGTCATGCTCTGTCTGGTTGGTGGTCAGGGAGCCGGGAAATCTACCTTTTTCCGGCTGCTGGCAGGTAGGGACGAATGGTTTTCAGACGATTTGAAGAAGCTGGACGATGAAAATGTGTACCGCAAGCTGCAAGGGCATTGGATTATCGAGATGTCGGAGATGATTGCCACAGCCAACGCCAAGAGTATTGAGGAAATCAAGTCATTCTTAAGCCGCCAGAAAGAAACCTACAAAGTGCCGTATGAGACACATCCGGCAGACCGGCTGCGGCAATGTGTATTTGGAGGGACGACCAACCGGCAGGACTTTTTGCCCCGTGACCGCACCGGCAACCGGCGCTTTCTCCCCGTGACGGTGTACCCGGAACGGGCGGAGGTTCACATACTGGACGATGAAGCGGCGGCGAGGGCGTATATCGAACAGATGTGGGCGGAAGCCATGACGATTTATCGCAGTGGGAAGTATAAGCTGTCATTCAGCATGGAAATGAACCGATACCTGAACGCCCATCAGCAGGACTTCATGCAGGAGGACACACAGGCTGGCATGATCTACGCCTATTTGGAGGACTACACCGGTGACAGGGTATGCTCCAAGCAGCTTTATGAGGAAGCGCTGGGGAACTTAAATTCCCCGGCAGACTGGGAGACACGGGCAATCTGCGAGATTATGAATACCGGCATTGCGGGCGGCATCATACAGGGCTGGGTAGCCTACAAAAGCCCGAAGCGGTATAAGAAATACGGTTCTCAAAAAGGCTGGGAGCGTGTCAACCAAGACCCGCCGGAGGGGGACGGTTTTCAGGAAATCACGGAAGAAGAAGCCCGGCAAATGGAACTACCATTCTGAAAAGCCACCGGTTAACAGTTTGGTTGACGCTTCGGTTGACAGCCGGTTGACGGGGAAAAGCCTGATATTTGGGGCATTTCTCTCCTTTGTCAACCATGTCAACCAAGAAATCAAAGAAAAAGTAAAAAGTAATAATAGAGCGCCTGTGGATTGTTTTCAAAGTCTTTTCTGCCGGTTGACACGGTTTGGTTGACACAGAGACAGTCTGCGGCTGTACACCTGTCTGACATTCCCTTGTCGGGCATATTTCATTTATGGAGGTAACTGCCTATGGCAAAAAGCAAAAACGAGAGCAATAACAAAAACAGCGGCACCCTGCTTACCGAAAAAGACGGCACCCAGTATTTTGTCATGGGGAAAGTCCGTATCAAGGTATCGGAGCATTTCGCACAGGATGGGAAGCCGCTTGACAGCCTGCTGGAAGATGTGATCCAGCACGCTGCCGCCGCTTCCTGAAAAAATACGGAATAACGACTGTCAATCAGCCCACGCTTATGATATACTTGTACCAGCGAGTATTGTATAAGCGTGGGTTGTTTCTTTTAGAAGGAGGATTTTTAACCGTGAAACAACCATACAATACAACGATTTATAACACTGCACTATATTTGAGATTGAGCCGTGACGATGAATTACAGGGGGAAAGCGGCAGTATCCAGACCCAGCGCATGATGCTTAGACAGTATGCCGCAGAGCATGGGCTGACCGTTGTAGACGAGTACATTGACGACGGATGGAGTGGGACAAATTTCGAGCGTCCAAGTTTCCAAAGGATGATTGATGACATCGAAGACGGGAAAATCAACTGCGTTGTCACAAAGGACTTATCCCGTCTGGGAAGAAACTATATCCTGACCGGTCAGTACACGGAAATCTATTTCCCCAGCAAGGGAGTACGCTACATTGCCATCAATGACAATGTGGACACCATCAACGGAGAAAGCGAGCTTGCACCGTTCTTAAACATCCTGAATGAAATGCACGCCCGACAGACCAGCAAAAAGGTCAAGGCTGCCATGCACACAAGATTTGCCAATGGCGCACACTATGGAGCCTATGCACCGCTGGGCTATGTAAAAGACCCGGACAAAAAAGGTCATCTTCTGATCGACCCGGAAACACGCTGGATTGTAGAGAAGATTTTTGACCTTGCTGTACACGGGCGTGGAGCCGCCAGCATTACACGGATTCTGGTGGAGGAAAAAGTACCTACCCCCGGCTGGCTGAACTATGAAAGATACGGGACTTTCGCCAATATCTACGCCGGTGCGCCCGCAGAAAAAGCCTATGCGTGGACGATAGCACAGGTCAAGAGCATTTTGAAAGAGGAAACCTACATCGGTCACAGCATTCACAACAAGCAGAGCAACATTTCATTCAAGAACAAGAAAAAGGTGCGGAAGCCGCAGGAAGAATGGTATCGTGTGGAAAATACCCACGAAGCCATCATTTCTGAAGAAGTGTTCCAAAAAGTTCAGGAGCTGATTGCAAGCAGACGCAGGAAACGCAGAAACGGTACGACACAGATTTTCGCAGGATTGATAAAATGTGCAGACTGCGGATGGTCTTTAGCCTATGGGGAAAACAAGCAGAATAAGAACCCATACGGGTACTACCATTGCAGCAAGAACGGGCAGGGATTACGCCAGTGTTCCATGCACTATATCCGCTATGATGTACTGTATGCCTATGTGCTTGCAAGACTGCAATACTGGTCTATGCTGGCACAGAAAGACGAGGACAAGCTGCTGAAACGCCTGCTCAATGCCAGCGACAGGGAAAGAAACTCTGCGAAGAAAAAGCAGGCTGCGGAGCTGAAAAAGGCAGAGAAGCGTAAAGCCGAGGTTGACGGGCTGTTTGCTAAAATGTATGAGGACTGGTCTGCCGGACGCATAACCGAGTATAACTTCAATATGCTGTCCGAGAAGTACCAGAACGAGCAAAAGGAGCTTGAAACAAAAATAAGACAGCTTCACGAAACGATGGAAGCCGCCGTACAGACCGCAGCGGATGCTGAAAAGTGGATTGCCCTGATGAAACAGTATGTCAACCCTGTGGAGCTGACCGCCGAACTTCTGAACACTCTAATTGAAAAAATAACCGTCCACGAAGCTGTCAAGGGCGAGGACGGAAGCCGTGAGCAGGAAGTAGAAATCTACTACCGCTTCATCGGCAAAATCGACTGACCTTTCTTTTTTACCCAACAATATCTTTAATTAAGGGAGACGGGCGACTCCGCGCCGGACCTCGACAGGCTCCGCGCGATCTGTACTTACTTCGGCGTGACGACCGACTATCTCATCTGGGATGAGCCGGAGGACGCGCCGCGGGGCGCAGAGGAAGCGCGCTCCCGGGAGACACAGAGAAAGCCGCTGCGGGAGACGGTGCGGGAGCACAGCGAATGGGCGGGCTACGCGGTCGCCATCCTCGGCGCGGCGATGCTTTTGCGCGCGCTGCCGGGCATGATCCTGCAGATGCTCCTGCTTGGAAGCAATATTGCGCCGGGCGCGGCAACGAATGGGTCGGCGCTGTTGGGGCTTTTGTCGATGTATCTGCCGTACCTCGCGGTCTACGCGCTCGCCATTGTCGGAGGGCTGCTGCTGGCCCGTTGGCTGAAAAAGAGAAAGGAAGCACATGACGACCTTTGAGAGAGTTTACGCCGCGGTGCGGCTCATTCCACGCGGCAGCGTTGCGACCTACGGGCAGATCGCGCGGCTGATCGGCCGGCCGAAAAACGCGCGGCTGGTCGGCCGCGTGCTCAGCCAGGCCGAGCGCTACGGCGACTATCCGTTCCACCGCGTGGTGGATCACAGCGGGCGGCTCGTGCCCGGCTGGGACGCGCAGGCGGCGCTGCTCGCGCACGAGGGCGTGACCCTGCGCGACGCGCAGCACGTGGACCTGCGGCGATACCAGTGGCAGTGCGAATGAAAGCGCAAGGCCCTCCGCACCGGGCGGAACGGAGGCGTTTCAGCGAGTCAAAAAAGCCTCGCAGAGGTGGCCTCCCGCAGGCGGCAAAAAAGTGCAATCATTTTCTCTCACGACATGTGCGTGAGAGAAAATACTTTTCAGGCTGCAAGTGTGGACTTTGTGCGCAGCAGACTGCAAGCCTTTTGGCGGAAAACCTTTATGGTTTTCCGCCATACGCAAAAAACCTCCGTGCCGAGCGGCACGGAGGTTTTTGACTGTGTAAGGGTCGATTACTTGAGTTCGACAGAAGCGCCGACTTCCTCGAGCTTCTTCTTGAGCTCCTCGGCCTCGTCCTTGGAGACCTGCTCCTTGATGGCGCAGGGGACACCCTCGACCTTCGCCTTGGCTTCCGCCAGGCCCAGGTTGGTGATCTCACGGACGGCCTTGATGACCTTGATCTTCTGATCGCCGAAGCCGGTCAGAACGACGTCAAACTCGGTCTTCTCCTCGGCGGCAGCAGCAGCGCCGGCCACCGGAGCGGCGGCAACAGCGGCAGCGGCGGAAACGCCGAACACATCTTCGATCTCGTGCACGAGCTCGGACAGCTCGAGGACGGACATAGCCTTGATCTCTTCGATCATAGCAGTGACTTTTTCGCTAGCCATGGTAATTTTCCTCCTAAATAGTTAAGTGAAGTGGTCGCCTTATTCGGCGGCGGGAGCTTCGGCCTCGGCAGGTGCGGCGGCGCCGCCCATCTGCTCGACGACCTGGTTCAGGCAGACAGCCAGACCCGTGATGGGGGCCAGCATCGTGCCCAGGACCTTGGAGTACAGCGCATCCTTGTTCTGGAGCTGCGCGATCTCCGCGATCTCAGCGTCACTGAGGACCTTGCCCTCGAGGAACGCGCCCTTGACGATGAACTTATTGTCCTTCGCCATCTTTTCGCTCATGTCGTGGATCATGCGGATCGGGACGATCGGATCGGCCGTGCTGGTTGCGAGCGAAGTCGTACCATTGAGCAGATCACTCATTGCCTCGAGACCAACGTCCTTGAGCGCAAAGCGGGTCAGGGTGTTTTTGACGACGGAATACTCCACGTCATTCTGACGCAGCTCGGTGCGCAGCTTGGTGTCTTCATCGACGGTGATGCCCTTGTAATCGACGAACACGCCGGCGCTGGCGCCCTTGAGCCGCTCGGCCAGAGCAGCGACGATCGCCTGCTTCTCGCTGAGAACTTTTGCGTTCGGCATAGTGTGATTTCACCTCCGTGTGAAAGATACACGCCCAAAAAAATTTCCGTGGCCAAAGCCCCGGAAACAGAAAAAGAAACATCATAATGGATGCATCCTCGGCAGGATTTCCGCGGTCAAGCCACCTGCTGTCTTTGGAGCGCTACAATAGAATACCAGATGCGCCCGCGCGTGTCAAGCATTTTTCTCGCGGCGGCGCGGTTTTTTTAAAAGGAGATGGCCCCCGGAGGAGTACCGGAGGCCATCGCAAAAAAATCCCACAAAAAAACTTTTACCCTAAACTGCTGCGATCAGTCTAGCATAATTTTACACGTGTGTCAAGCCTTTTCGCGGCGATCCGCGCCCCGGCGGATGCGGCCGTCGCGCCGCTCACCAGTCCATGCTCCCGAGCCCCTCGCCGAGCGACATACCGCAGCGGCCGTGGCCGGGATAGAGCGTCAGCTCGGGCGGCAGCGTGCGCAGAAACGGCACGGTCTGCTCGCCGAGCACGGCGGCGTCGCCGCCGCGCAGCCGCGTGATGACCGCGCAGCCCGGCACGATCGTGTCGCCGCTGAA
>ENA-OZGK01000205-OZGK01000205.1-human-gut-metagenome-genome-assembly--contig:-NODE-205-length-15861-cov-4.829242_pt1 | contig 15861 bp, 20 predicted proteins | sample MGYA00244657_ERZ653660 | MGnify/ENA primary metagenome ERZ653660 (study PRJEB26926, sample SAMN06165211) | human gut metagenome | biome: ENVO:00009003; feature: ENVO:2100002; material: ENVO:00002003... | reverse complement strand
TCTACACGCGTAAGATCGTCGGCAGCGTCAGATGTGTATAAGAGACAGGTATGTGAACCGCCCAGCAGAATATTAGGGGCTCCGACCACTGTAGCCAAACCTAACTGCTGTGCTTGCCTGGCAACGTCGATCGTAATTGGAAATTCACTGATAGCAACGCCCAGCTCCTTATTTACCTGCAGCTTGGCAGCAGTATCGTCATCATGTGACGCTGCGGGGATTCCGTTAGCCATGGCCAGTTCCGCCAGCTCATGCAGCTGTTCAAAGCTCAGGGTCCGTTTGTTTTTATGATGTTCCAGCACGCCCTCAAACCCCAGCGTTGTTACAGTTTCGCCGTGATAAGCGGTAATAGTTTTGCGGTAAGTCTCGATATTGCGGTACTGCCCCTGCCCGGGCGTATGGTCCATAAACGATATCTCATGCACTGTTTTTTCCCGCAGCATTTTGCTGACGATATCAAACGCTTCCAGATTATCGATCTCGATCCGCAAATGCAGACGATGATGAATAAGGTGATGACGCTCGTGGATATTATTGATCAGCTCAGCCAGCTTCAGCACATTTTTCTTATAGCGCAGCTCCGAAGCCCCAAAATAATCGTCCTGGTAGAGTGATATCGAATGGTAGATCGTTGTGATCCCCTGATTGATCAACTGCCGCTCGATCTCCTTCAGTCCCATCTCGAAATCCATCACGCTGGTAGGACGCGGCTGAATGATCTGTTCGATCTTGTCAGAATGAGTATCGATAAAACCGGGGCAGACATACCTTCCGTGCGCATCGATTTTTTCATCATATTGCCCCAGATCTATAACATCCTCTGCAAGAATATCGATAATACGGTCATTTTCCAACACCAGCACTTTATTTTCCAACACCTCGGCAGGTGTGATCAGTTTACCATTATAAATAGCTGTTTTCATAGTCGTCCTTTCCCGCGGCAGCGCCGCTGTTAGAGCAATGAGTGTACCAGCTGCTGTGTATAAGCATGCTGCGGATCCTCTAAAATCTGATCGGTAAGACCGCTTTCCACTACCTGGCCATCCAGCATGACCATCGTCCTGTCTGCCAGCATCCTGATCACTGCCAGATCATGCGAGACCAGAATGATCGAAATATTATAACGGCTGCGTATTTTCCTGATCAGGTCTAAAACCTTGGCCTGTACCGAAAGATCCAGCCCGGTGGTGACCTCATCCAAAAGCAGCAGCCCCGGATTATTGGCCAGCGCCTTGGAGATCTGTACCCGCTGCTGCATACCGCCCGAAAAATTTCTGGGCGGTTCTGCACGCCTGGAAGTCAGTATCTCCACCGCTTCCAAAAGCTCCACTGTTCTGCCGTCCATAAAAGCTACATTACGGTTGCCGGCGGCAATGATCTTTTCAGCAACATTGGCAGCAGATGAATACTCCATACGCAGACCCAGCAGAGGATTCTGATAAACCATCCCCATCAGATGATTTTTGATATACCGGCGCTGCTGTGAACTGGCGCCGAAAATATTGACCTTTCCATCCTGATACTGCTTCAGAAAGGCACTGCCTCCTGTTACTTCATGATCGAAATACAGACTTTTCATCACGCTGGATTTTCCTGAGCCTGATTCACCGACAATGCCTAATACTTCTCCGGGATAAACGTCAAAGGATACATTGCGTACAGCCCAGACAGTACCGCAGCGGGGACAGCGGTTCTTTTCCAGCGGCTGCCGGCTGCGGCAGTACTCGCAGCCGTTGCCATAACGCAGCAGCAGATCGCGCACCTGTAAAACGGCCTCTTCTTTATTCATCATATCTGCCGCCCCCTTCCGCGCACAGCATCCTGCTCTTTTACATATTCACGGAATTTCTCAGATTCTTTGACTCTGGAAGTGGTTTCCATTTCACAGCACCCCGCCAGCACCGTGATCTTCTCCCTCAGCAGCGGCTGCAGGCAACAGGGCAGATGCTCGGCGTGATAACGATGCAGCGCTACACATTCGCGGCACTTCCCGTGCCATTCGCAGCGGCTGTAAGGACAACTGCAGTCCAGCACCTCCTGGCTCTCCAGCAAGGCCCTGTTTTTTAATGTATCTTCATAATATTCCTCTTTAGTACGCATCAGCAGTCCGCCTCCTTGCGCAGCCTTCGTTTAGAGCAGTAACCTGTATCCGAGCACTGATAGCTGACAGCCCCTGTCTCTCTGTCGATAAGCTCGTCAAAATAAACATTTTCCGCTCCACATAAACGGCAGCGGCGGCCTTCCATATGTTCGATCTCAAAAGGCACATCGTCAAACGCCAGCGACACGACCTTTGTATGAGGCGGGATCGCATAAATTTTCTTCTCGCGCCCTGCTCCGAATAAATACAGACATTCCGACTCATGCAGTCTGGGATTGTCATATTTCGGGATCGGACTGGGGTTCATAACATATCTGTCCTCAACAGTAACCGGATATTCCGTAGCAATCGTGACCTTGCCATATTTCATAATGCTTTCATAAAGCTGCAGCCAAATGCCCGTGTAATCTGCTTCTGCATGCATCAGCTTCGTTGCTTCCTCGCTTGGTTCTATCACCCGCAGCGGTTCCGGCAAAGGCACCTGAAAAACCAGCAGCTGGTCATTACGCAGCGGTTCCTCGGGTATACGATGACGCGTCTGGATCAGGGTTGCTTCCGTACTGTCTGTAGTAGTCGCCACATCGCTGCACAAATTGATAAATTTCTTGATATTGACAGCGTTGACACTATCGTCGCTGCCCTGATCGATAACCTTCAAAACATCACGCGGGCCGATCAGCGACAAAGTGAGCTGAATGCCTCCCGTCCCCCAGCCGCGCCCTATCGGAAGTTCGCGCGAGCCGAACGGCACCTGATAACCGGGTACAGCCACCGCCTTTAAAATACTGCGCCGGATTTCCCGTTTAGAACCTTCGTCCAGGAAAGCAAAATTATATTCAGGATTCATGCTCCGGCTCCTTTCTGGTCTTGCGTACGCTGTCCAGCTTAGACTGGAAGGTAACGTAATGCGGCAGTTTCAAATGAGAAATAAAGCCGTTCATCTCCAGCGAATCACCATGCAGCAGTACAAATTCTTCATCCTGCGCAGGAGCAGGCCCTTCTGTTTCCAAGGAAGCGTCCAGCACCGCCATCGAGATCGCCTTGTTTTCGTTCCGCCCCAAAACTGCGCCGTAGCCTACTGCCAATTTCAGTTTCTTATCGTCATCCTCAGGAATAAAGCCCTCTACTTCCGTCAGCAAAATTTCACCGATGCAGATACTTTCCGTCTCGTCAAACAAATATGGTACTTCCAGCTCCACATAGCCGCAGCGCAGTTCACCTACAGTTGGATGTACGGCGCCATAACCACGGATCGAACTATACGCCAGTCCGCCGATAAAGCCCCCGTCAGCCCGGGTCAGAGTCTGCAGACGTGCGCTTCTGTCAGCAGGGAATTCCAGAACATTCTTCGTTACATCTACAGGTTCCATATCATCGATCTCACAGCTGTCGATCAATCCCTCTGCCTTCAGGTACTCCGAAACCCGCGGCAGCTTTACTACCGGCACAGGCTTCGCCTCTTTAAGGCAGTACTGACGCCGGGCGCATAATTCCACTGCCGACGGCTGTTTAAATTCAATCAATCGATGTGTATAATCATAGGTCGCTCCCAGGATCTGTCCGCCCTGGATATCCTTAAAGGCTGCCGAGATCCTGCGGACAGCGCGCATCTCTGTCCCGCTGGCCGGCAGGGTATAATAATTGCGGCTCAAAGTCGAACGATAAGCCCGCAGCAAAAACACTGCTTCTTCGATACTGCCTTCCGCCTGTTTCAAAGCCAGTGCCGCATAAGCCGGCGCATATAAGCCAGACTCGCTCATTACCCGATCCACTAAAAGGCCCAGCTTTTTTTCTATCGCTTCTACTTCCAGCTCTTTAAAAGTACTACCGCGCATACAATGCAGCAGCCTGATACTTTCCTCTATTGCTTCCTGACCGCCGGAAACTGCCACATAAGCCATCTGTTCACCTGCTTTCTATTCTTGTTTTACGTGGTATACCCATCAGGCAGCCCCGCTGATCCAGCACAAAAAAATCAAGGCCCAGCGGATACTCATATTCCTGCTCATCACGTTTCCCCAAAGCCGCCTGCAGTTCCGGGCACATAATGATTTCCTGGACAGCCTTGATCCCGGGCCCGCTGATCCGCTGCAGCTTGCCTGCCTGCAGATCCGCTGTGCACAAAATGACAGTCGCGCTTTTATGAGGATCGCGCAGTGTACCGCACTTAGCAGCCTGTACTGCTTCCTGCCAATCCGCATTCTCCGTAACAAAGATATAATCCGCTTTACTCACAGCAGCCGTTTTAGCCAGGGTCAGCTCAGTAATTTTCTCTGCCAGCGCAGGAGAACCGCAGACTGCAAAACTGACCTCATTGTCCAAAAGCACTGCCGCCACAGTCAGCGGCATGGCATAAGCTCCACCCAGTTTCCGGGCCAGAGGTCCCAGCTCAACTATGCGTCCCGGATTGCTCAGCGCTTCCAGCAGCAGACGAAAAGCAGCCTGAGTGTCATATACAAAATCAAATTCATAAGCTTTCTGCATCATCTTTACTCCTGATCCATAGTCTGAAAATCAACCATCGTTTTGGCATACAATCCGTTTTCCAGTTCCTGTTCCCGCTGCTGCCGCATAGACAGCCGCTGCAGCACTGTCTTCAGTTCATCCAGTTCGCTGACCTGCCTGTTAAAAGCAGCATCGATCACCGCCATGGAACTGACTTTGTCAAAATCATCACCCAGCACAACAGCTGTCCCTTTAGTGCCGCCCAGTTCCACAACTGTATCGCACACCAACGCCTCACCCAGATAAAACAGACTGTTTTTTACCGGCTCACGCAGCTTGATCATCGCCAGTGTTTTAGCAGGCGCCTTCACAACGCTGACACCATATTTTTCAGCCAGCGGCTGAGCCAGCTCACGCAGCATACTGCCATCGGCGGCCGCCATAATACGGAACAACTCTTTTTTCTCCATAACATCACCCTTTATCTGTCAGATATAGTTTTTCTTGATTGTTGTAAAAACCAGCTCCACGCAATAGGCAAATACAAAAACCAGTACGATCGCCAGCCCTGCGGCCCCAAACTGATAGCTCTGGATATTATTCGCAATCGCAAAGCCGATTCCGCCGGCACCGATCATCCCCAGGATCGCTGATTCAGAAAAATTTATTTCAAAACGCAGACCAGTCCAGGCCATGATCTGCGAAGCTGCCGCAGGCAGTATCGCCGACAAAAAAATATGCAGCTTACTGGCTCCTGTTGCCTCAAGCGCCTCGATCACTTCCTCAGGCACATCTTCAAAGCTTTGCGTAAAAGCCCTGGCAAAAAAAGCTGTGGCATGCACACACAGTCCTACGATGCCCGCAGCAGGCCCCAACCCCAGACAGACCAGTGCCAGCAATACCCAAACCGGTGTCGGTACGGCACGCAGAAACGTAAAGAACGCGCTCAGAGCATACGTCACAAATTTATTTTTCATCAGGTTACGGGCACCAAAGGCAGCTAATAACAATCCCAGCAGAACGCTGTAAATAGTTGCCAGCACAGTTATTGCCACCGTCTGGGAAAAGGCCTCCAGCGTCAGCCCAAAATCGTGAAAATCCAGCAGCGCCAGCAAACCAAAGGTCTTCCCCAGGTCAGGCAGCCTGGAAATAAGTTTCAGCCAATCCAACTGCAGATAATATAACGCCACTATCGAAACGACTGTTACAGCTGCTAAAAAACAGCGCAGCTCACTATCCTGCCCACTACGGGCAACACGGATCCTGCCGTTACTGAACTCAAGACACTGCACCCTCGCCTGTACAAAAGTCTGCTCCATTTTATGTCAACACCTTTCTTCGCAGATAATTAGTTAAAAATTCCACCATAATGACCATCGCCGCAATAACCAGAATAATTCCTGCCGCGCCGGCATAATTAAACGACTTGATATAGGAAAACAGCACCAGCCCGATCCCCCCGCCTCCTACCATTCCCACAATAGTCGACGCGCGTATATTAAGTTCGATGCAGTACAGGAACCAGGCGATAAACTGTGTCAGGCAGGTCGGTACGATACCCTGACAGACCTTCTGCCAAAACGTACCGCCGCAGGCCGTCAGCCCTTCCATTGCATCACAGGATACCTCGTCGATCACTTCAATAAACGCTCTTGTCATAAAGGCAAAGGTCGAAATCAGCAAAGCAATAAAACCAACCCCGGTACCAATACCCAGTGACGAAAAAAGAATAAAAGCCCAGACCAGTGTCGGGATATTCCTCAGAAAAGTGGCAAACCCCCGGATCGTTCTGGCCAGTCCCTTCCAGGGTGATAAAGAAGTGCTGCCGAACACAGCGAAAAGAAAAGCAAACACTGCCGCAACGAAGCTGGACGAAACCGCCAACGCAAAAGTTACAAGAATCGATTCTACTACTACCGGCGAAGCATTGAAGCGTGGCGGCAGGAAATCCTGAAACAGAAATTTCCAGAATTCTCCCTGTTCCCAAAGCACCTCCAGCGGATTAAAACGGGAAATATAAGTCGCCAGGCAGAACAAAACCAGCACGACCACTAAAAACCAGGTATAAACCTGTTTTTCACGGGGATTCATTATACTTATTTTTTCAGGCATAATTTTCACCCTGCTTAATGATCAGATTTTCCATCGAAGTATTATAAATTTTCTCTATCACTGCATTATTCAGCTGCTGCGGGGTTCCGTCAAAAATCATTTCTCCTTTTGCCAGACCGATGATGCGCGTAGCATAACGCATGGCCACATCCAGCTGATGCAGATTGACGATACAGGCAATATTACGGCGCTGCGTCATCTGATAGATCAGATCCATAATGATTTTAGACGCATTAGGGTCCAGTGAAGCGATCGGTTCGTCACAAAGAAGCAGCTTCGGTTCCTGCATAATCGCCCTGGCAATACCTACGCGCTGTTTCTGACCGCCCGAAAGATCACTGGCACGGTTATATAAACGATCACCCATCTCGATTTCCTGCAGCAAGTCAATCGCCTTACGTTTATCCTCTTCCGTATAATTACCCAGCATCCCGTCCAACGCCGACATATAACCCAAGCGCCCATGCAGCACGTTCTGCATTACCGACAGCCGCTGCACAAGATTATAATGCTGAAAGATCATCCCGACTTTACGCCGCAGCAGCCGCAGCTTTTTGCCGGACGCACCGGTAACTTCCTCGCCGTCGATGTATACATGACCTCCGCTGGGGACTACCAGCTGATTGACCGTTCTCAGCAGGGTGGACTTGCCCGATCCGGAAGGACCTATAACAGCGACAAATTCTCCGGCTCTGACCTCCAGACTGATATCATGCAAAGCGCGGACCTGATTGCCATAAACTTTCTCGATATGCTCCATTTTTAAAACCGTGCTCATGCTTCCTCCTATAAAAAAGGCCGGACAGCGCCGGCCTCTGCTCCAACTTATTTACTGCTGCTCAGGGCTTTGTTCAGATCAATGATACCTTTGTAATCTTCAATACTGCATTCTACGAAACGCTTATCCTCTGCACCCATTACCCCTTTGTAGTAAGCGGCATTGTCATAGCTCAGGATAAAGTTTTTTACCTTTTCCTTCACTTCTGCCGGCAGATCCCTGCGCAGAGCCATCGGTTCGGACGGGATCGGATCAGAAGCGAAAATAATTTTAACGTCATCTTTGCTGACACGTCCCGCATTGATCTCAGCCGCCAGAATTGCATCAGAGATAGGAGCTACCTGCACATCACCCTTGACTACAGCCGCCAGACCTGCTTGATGCTTGCCGGAAAAGCTGACTGCCTGGAAAAATTTGCCATTAGTATGCAGATCATCCATCGAAAGCTTCTCACCGGGAAATGCTTTCATAATCGCCGCTGAAGGGATCAGATTGCCGGAAGTGGAATTCGGGTCAACGAACGCCATCGTTTCCCTTTGATGTCCTGGATACTATTGATATCAGTATTCTTGCTGCTCGTAACCAGAACAGACTTATAAGTCGCGTTCTTTTTATCTTTATCCTTGGCAATCATCCCGATCGGTTCTGCACCTGCACGTTCATAAGCCAGGCAGAAGCTTAACGGTCCAAAATAAGCCATATCGGCTTTACCGGTACGCATAGCCTCAATCACCGCATTATAATCGTTAGATACCAGCTCTGTGACCTCCATTCCCAAAACCTTGCTCAAATCGCCCGCCATACCTTTTCTGGCATCGGCATTTTTATCTGTCGATTCATTCGGCAGATAAGTGATCACAAATTTCTTTTGCTCAGACTGACCGCCGCAGCCGCTGAACAGCAAACAGCTCATTACTGCCAGCATCAGCAGGGCGCAGACCTTGAATAATTTTCTTGATTTCATTTCCTTCTCTCCTTTTTCACAAGTACTGAAATTTTGCTTGCATCTGGAAACACTGTCATCATAACAAAGCTTTCTTTGCTTTGAATTAAGAAGGCTTTAAGTTCTTGTAAAGAATTTCACCTTTCTTTAAAGGTTTGTTAAAGCATGACCCTTAAAATACCCGTGCAAATAAAAAAAGTCCGCAGGCTGACATACATCAGCCTGCGGACTTGCACTTTTTAAATTGTTTTAAGCTGTTAGATCTTTACATCGATCTGGGCCGATACGCCCACACCCTGCACGCGATTGATACCGCTGATAGCGACCTTATCGACCGGGATCAGCGCTTTCGCACGGAAGCTTTTAAAGAAGGAAGCCTCCAGCTGCAAAGCAGCCTGACATTTATCTACCTGCTCCTTCGGTCCCGATACCTGAGCAGCGCCGGCATAACTTCCGTCACCCACGGTAATGATCGGCACTACCTTGGTAGCGTAATCGCTGGAGATAGGATATTTTGCCGTCAAAGTATTGATAGCGCTGTTCAGCTGGTCGGCAAACTGGCTGACCAATAACGATACGGCGCCGCCTTTAACTACGGTACCCAAAATACCGGCCTGCGCCGGAGCCGTTCCCTGTCCCAGTAAAAATCCGCAGACCAGTGCCGCGGCGATCCATTTTTTTCCCTGCATAATATTACCTCCTCTGCCTGAATCATTTCAGATTTATCGTTTCAATTCGACATCAACAAACAAAACTCTTGCTCTTTTGCAAATTGTTCACCAAGAAATCACAAAATATTTCTCCTTCCGATAATTTTATAAAACTTCTGCATTTTACAAACTGCCTGTTTTGCGATACGATAGGTTTAAGAAGATTTTACAGCGGCAACATTTGCCGCAGCAAAGGAGCTGTTATTATGGAACAGTTTAAATATTACTCACCTACAAAAATACTTTTCGGTAAAAATACCGAAGCCGAGGTTGGTGAACTCTGCAAAACACAAGGAGCAAGCAAGGTCCTGGTACACTTCGGCGGCAGCAGTGCCAAAAAATCTGGTATGCTTGATCGTGTCTGCGGCGCACTGCAGGAAGCAGGACTGCACTATGTGACCCTGGGCGGCGTTGTGCCCAATCCTCGTTTAAGCAAGGTTTATGAAGGTATTGAAATCTGCAGGCGGGAAAAAGTTGATTTTATTCTCGCTGTAGGCGGCGGCAGCGTCATCGACAGTGCCAAAGCCATTGGTTATGGCATCACCAATCCCGGCGACGTCTGGGACTACTACAGCGGCAAAGCGCCGCAGGCCTGCGCCCCTATCGGCGCCGTCCTTACCATTGCCGCGGCCGGCAGTGAAATGAGCAATGCGTCAGTCATTACCAATGAAGACGGCTGGCTGAAACGCGGACTGCAGTCGCCCTATGCCTACTGTAAATTTGCCATTTTAAATCCCGAGCTGACCTGCACTCTGCCGCCCTACCAAACAGCCAGCGGCTGTACTGACATCATCGTCCATACTTTAGAACGTTACTTTACCAAACCCGGCGTCACCTCTCTGTCCCTCACTGACGGCATGGCCGAAGCTCTGCTGCGCAACGTCATGCGTAATGCCCGACTGGCTTTACAGAAGCCTGCCGACTATGACGTCCGCGCCGAGATCATGTGGGCAGGCACGCTTTCCCATAATGACATCACCGGCGACCGCAGTCAGGGCGACTGGGCTTCCCACCAGCTGGAGCATGAATTGGGCGGTATGTTCGATATTGCTCACGGCGCAGGCCTTGCAGCGATCTGGGGCAGCTGGGCCCGCTATGTGCTCAAACAAAACCCCTGCCGTTTCGCGCAACTGGCAGTTAACGTACTGAATGTTCCCTACAGCTTCGGCAATGACGAAAAAACAGCGCTTGAAGGAATCGCTGCCATGGAAGACTTTTTCCGTTCCATTGGTATGCCTACCTCGATCAGCGACATGGAAATCGAACTCACCGACACCCAAATCAAAGAGCTGGCACACAAATGCAGCTTTATGGGCAGAAGAACGATCGGCGGCTTCGTCACCCTGAACGCTGCCGATATGGAAAATATTTACCGGATGGCCAGATAAAACAGTATAAAAAACACAAAGACGCGTCTGCCAAAAGGCAGGCACGTCTTTTTTACTGCGCCCTAACGCATATTATTTACTTTTGAATCAGTTTCCTACGCCGGCGCCGTAATTATCAGCCTTTGATATCGCCGGCCTCTGCCACCATCAGCTGATCGACAAACTGCATCCTGACCGGTACTAAAAGCTTCTGTCCCGGTTTCAGGTTAGTATTCGCCAGCGCATTGGTTTCGCAGATACGGTAAATGACTTCGCGTACATCTTCGTCCTGATCGGCCCAGCGGTCAGCGATAGCCCACATGGTATCGCCTGTATGTACAGTGATCTGTTCGTAATGATAAACAGTATCATCCTGTAAAAAATTATAGCCTGTATATAAAATAGTGGTCATCAGCATTAATACAAACAACTTCTTCATAACTCCACGACCTTTCAAAACATCTGTTCGTTAAACATATAATAAACCGAACTGTTTTGTTTGTCAAGAGTTTTTCTAAAAATTTGTTCGTGTTTTATGGTTTTAAGGCGAACGTTTCTGCAATCAGGCGAACAGATCTAACCACGCAGCACCCACATATAAAACGGCGTCGTTATTACTGCCAGCAGTGTACTGACCACCGTCAGCATCGCCGCATACTTGTAATCGCCGCCATAAACCTTAGCTACAATAGAAGTGTTCGTCATCGCCGGCATAGCCGCCTGCATAACAAATACATCGCTCATCAATTTCGGCAGCGCAAAAAACGGCAGACAGACCATAACGCACAGCGGACAGATCACAAACCTTCCCACCATTGCCGCCGTCAGCTCTCTGTCAAATTTGATCTCGCTCCAGGACGCTTTACTGATCGCGATACCGATAAACAGCATGGCCAGCGGCGTCGTCATTCCGCCCAGATAACGAAAAGAAGCTTCGATCGGCATCGGCAGACGCCAATCAAGCATTACTAAAATAATTCCTGCCAAAAAACCTAACAGCGGCGGGTTCAGAACCACTTTCAGAGTCTTTCTGCTGAGCCACGGTGCCGCCACACCGGCATCAGACGCCATATCGTGCACTGCTACGACCCAGAACATCGTAGTATTGACCATATAATACAGCATGACATAAGGAATACCTTCTTCACCGAACAAAGCCAGCGTCATCGGCAGGCCGATGAAAATAGTGTTGGAAACAAAAAAGACAGTACAGAACACGCCGACCCGGTCACGCCGCACCTTCAGCAGCCGTGCTGCCGCATGGCCGATAAAATAGCCCAATGCCATGGAAATGATCGGTACCGGCAGACCGCCGCTCATCTCGATCAGCTGATCGTGGCTGAAATTGACCGTCAGATTGACGATCATATAGGTAGGCAGGCAGACCTTGGTCACCAGCTGGGCCACAGCCGAGCTGAAGCTTTCAGAAAACCAGCCCTTACGGGACAGATAAAAACCGGTAGCTATCATAATAACGATAGTCAAAATCCCCTGCAGTGCATGTAAGATCGCTGCCATAAAATCACTTCCTTAAAAATAAAAAACACCGAAGCCTTCGCCTCGGTGCCGCTCAAATCAGTTTTTGGCCTGTTTCGCTTCTTCCAATTTATGCTTCATCCAGTCGATCATGGCCAGTTTGCCGAATTCATGCCAGGTTTTACATTCAGTATTCCTGGCAATATATTCGTTCCATTTATCCTGGTTCACCTGTTCTACCTCCAGCAGATTCATGATGCCGAAGCCGCTGCGCCAGATCAGATCGTCCATCGAGGTATATTTACTGTTTTCCGTTAAAAATTTATCGTTGAACAATTCCTGAAAAGATACCTTTGCCAAAATCTTTCCCAGTTCCTCGTCATGGGTAAAGATCTCCAGATAATGCTTAAACTCTTTTTCAATATCGATTGCTGCCATTGTTTCATCCTCCGACGGTAAATTATTGATTTTATAATTTATACTTCCTATTTTACCACAAAAAAGCCGATGGCGCTAACCATCGGCTTTTCTGTAAAACTAATGTGAATAAAAGGAGGGGTTGGAGATGAAAAATCTTAACAGTAAAACAGCTGTCAGTGACCGCAGTCGTGGCAGCAGCCGCTGCACACTTCAATACCTTCGGTCGACATACCGTTTTTGACCTTATAGTCATAAATCGCGGCACGCAAGCCGTCAGCTGCCAGGTTGGAACAATGCATCTTGATCGGCGGCAGTCCGTCAAGTGCTTCAGCTACCGCCAGATTAGTCAGTTCCAGCGCTTCCTCGACAGACTTGCCTTTAGCAAGCTCTGTTGCCATACTGCTGGTAGCGATAGCCGCACCGCAGCCAAAAGTCTGGAAACTGATATCGGTAATGATATTGTCTTTGACTTTAATAAAAATCTTCATGATATCGCCGCATTTGGCATTGCCTACCTCGCCGACGCCGTCGGCATCGGGCATAACACCCACATTACGGGGATTCATAAAATGATCCATTACTTTTTCACTGTATGCCATAAACTACACCTGCTTTCTTACTTGTGGTAAAGAGGCGACATCGCCCTTAATTTTTCAACGATCAACGGTAATTGCTCCAAAACATAATCGACATCGGCACTGCTGTTTTCTTCCGACAAGGTCAGACGCAGCGAACCGTGCGCGATCTCATGCGGCAGTCCGATAGCCAGCAGAACATGCGACGGGTCCAGAGACCCGGAAGTGCAGGCACTGCCGCTGGAAGCCGCGATACCCATATGGTCAAGCAGCAGCAGCAGGCCTTCGCCTTCAATATATCTGATGCTGACATTTACATTATTCGGCAGTCGGTCAGTAGGATGTCCATTTAACCTTACTTCAGGGATCTTTGCTAAAATCCCTTCGATCAATTTGTCACGCAAAGCACGTGTTTTTTCGGCATTGGCTTCCATATTTTCTTTCGCATAAGCAGCTGCCAGCCCCATACCGATGATCCCGGCTGTATTTTCAGTGCCGGCACGCAGGCCTTTTTCCTGCCCACCGCCGACGATCAGCGCCGGTACACGCACACCCTGACGGATATACACCGCGCCTACGCCCTTTGGTCCATGAAATTTATGCGCCGTCAATGTTAAAAGATCGATATTGTCGCCGGTAACATCAATAGGGATATGACCTGCCGCCTGTACTGCGTCAGTATGCAGCAGCACCTTATGTGCGCGGCAGACTGCGCCGATCTCTCTGATCGGCATTATCGTACCGATCTCATTATTGGCATACATCACCGAAACAAGGATCGTATCGTCGCGTAATGCGGCCTCTACCTGGGCCGCTGTAACCCTGCCGAATTCGTCTACCGGCAGGTAAGTGATCTCAAAGCCTTCCTTCGCCAGTTCTTCACAGGTATGCAGTACAGCGTGATGCTCGACCTGCGTAGTGATAATGTGCCGTCCCTTCTTGACATTGGCATGAGCCACGCCTTTAATAAGCATATTATCACCCTCACTGCCGCCGCCTGTAAAAATGATTTCCTTCGGCGACGCGCCGATCAGATCCGCAACCTGCTGACGGGCAGCGGCAATAGCTGTTGCCGCACGCTGTGCTGCCTTATATATACTGGAAGGGTTTCCATAATTTTCTACCATAGCCTTTGCCATAGCCTCTGCTATTTCCGGTCTGACCTTAGTCGTGGCCGCATTATCTAAATAAACTTCCCGCATTGCGATCCGTCCTTTCTTAATTCCTACTTGTTTAGTATGATTACACTTTCAGTATAGTAATTCCCAGTATTTTTGTCAAGATTATTTTGTGAATTTTTTGTGTAGGAAAAAATTTTTTGTTCAGCTATTGAATTCCTAGTAAACTAGTAGTAAAATAATGTCAAGCTTTTGAAAGGACGTGTGCTTATGAAAATCTCTACCAAAGGACGTTATGCTTTGCGGCTGATGCTTGACCTGGCTTACAATCATACCGGCAGCTTCATCCCCATTAAAAATATCTCCCAGCGGCAGGATATTTCCGACAAATATCTGGAACAGATCATTACCCAGCTGAGCCGCGCCGGACTTGTCAAAAGCGCCCGCGGCGCACAGGGCGGCTATATGCTTGCCAAAGAGCCGCAGGAATATACTGTAGGCGAAATACTGCGGCTGCTGGAAGGTAATCTGGCCCCGGTAGCCTGCGTAGACGATAGCAAGGAAGCCTGCACCCGTGCAGACGAATGTGTAACCATGGAAGTATGGCGTGAAATAAAAGACGCCGTTAATAAAGTAGTCGATAACATCACCTTGGCTGACTTAGTGGAACAGCAGCGGCAGAAATGCCGATGTTGTAAGTAAATTACCGCTTGCAGCATAATTTATTAAAGAAAGGTTTTGATATCATGACTAAAATTTACCGTAGCCTGACCGACTTGATCGGCAACACCCCGCTCTTAGAGCTGACCAACTATAACAGGAAATTTGCTCCGCAGGCGACTATCATCGCCAAGCTGGAATATTTTAACCCGGCCGGCAGCGCCAAAGACCGTATCGCCATGGCGATGATCGACGACGCCGAAGCCCGGGGACTGCTGCAAAAAGATTCGGTCATCATCGAACCGACCAGCGGTAATACAGGTATCGGCCTGGCCAGCGTAGCCTCAGCACGCGGTTACCGCACGATCCTGACCATGCCTGAAAGCATGTCTGTTGAACGGCGCAACCTGCTGAAGGCTTATGGAGCCGAGCTGGTACTTACACCCGGTTCTTTGGGTATGCAGGGTGCCATCGACAAAGCAGAAGAACTGGCAGCAGAAATACCCAATGCTTTTATCCCCGGACAATTTGTTAATCCGGCCAATCCGGCCATCCATAAAGCAACCACCGGCCCCGAAATCTGGCGCGATACCGACGGCGAAGTCGACATTTTCGTTGCCGGAGTAGGCACAGGCGGTACTGTCAGCGGTGCTGGCGCTTACCTGAAAGAAAAAAATCCGCGCGTCAAGATCGTCGCCGTCGAACCCAGCGATTCTCCCCTGCTGTCCGGCGGTAAGGCCGGCCCGCACAAGATCCAGGGCATCGGCGCCAACTTTATCCCCAAAAACTTTGACCGCAGCGTTGTCGATGAAGTTATCGCTATCGACGCGGCAGATGCTTTCAGCACCAGCCGCGAGCTGGCGAAAAATGAAGGCCTGCTGGTCGGCATTTCCTCCGGTGCTGCGGCCTATGCCGCTACGCTTCTGGCGCAGCGACCCGAAAACTCCGGGAAAAAAATCGTCGTCATGCTTCCCGACACCGGTGAACGTTACCTGTCCACCCCGGGCTTTATCGGCGACTGAATCAACTTTACCCTCTCCTGACAAACAAGCGCAGAGTACACCTCTGCGCTTGTTTTATGGTACTGTTTGAACCCTTGGCGATGTAGTTTCGAGCCTAGTGTTCATACGTGTCTTTATGGCTGTCTCTTATACAC
>ENA-OZGK01000203-OZGK01000203.1-human-gut-metagenome-genome-assembly--contig:-NODE-203-length-15903-cov-7.635159_pt1 | contig 15903 bp, 10 predicted proteins | sample MGYA00244657_ERZ653660 | MGnify/ENA primary metagenome ERZ653660 (study PRJEB26926, sample SAMN06165211) | human gut metagenome | biome: ENVO:00009003; feature: ENVO:2100002; material: ENVO:00002003... | reverse complement strand
AGATCAGCCTCGGTCTCGTGGGCTCGGAGATGTGTATAAGAGACAGGTTCCAGATAGCTCATGGACTTGCCGCTGATGTTGTGGTTGATGAAGGTGATATCGTAGCCGCGCTTTTCCGCTTCTACCTTGAAGCTGTCCAGCACTGCGGAGAAGTACTCGTGGGTCAGGCCGCTCTGTTTTTCATCTACGAACAGAACGCCAAGATTGTAAGTGCGGTTGGTTTTCAGCGCCCGGGCCGCTGCGTTGGGCAGGTACCCCATGCGGCGGGCCGCTGCACGGATGCGCTCCCGCGTGGCCGGTGCGATATCCGGCTGGTCGTTTAAAGCCTTGCTGACGGTTGCGACGGATACGCCGCATTCTTTCGCCAGATCCTTCAGGGACGGCATCTTTTAGCCTCCTTCCGAGGATAGGAGCAGCGGGATGTTTCTCGCGAGTTCCTTAATCGTTTTCGCAACCTCAATATATCGCATTCTGTACCAAAAATCAAGCGGAAACGCAAAAGTTTTAGCTCAGCTGCATCACTTTTGGCATTTTGTTCCAATACGGCCTGTAATAATTGTGCATCTCGATTCACTTTCGTTACATTTCGATTAAAACGAAAAAATTTTCGTTGCAGTTTCGTTATGGTTTTCGGTGCCGGAGGCCGTATGTATATATTACTTTTAAAATGGGGTTTCGGGTCTTTCGTTCGCCCTTTCGCCGGTGTACGCCGTGCCGAAAGTCCCAGAAAACTGCCGGGGCTTCGCAGATTATTTTAAAATTTCCGTTGAGATTTTTGCAAAAAGCTCTTGCATTTTTCGGTGGGATACGGTATGCTTAGCGTGATGAGATTGCTTCTTTCGCAGTGTCTTAATCGTTTTCGTTCATCGACACACTGCCCGCCCGACAAGGCGCAGTTTTAAGGAGGAAGCATTATGAAGTTCGGATATTTTGATGACCAGAATAAGGAATACGTCATCACCACCCCGCAGACGCCCCTGCCCTGGATCAACTACCTTGGCAGCGAGGACTTCTTCAGTCTGGTCTCCAACACAGCGGGCGGTTACAGCTTTTACCGGGACGCCCGGATGCGCCGCCTGACCCGCTACCGCTACAACAATTCCCCGCTGGACATGGACGGCCACCGGATCTACATCAAGGATGGCGAAACCGTATGGAACCCGGGCTGGCAACCCACCAAGACCCCGCTGGACAGTTACAGCTGCCGCCACGGTCTGGGCTACACCATTCTGGAGGGCAAAAAGGACGGTGTGACCGCCCGGCAGGAGCTGTTCGTCCCCAAGGGGGATGCCTGTGAGCTGGACCGGGTGACAGTGTGCAACGGCAGCACCGTTGTCAAGGAGCTGGATCTGTTCAGCTATGTGGAGTTCTGCCTGTGGGATGCCGTGGACGACGGCTCCAACTTCCAGCGCAACTACTCCACCGGTGAGGTAGAGGTAGAGGGCAGCGTCATCTACCACAAGACCGAGTACCGCGAGCGCCGCAACCACTACGCCGTGTTCTGGGCAAACTGCCCGGTGGACAGCTTCGACACCACCCGGGATGCCTTCTGCGGCGTGTACGGCGGCCCGGCAGACCCGCAGGCCGTCCGCGCCGGGCACTGCTCCGGCAGCATTGCCCACGGCTGGGCACCGGTGGGTGCGTTGCACATTCACCTGACCCTCGCCCCCGGCGAGAGCCACAGCATCCTGTTCGGTCTGGGCTACATCGAGAACCCGCAGCAGGAGAAGTTCATTGCCCCGGGCGTCATCAACAAGACCCGCGCCCACGCCATGATGGAGCGCTACGCCACCGATGCACAGGTCGATGCCGCCCGCGCCGCCCTGCGCACCCACTGGGAGCAGCTGCTGTCCACCTACCATCTGGAATCCGGCGAGGAAAAGCTGAACCGCATGGTCAACATCTGGCACCAGTACCAGTGCATGGTCACCTTTAACATGAGCCGCTCTGCCAGCTACTACGAAAGCGGCACCGGACGCGGCATGGGCTTCCGGGACAGCTGTCAGGACCTGCTGGGCTTTGTGCACATCATCCCCTCCCGCGCCCGGGAGCGCATTCTGGATATTGCCGCCACCCAGTTTGAGGACGGCAGCGCCTACCACCAGTATCAGCCCCTGACCAAAAAGGGCAACCGGGATATCGGCACCGGCTTCAACGATGACCCGCTGTGGCTCATTGCCGGTACCGCCGCCTACCTGCGGGAGACCGGCGACTGGTCTATTCTGGAAGAACAGGTACCCTTTGATAACGACGCCACCAAGGCGCAGACTCTGATGGAGCACCTGCGCCGCAGCTTCAACTTTACCTGCACCCATCTGGGTCCCCACGGTCTGCCGCTGATCGGCCGCGCCGACTGGAATGACTGCCTGAACCTGAACTGCTTCTCCGAGCACCCGGGTGAGAGCTTCCAGATCACCGGCCCCAGCGAGGGTCCTGTGGCCGAAAGCGTTTTCATTGCCGGTATGTTCGTCAAGTACGGCCACGAATACGCCCAACTGTGCGACCATCTGAATCTGACCGAGGAGGCTGCTGCCGCCCGCAAGCACATTGATGCCGTGGAGCAGGCCACCCTGACCGCCGGTTGGGACGGCGCATGGTTCCGCCGTGCCTACGATGCTTTCGGCAAGCCCGTCGGCAGCAAGGAGTGCACCGAGGGTCAGATCTTTATTGAGCCGCAGGGTATGTGTGTCATGGCCGGCATCGGCAAGGAGAGCGGACAGGCCGCGCAGGCGCTTGCCAGCGTGGAGGAGCGGCTGGACACCAAATACGGTGTGGTACTGCTGCAGCCCGCCTACACCAGCTACCAGCTGAATCTGGGCGAGATCTCCAGCTATCCTCCGGGATACAAGGAGAACGCCGGTATCTTCTGCCATAACAATCCGTGGATCAGCTGTGCCGAGGCAACGCTCGGACACGGTGACCGCGCCTTTGCGGTGTACCGCAAGACCTGCCCCGCCTATATCGAGGACATTTCCGAGATCCACCGCACCGAGCCCTACGTTTACAGCCAGATGGTAGCCGGTAAGGACGCCCCCACCTTTGGTGAAGCCAAAAACAGCTGGCTGACCGGCACGGCGGCATGGACCTTCTTCAACATCAGCCAGTACATTCTGGGCATCCAGCCCACCTTGGACGGCCTGAAGGTAGACCCCTGCATTCCTCACACCCTGTCCGGCTTCACCGTGACCCGCCGCTTCCGCGGTGCTGTGTACCACATCACGGTGGATAACGCCGCCGGGGTGCAGCACGGCATCAAGGCCGTTACTGTGGACGGCAAGGCCATCTCCGGCAACATTCTGCCGCTGGCTGCCGCCGGGACTGAGGTAACGGTGCAGGTGACCATGGGTTAACCCGACTTTTTCTGCTTTTTCATATTATTCTCCTTTCTGTGACCAAAGCCGCTGCGCAGACCCCTGCACGGCGGCTTTGGTTTATAATGAAACAGTTTAATGATTGAAAATGCGCTCCGCGTTGCTCTGCGCATTCCAAATCGTCCCCCTTCCCTCTTGCATTTTTGGGGAAAGAGGTGTAGAATACAGTCACAATCAAACACAGGGGAGCTCGTGCAGCGGGCTGAGAGGAAGTATAGCAAGCTTCGACCCTTTTACCTGATGCGGATAATGCCGCCGTAGGAAGTCATACCCTTTATGATTTTTTGCAGGAGGAGCCGCGCCGGGTTCCTCCTGTTTTTTTGTACCTCTGCGGAGGTTCCGCAGCCGGCTGAGGGGGAGCGCCCTGAGCCTTGGATGAATGCAGCGATGGGAAGCCGTGTTCCGGCGTGAGAGGAAGCCAGTAAGCTTCGACCGCACCTTCCGTACCTGTTCCCGCCTTGCGGCGGGCACGGGCTGTTTTGTTGCGGGAGCGCCGGTATTCATCCTGCGCTGCCGCAGATGGTTGAAAAGGAGCTAATTTATTATGAAAAATCTCTCTGTCAAAAAGCTTGCCCTCGCCGGTATGTTCTGTGCCCTGTGCGTAGTGGGCAGCGTGTTCAGCTTTCCCATGTTCGGCAGCAAGTGCGCCCCGGTGCAGCACATGGTCAACGTGCTGTGCGCTGTTCTGCTGGGGCCCTGGTGGGGTGTAGGCGTGGCCTTTGTGGCCTCCCTGCTGCGCAACCTGCTGGGTCTGGGCAGCCTGATGGCTTTCCCGGGCAGTATGTTCGGTGCGCTGCTGTGCGGCCTTGCATACCACAAGACCAAAAACCTGATCGCCACCGTGGTGGGTGAGGTGTTCGGCACCAGCATTCTGGGCGGCCTGTGTGCATGGCCCGTGGCCATCTTCCTGATGGGCAAGAGCGCTGCGGATATCGCTTTCTACGCCTATATCGTGCCCTTCCTCATCTCTACCGCCGTGGGTGCGGTGATCGCCGGTGCTGTGGTGTTCAGCCTGCAGCGCTCCGGCGCTCTGCGCTCCATGCAGAACAGCCTTTCCTGAGCGGAGGTGCCGGGAATGCTCAAAACCGCCTTTGAGAACCTGCGCAGCCGCAGCCCTCTCATCCACAACATCACCAACTACGTCACCGTGAACGACTGCGCCAACATGGTGCTGGCCTGCGGTGCCTCCCCCATCATGGCCGACGATGCCGCCGAGGTGGAGGAGATCACCGCCATCTGCGGCGGGCTGAACATTAACATCGGCACACTGAACAGCCGCACCGTCACCAGTATGCTGCTGGCGGGCAAAAAGGCCAATCAGCTGGGTCACCCTGTGGTGCTGGACCCGGTGGGTGCCGGCGCTTCCCATCTGCGCACCGACACCGCCTTCCGCCTGCTGCGGGAGGTGCAGTTCACGGTGATCCGTGGCAACATCTCGGAGATCAAGACCCTTGCCTCCGGTGCAGGCACCACCAAAGGCGTGGATGCAGACGTGGCCGACAAGGTGACTGAGGAGAATCTGGACAACGCTGTGGCCTTTGCAAAGGCTTTTGCCGCCCGCACCGGTGCGGTGGTAGCCATTACCGGTGCTATTGACATCGTAGCCGATGCACAAAAAGCCTACTGCATCCGCAACGGCAACGCCATGATGAGCAGCATCACCGGCACGGGCTGTCAGCTTTCTGCCCTGACGGCGGCTTTTGTCACCGCCAACCCCAACCACCCGCTGGAAGCTGCCGCTGCGGCGGTGTGCGCCATGGGTCTGGCGGGCGAAGTTGCCCACCAGCGGCTCACCCCGCAGGATGGCAACGCCACCTACCGCAATTACATCATTGATGCCATTTACAACATGACCCCCGAACAGCTGGAGAAAGGCGCAAACTATGAAGTGCGATAAACACACCATGCTCCTGTACGCGGTGACCGACCGCGCATGGGTGGGCGAGCAGACTTTGTATCAGCAGGTGGAAAGTGCCCTGAAGGGCGGTGCCACCTGCGTGCAGCTGCGGGAAAAGCAGCTGGGCGACGCGGATTTTTTACAGGAAGCCATCCAAATCCACGCTCTGTGCCAGCAGTACGGTGTGCCGCTGTTCATCAACGATAACGTGGAAGTGGCACTGCAGTGCCACGCCGAGGGCATCCATGTGGGGCAGGACGATATGGCCGCCGCACAGGTGCGCCAGCGCGTGGGCGAGGGCGTGATGATCGGCGTTTCTGCCCACACGGTGCAGGAAGCACTGGACGCTGTGGCGCACGGCGCGGACTACCTTGGCGTGGGTGCGGTATTTGCCACCCACACCAAGACGGACGTGAGCGAGATGCCCCGACAGACCCTGCTGGACATCTGCAACGCCGTGGATGTACCGGTGGTGGCCATTGGCGGCATCCACAAGGAGAACATCCTGCAGCTCAAGGGCACCGGCGTGGACGGTGTGGCGCTGGTAAGCGCCATCTTTGCCGCAAAGGACATCGAGGCCGAGTGCCGCGAACTGCGTGCCCTTTCGGAGCAGATCATAAAGTAAGCTATCACCCCGCGGCAAACCGGGGGCACCACCTTGGGCCGCGTTACAAAATTCATGGAGAAAACCAACATGAAAAGCGTATTTTGCGCAGGTGCCGGCATCCAGAGCGTACTGTTTTTTCTGAATGACGGCTACTTGCCTGCTGGCCGGGAGCTTTCTCCTCGGACACGAATCGGGCCATTCCATCGCCCGCCCTACTGCCTGCGGCAGCAGGGTCCCACCCCAGCGGACGGTCCTCGGAGAAACTCCCGACCGGCGGTTCGCTCCCACATCACTGCATGACCAGCACCCTGCTGTTCAGAGATAAACTGTCATTTGGAGGAACACAGCGTATGCAGACTTATACCACCCAGATGGATGCCGCCCGCAAGGGCATCATCACCCCGGAGATGGAGATCGTAGCCAAAAAGGAATACCGCACCACCGAGGAGATCCGCCAGTGGGTCGCCGAGGGCAAGGTAGCCATCCCCGCCAACAAGCACCACAAGTGCCTGAACCCCGAGGGCGTTGGCTCCATGCTGCGCACCAAGATCAACGTGAACCTTGGCGTCTCCCGCGACTGCAAGGACTACAACATTGAGATGCAGAAGGTGATGAGCGCCGTGAACATGGGCGCAGAAGCCATTATGGATCTGTCCAGCCACGGCAACACCCAGCCCTTCCGCCAGAAGCTGACCCACGAGTGCCCGGTGATGATCGGCACTGTGCCGGTGTATGATTCGGTCATCCACTACCAGCGGGATCTGGCTGAGCTGACTGCACAGGACTTCATCGATGTGGTACGCCTGCACGCAGAGGACGGCGTGGACTTTGTTACCCTGCACTGCGGCATCACCCGCAAGACCATCGAGCAGATCCGCAAGCACAAGCGCAAGATGAACATCGTGAGCCGCGGCGGCTCTCTGGTGTTTGCGTGGATGAGCATGACCGGCAACGAGAACCCCTTCTACGAGCACTTTGACGAGATCTGCGAGATCTGCGCCGAGCATGATGTGACCATCTCTCTGGGCGATGCCTGCCGTCCCGGCTGTCTGGCTGACGCCACCGATGTGTGCCAGATCGAAGAGCTGGTGCGTCTGGGCGAGCTGACCAAGCGCGCATGGGCACACAACGTGCAGGTGATGGTAGAAGGCCCCGGCCATGTGCCCCTGAATCAGGTCGCCGCCAACATGGAGGTGCAGAAGAGCATCTGCATGGGCGCACCCTTCTATGTGCTGGGACCTCTGGTCACCGATATCGCCCCCGGCTACGACCACATCACCGCTGCCATTGGCGGCGCAGTGGCAGCCGCCAGCGGTGCAGCCTTCCTGTGCTATGTGACCCCCGCCGAGCATCTGGCTCTGCCCAACGTAGATGACGTAAAGCAGGGCATCGTGGCCTCCAAGATCGCCGCTCACGCCGCCGACATCGCCAAGGGCATCCCCCACGCCCGGGACATTGACGACAAGATGGGCGATGCCCGCCGCGTACTGGACTGGGATGCACAGTTCGCCTGCGCGCTGGACCCCGAGACCGCCAAGGCCATCCGCGACGCCCGCCTGCCCGAGGACGACCACAGCGACACCTGCAGCATGTGCGGCAAGTTCTGCGCCGTGCGCAGCATGAACAAGGCGCTGGCCGGTGAATACATCGATATCCTGTAAGCTTTCCCCGCGCTGAAAGGCGCTTCTTCCTCCGGGACTGCTGCACAAACCGTGCGGCAGTCCTTTTTTTGTGGGACGATTTAAAATGCCCTCCGCTGCCGAGCTGCGGCATATTCAGTGGAATTATTATTTTGCATTTGCTGCACTGCGTTCAGTTTGGTCAATCTATTCTATCAATTTTTTAGATTTTACAATTCTTCTGTGCTGTACTATAATGAAGTAGCAACTTTATTACTCAAAAGTACAGGAGGCTGTTTTCTTGATAGTTGATCTGATTGAAGCGTTTTACCGCCTGCTGTGGGGCGATTTATTCACCCTGCCGGTGGCGGGCGGCATTGGCATCTCCTTTATGGTAGTGCTGTTGTTTGCAGCCGGTATCGGCTTTACCCTGCGCACTCGACTGCTGCCGGTACGCCTGTTCCGGGATATGATCGGCGCAGTGTGCGAAAAAAAGCAGGCTGCGGGCGGGCTTTCCTCCTTCCAGACGCTGGTCATCTCCACCGCCACCCGGGTGGGCATGGGCAATCTTGTGGGCGTGGTGGCCGCTGTTTCAGCGGGCGGCGCAGGCGCGGTGTTCTGGATGTGGGTCACTGCGCTGCTGGGTGCTTCCACCTCCTTTGTGGAGTCCACTCTGGCGCAGAAATACCGCGTGCCGGACCCGCTGTACGGCGGCTGGCGCGGCGGCCCGGCCTACTATCTCCATGTGCTGGCCGAGCGCAAACGGGGCAAAAAGCTCAAGCGCTCTGTGTGTGCAGCGCTGTTTGCAGTGTCCGGTCTGATCTGCTGGTGCGGTATCAGCCAAGTCATCTCCAACTCGGTCAGCTCTGCCTTTGAAAACGCCTTTCAGGTCCCGCCGCTGGCCACCACCGTGGTGCTTACCCTGCTGGCAGCGTTGATCGTGCTGCGCAAGAATGCCACCGTGAAAAGCCTTGACTTCATCGTGCCGGTCATGGCGGTGTGCTACTTTGTCATCACGGTGGGCATCGTGGTGCTGAATCTCCGGCAGCTGCCCGCCGTGCTGGCACGCATCTTTGCCGAGGCCTTCGGCCTGCGTCAGGTGGCCGCAGGCGGCTTTGGCGCGGTGCTGATGAACGGTGTCAAGCGCGGGCTGTTCTCCAACGAGGCGGGCAGCGGCTCTGCCCCCTGCGCCGCTGCCGCTGCGGAGTGCGACGACCCGGTAAAGATGGGTCTTGTACAGGCGCTGGGCGTATTGATCGATACCGTGGTCATCTGCAGCTGCACTGCTTTTCTGATGCTGCTGGTGCCGCAGGAGATCACCGCCGGGCTGACCGGCATGAACCTTTTACAGACCGCCATGCAGTACCATCTGGGCAGCTTTGGCATCGTGTTCATTGCGGTGATCTTAGCACTGTTCAGCTTTTCCACCTTTTTGGGGGTGCTGTACTACGCCCGGGGCAATGTGGCCTACCTGTGCGGCGACAACTGGTGGAGCCAGACCGCCTACAAGCTGCTGGCGCTGGCCATGCTGCTGGTGGGCGGTACACAGGCCTACACCGTGGTGTGGGATCTGGGCGATGTGGGCATCGGGCTGATGACCATCTTCAATATGCTGGCGCTCGTTCCCCTTTCCGGCGAAGCGCTGACCGCTCTGAACGACTACGAAAAGCGCAAGAAAATAAAATAAGATCACAAAAACGGGCTGCTGCACAAAGTTCTGTGCAACAGCCCGTTTTGTAATATGCGAAAGCTTTCAGCTATGCTGCTTCAGGGCGCAGACGGCGATGCTCAGGGCGCTCCATGCGGCCTGATACATTAGCACTGTGGCGATGGAAAGCTGCCAGATGCTGCCCGCATAGGTCAGCAGCACCGCAATGAACACCGAGAAGCACACCGACACCAGCTGCACCGTAGTAGCGCTGGTCTCGGCATTCTGTGCCTGATCGGCAGCCTGTAAGCCGCCGGTCAGGCTGGCAAAGCCCCGGTGGTGGTACAGGCAGCAGTCGGGCTTTTCCGGGGCAGCATCGGCGGCTTCAATGGCCTGACACTGGTCGCCGTCCAGCACGGTGACCATGCCCTCCGGCAGATGATAAGCCTCGGTGATGTGCCGTGCCGTCAGGCTGGGATCCTTGCTGGTGACCAGCAGACGGATGTTTTCCCTTTGCAGGGAGGCAAGGCTGCGTGCCACATTGCGGCCGCCCACATAGCGCAGCACGAACATGGCGTGCAGGTTGCCGGACACTGCCAGATACAAAATTTGCAGCTCACCGTTTTTGGAGTGGCCGTCCTCGTAATCCTGCTCCGGCAGGGTCACGCCCTCCTGCTCCATGTAGCGGCGGGTGCCGATGAGGATGCGGTTATTGTCGCACCATGCCGAGAAGCCCAGCCCGGTGTGCTGCTCCAGATCCTTGACCGGGAACAGGATATCGATGCGGTCCTCGATGATCTGGCTGAACAGCCCGCGCAGGGTGTCGCAGCTCTCGTTCAGCACACTGGCTGCATACAGGATAGCGCGGTCGATGCGGCCGCCCTTGAAGATGCGGATATCCTCCAGCGTTACGCTGTCGGCGGTAAACAGGTCGTCGGCGTCCAGCTCAATGGTGTCGATGCCGCCCAGCTCCTCAATTGCCGCCCAGCCGGGCACCACAGCGCCCACAGCGGCAGCAGCTCTTTGCAGACGCAGCGCCGCCAGACCGGGCACCAGCACCGAGGAAAGGGGTGCGCCCATGCACAGCACGGCAGCCGCCGCAGCCACGGCGCAGTTGATCCCGCCGCCAAACAGCAGGAAGGCTACGCAGCTGAGCACTGCCGCCGCCAGCAGGATACAGGCCACCTTCCGGGCGCGGCGCTCGCTGGCGCGCTCGCTGAGGCTCTGCTCCACAAAGTCATTGCTGGCGGTCTGTACCGGGCGGCTCAGCAGCACCCACGGGTCCTTCTGCTCCAGATCCCGGGCAAGGGCGCGGATGAGGTCCTTATCGCGGGTGCGGTAAGCGCCCCGCAGTTCGCCGCCCTCTGCTGCCAGCGCGTAGCCGCCCTGCACGGCAGCCAGCATCACCCGGCTGCCCACCAGCGCCAGAAACAACCCCAGCGCCGCCATACCGGTCAGCAGACCGATGCCCTCGGTGCTACGGTAGGCGTTGGCATTCAGCATGGCCACCACCGCCTGCAGCAGCGCTGCCACAGCAGCCAGCGCGGGCATGGTGTCCGCACTGGGACGGCCGCGCAAACCGGTCAGACCGTCCCGCAGCACCGGGTAGCCCACAAACAGGCTGGCGGCAAACAGCAGCAGATTGGCGGCATAGAACGCCGCCGGAGCAGCGTCCGGGTCCAGCACCGAAAGCGGCGGCAGCAGACGCTCTGCTGTCAGCCCAAAGTGCAGCAGCACTACGGCCAGAATGCCCGCCAACACACACCGCAGGGTCAGTTCTGCAGCCATGTGGTGCAGCTTGTCGGTGGTGGATTCCGGCACAGTATCCTCGGCAGGGGCAGCCGCTTGCGCTTCCGGTGCGGTCTCCGGCTGTGCCGGGGTCGCGGCAGCTGCCGGTGCGGATACAGAGGCGGCAGTCTCCGCTGCGGGGGTGCCGTCCTGCTCCAGCGGGAGCAGGGGCAGGCTCATAGTATCCTCTTTTTCCGGCTTGCGGGCAGCGGGCTTTTCGTCCTCTGCCGTGCCGAACATCTGGAAAATAGACTTTTTCTCCGGCTTTTTTGGCAGCGTTTCCGGGTCTGCCGGCGCGCTGGCAAACACCACCAGCGGCAACTCCTCGGCGGCGTTCTGTGCAGCCTTTGCCGGGGCTTTCTCCGGCTCTGCCGCAGGCTGTGCAGGCGCGGGCTGCACCTTGGGCTGCGGCGCTGCCTGTACGGGCTTTGCGGGCTGCGGGGCAGGCTTTGCCTTGCCGCTCATGCCGTTGAGCATATCCTTCAGCTGCTGCATCTCCCGCTGCTCCAGTTCCTCCTGCGGCAGCAGCGTCTCCGGGGCGTTCTTCGCCTTAGGCTGCTTTTGGGGGGCTGCAACAGGCTGCGGCACCGGCTGGGGCGCGGGCTTTTCCGGCTCCGGCTGCACGGCAGCAGCCGCCTTGGGTGCAGGCACCGGCTCTGCCGGAACTGCCTTGGCAGGCTCTGGGCTGGCGGGCTGCATCGGCATTGCCGGAACAGGGTCTGCGGTACGCAGTTCCAGCGCCATGTCCTCCTGCTCCGGCTGTACCGGCTTTGCATCTGCCCCCAGCAGGATCTCGCCGGTGGGGATCTCCAGCACAGGCTGTGCCGGGGCGGGCGTCTCTTCCTTGTCGTGGCTGAACAGCTTGCCCAGCAACCCGGCCTTGGGCTTTTCCTCCACCGGGGCAGGCTCGTCCCGGCGGGTCATCTCCTCGGGCAGATCAATCACACTGGTGCTGAAAAAGTTGCGGAAACGCTCCTCTGCCGAGAGCTCCCCCGCCTGCTTGCCCTTGCGTTCATTTGTATTGTTCGGCATCCTTGTCCCTCCCACTGTTCTGGATGGAGTTTACCGCTTGTTTTATTCTTCTACGGCGCGCTGCGACTGGATCTCGTACAGGATAATGCCTGCCGCCACCGAAACGTTATAGCTGTCCACGCCGGTGCCGGGGGCAGCCATATCCAGCCGCACCACGCCGTCACACAGCTTCTTGACCAGCTGGGATACCCCGCTGCCCTCGCTGCCCAGTACCAGCGCGATGGGGCCTGTCAGGTTATTCTTGCGCAGAGACACGCCGTCCATGTCGGCGCAGTAGACAAACACGCCCTGCTCCTTCAGGCGGCGGATGGTCTCGCCGATGTTGGCCACGCGCGCCACCGGCAGACGCTCGGCAGCGCCTGCGCTGGACTTGATGACGGTGGGGGTAACGGATGCACCACCCCGCTTGGGGATGACGATGCCGTGGGCACCGCACAGCAGTGCGCTGCGCATGACTGCGCCCAGATTGTGGGGGTCCTCAATGCCATCGCTCAGCACCAGAAAGGGCGGCTCACCCTTGGCCTTGGCTGCGGCCAGCAGATCCTCCACGGTCGCGTACTCGATCTCGCTGGCAAAAGCCGCCACGCCCTGATGGCTCTCGGTGCCGGTCATCAGGCGCAGCTTGTTAGGGTGCACCCGCTTGACCGTTGCTCCGGCCTCCTTGGCCAGTGCCGTATAGTATGCCGCCACTGCCGGGGCCATCCCCTCGGCAATAAGCACAGTGTCCACACCGGAGCCGCTCTTGAGCAGCTCGGTCACCGGGTTTTTGCCGTAGATCAGGCTCTCACTTTTCTGCTGCGGCTGCTCTGCATCGCGGCGCGGACGGCGCGGCTGGTTACGTTCTTCCATCTTTTTATGCTCCTTCCGTTCCGGGCGGGCTGCGCCGCACAGGAACGTTTTATTTTGTTTATGATAATCCAAGATAAAGTATACCATATCTCGCCCGGCTTCGCCACAAATTGCAGGGATTTTATTTTCTGACGCCTAAAATTTTTTCAGTAAAACGCAGCTTCCCCGCCGGACAGGGCAGCTGTAAAAATGTTTTGCCCGCTGCCCGGGCAGCACGGCGCATTTCCGCTGTTTTGCCAAAGCAAAAAGTTTTCCACAAAATGTGTCTATACATTCCGTAAATAGCCTGCGATTTTTCCACAAGTTGAAAACTCAGTGGAAAGTGTGTAAAAGTCTAGCCGCAGCGCCTGTTTTCCGGGTGGAATTAAACAGTTTCCACCGGGTTTTCAACAGCAGGTTCCCCCATATCCTGGCAAAAGCCTTACAATTTGTAAAATTCAAGTTGGAATTATGACAATTTTTTGAACCAGAAATTGTCCGCTTTTGCAATTTCCTCCAACATCATTTTGACGAATGTTAAAATCTGTTGAAAACCCGCGCCGCTTCCGCACAAGGCGGATGTTGCATCGTACATGGATTTTTGTTGTCAAGCACAGAGTATTTCTGCCGCAGCTGCATCAGCCGTTTTGTGCCGTGACTGTTCCGCAGCAGCTCTATGCAAGAAAAAGCGCCTGTTCGGATTGATTTTAGGCGCAGTTTGGGGTATACTAGCCATGTGGGCTTGTTAAACCATGCACAATGCGGTGTGTGGCAGAGCCGGAACCCCGATAATTTTTGGAGGTAATGAATAATGTTGGTAAATGCAACCGAAATGCTGCTCAAGGCACGCGATGGCCACTACGGTGTGCCGCAGTTCAACATCAATAATCTGGAGTGGACCAAGGCAGTCCTGACCGCCTGCGAGGAAATGAAGAGCCCCGTCATTCTGGGCGTTTCCGAGGGTGCTGGTAAGTACATGACCGGTTTCAAGACCGTTGCCGCCATGGTCAGCGCCATGGTCGATTCCATGGGCATCACCGTTCCCGTTGCTCTGCATCTGGATCACGGCACCTACGAGGGCTGCAAGGCCTGCGTTGAGGCCGGCTTCTCCTCCATCATGTTCGATGGCAGCCACTACTCCATCGAGGAGAACGTGGAAAAGACCAAGGAGCTGGTTGCTCTGGCACACGCTCATGGTATGAGCATCGAGGCCGAGGTCGGCTCCATCGGCGGCGTTGAGGACGGCGTTGTAGGCGCTGGCGAGATTGCTGATCCCGAGGAGTGCGCAAAGATTACCGCTCTGGGCATCGACTTCTTGGCTGCCGGCATCGGCAACATTCACGGCGTCTACCCCGCAAACTGGAAGGGTCTGGACTTCGAGGCTCTGGACCGCATCCACAAGGCCACCAACAACATTCCTCTGGTTCTGCACGGCGGCACCGGCATCCCCGACGAGATGATCGCAAAGGCCATCAGCCTGGGCGTTTCCAAGATCAACATCAACACCGAGTGCCAGCTGGTGTTTGCTGAGGCCACCCGTAAGTACATCGAAGAAGGCAAGGATCAGCAGGGCAAGGGCTTCGACCCCCGCAAGCTGCTGGCTCCCGGCGCAAAGGCCATCGAGGCTAAGTGCAAGGAGAAGATCGAGCTGTTCGGCTGCGCAGGCAAGGGCTAAGCTGAGGCTTGTATCGTAACCGGTACACCACCCAATAAAGTATGCGGCCCCGCTGCACTGTTATGCACAGTGCAGCGGGGCCGCTTTTTATTTTGAAATTCGATAATGCCCCACGATGTCGGTTCGTTTTTCCAGAATGTCCTGTTCGTAAGCTGTCTGCCATGGGTCATTGTGGTGAATGATATAAGGCACTCCGTTTTTATTTCGCCGGTCGGACACGATGCCGATATGTCTTTCAAAGATCACAATATCGCCGCCCTGCCATTCCTCTATTTCTGAGACATCTGTGGTCAGGGCAGCTGCTGTGTGTGCAAAAAACACCTTCAGGTTTCGTACCCGTCGGAAATCTATGTTTGCATCCGGTTCTTCCACCATATAATCCTGTGGCTGCTCCCGGATATCTGCGTCCACAAGCTCTTGTAGATCATATCCCGCATTCTTCAACGCATATGCAACTACATCGGTGCAAACGCCATAACCATCGTCAGGATAACCGGTCTCATAATAGCGGCTTTTGTATTTTGGATGTGTGCTCACATAGGCCAGTGCGCCGTTCAGAATATCCAACTGATCGTCTACGCCGTCATCATCCCGATCTACGCTACTATGAAACTGCGATATCCTGCCCCGATAATCGTCCTCCGGCCGGATTGCCGTGGTGCGCTGATAATGTGTCTGCACATTAAATACGATGCTGCAGAACAGTAAAAGCGCCAGTACCGCTATATAACGCTTTGCTGTATCCTTGCGGGTTCTGTCCGAACGCATATTCTCACCCCTTCCTGCTTTGAGGATACCAACTTTTTCCCTGTTCTGCAACCCCTTGGCATATAGCGCAACAAAAAAGCCCTGAGACTTTCATCTCAGAGCTCTTTGTTAAGTCGGCGACTACCTATTTTCACAAGCCGTTTCCAGCTAACTATCTTCGGCACAAGTAAGCTTAACTTCTGTGTTCGGAATGGGAACAGGTGGAACCTTACCGTCATCGACACCGACCGATTTGACTGAATCAGTATAGCACATTTCTGTGTATCTGTCCAGCATTTCTTAGAAGGACGTGCCTTCAAAACTGAATAATCACTGCTAACATTTTTTCGTTGACTTAAAAGTCTCAAGCGAATTGTGGTCAAGCCCTCGACCTATTAGTACACGCTTGCTGAATGGATCGCTCCACTTACACATCGTGCCTATCAACCTTGTAGTCTTCAAGGGGTCTTACTTGTTTGAAACAATGGGATATCTTATCTTTGGGTCGGCTTCACGCTTAGATGCTTTCAGCGTTTATCCGATCCGTACATAGTTGCCCAGCTATGCCCTTGGCAGAACAACTGGTGCGCCAGAGGTACGTCCGCTCCGGTCCTCTCGTACTAGGAACAGCTCCCATCAAATATCCTGCGCCCACGACAGATAGGGACCGAACTGTCTCACGACGTTCTGA
>ENA-OZGK01000197-OZGK01000197.1-human-gut-metagenome-genome-assembly--contig:-NODE-197-length-16277-cov-4.789853_pt1 | contig 16277 bp, 10 predicted proteins | sample MGYA00244657_ERZ653660 | MGnify/ENA primary metagenome ERZ653660 (study PRJEB26926, sample SAMN06165211) | human gut metagenome | biome: ENVO:00009003; feature: ENVO:2100002; material: ENVO:00002003... | reverse complement strand
AGAGACAGTACTCATTCCTTACTGACCGTAAAATTCAAATTTTTCTTTTGATTAACTCTTATTATACACCAAAAATATGAATATTTCTACCCGCCGTCTATTGACCTCAATTACGAGGGAAATAGGCGGCTTTTTTGTTTCTAAAAAAATATTTTCAAGAAATTTTTGAAAAAGGGGTGATTTTGGGTGTGCATTTTGACCCCCTTTGTCCAAATGAGTGAAGGGGTTAATTCCGAACCACAAAAAGGTCAGCCCTTTCACTTGTATTTTGACAACTGAATAAATCATTCACTAAGACTTTAATTCTGATGATTTTAGCCACCTTATCGGGTACGCCGTGACTTCTGCATTGCAGAACAGCGAGAACTCCCGGTATAAGTAACAGGTTGCCCCTGTTACGGCGATGACAGTCAGAAGGATAATGATACTTCTCTACGGAGCTGGCGGAGTACCCGGCAGAGGTGAAATTCCTATGATACAGATTAGCAGTCTGTTCCTTAGTGACTTCCCGTGAGCTTATTGCTCGGCAAGGGGTGTTGAGAACAAATATTGCCCGACCGGTTAGGAAATGAGCCGGTCAAGTACATAGCCATACTGCGATGGCTATGAATTTTACGAAAGGAGGACGCACAAAGTGTCGAACTGCAAAACGATTGCGATATGCAATCAAAAAGGCGGAGTTGGAAAGACAACCACTACGGTAAACCTCGGCGTCGGTCTTGCAATGCAGGGGAAAAAAGTGCTGCTCATAGACGCAGACCCACAGGGCGACTTAACCACTTGTCTCGGTTGGCAGGATACAGACAACTTGGGTATCACGCTTGCAACGAAACTCACAGATGTCATAAATGAAACGATGAATGACCCTACGGTCGGTATTCTGCACCACGACGAAGGTGTTGACCTTGTTCCGGCAAACCTTGAGCTTTCTGCAATGGAATTTAACCTTGTCAACGCAATGAGCAGAGAGACGGCATTGAGGAACTATCTCAGCGAAGTGAAGGACAAATACGACTATATCCTTATAGATTGTATGCCTTCCCTCGGAATGGTAACAATCAATGCTCTATCTGCGGCAGACAGCGTAATAATTCCTGTTCAGGCTCAGTATTTACCGGCAAAAGGAATGACGCAGCTTGTTCAGACCATTTCACGAGTAAAGAAGCGTATCAATCCGAACTTAAAGATTGACGGTATGCTTCTCACTTTGGTGGATAGCCGTACCAACCTCGCCAAAAGCACGGTAGAAGCTCTGAGAGAGAATTTCGGTAGTCAAATCAAGATGTATAGAACATATATCCCGATTGCCGTAAAAGCCGCAGAGACTTCTTCCAAAGGCAAGAGCATTTATGCCTACGAACCCAACAGTACGGTGTCAAAGGCGTACACCGAATTTACAAAGGAGGTGTTAGCCGATGGCAGGAAGAAAGAGCGACTTCACTCTCACGAAGCTCGATGACTTATTCTCAACGCAGGAACAGAGAGATGAAGAAAAGCTTTCAAAAATCCGAGATATTCCCTTGACTGAAATTGACGATTTCCCCGACCACCCTTTTAAGGTGCGTGATGACGAGGATATGGCACAGCTCATTGAGAGTATCAAGGAACGAGGGGTTATTACTCCGGCAACGGTAAGGCAGAAAGAGGACGGCAGATACGAACTCATTTCAGGACACAGACGAAAGCGAGCTTGTGAGCTTGCCGGGTTTGATACGCTCCGTTGTGAAGTCGTTGACCTGAACCGAGACGAAGCCACGATTTTAATGGTTGAGAGCAACTATCAAAGGTCGCAGATACTTCCCTCTGAAAAAGCTTATGCCTACAAAATGCGTTTGGAAGCAATGAAAAGGCAAGGAGAACGCACGGATTTAACTTGTGACCCACTGGGGGACAAGTTGGCGGGAACAAAATCTGTAATGTTGTTAGCTGATAAATCAGATGACAGCAAAACTCAAATTCAGCGATATATTCGCCTTACAAACCTTGTTCCCGAACTTTTGGATTATGTGGACGAGGGGCGAATTAAAATGCGACCGGCGGTTGAATTGTCTTTTCTCGATGAGGACAGTCAGCGTGATGTGGTTGATGAAATCGACCTGAACGACGCAACCCCGTCCCACGACCAAACAATCCGTATGCGAAAGTTCTTTGAGGAGGGTAAGCTAACAACCGAAGCAATCCAAGCGATTATGTCGGAGGAAAAACCAAACCAAAGGGAGAAAATTGTTTTGAGGGGCGACAGGGTTCGACAGCTTATCCCGAAGAATATTCCCATAAGCCAAACGGAGGATTTTGTGTGCAAGGCATTGGAGCATTACAACAAGTTTCTGCGAAGCAGAGCCGACCGTGACAGCCGATAGCCTTCCCCCTTTCTCACACTCTAACCCCTATATATACCGGCTATTAACCTGCTGAAAAATATACTCTATCTCCCTTGAGTATATCTATCTCTAATAACATATAGCTGTCTATAAAAGGGTTCGCACATTTGGAGCAAAAGCAAAATGTCTGCTACGATAAAAAGTTCAGCCAATCGCACCTTTGATGTTTTTTGCCTGATTGAGTACGATTAAGGCGAAAGGAGCGATGGATATGAAAAACAGGCTAATACCTTGTGTTCTTGCCTGCCTGATGATTTTTCTCGTAGGTTGTAGCGGTAACACAGCCAAAGAAGCTGCACAGGAGATAACGAAAACAGAGACTTCTTTTCCGGCTGGTAATACCGAAACAAATTCTCAGGAAGAAACGGCAGAAGAACCGGAAAGCACGGCAGTTCAGGAAGAAACACCATTTACGGCAGAAGAAAGCCAGTCAACCGCTGAAAGTCAAACGGCTGAGACTGTTCAGACAAAACCGGCGGAAGAAAAACGGCTGATACTCCCGCAACCGAAAAGCCAAAGGCAGAGCCACCAAAGCAGACAACCACGCAGGCTGAATCCGAAAAACAAACGGAGCAGCCGAAAGAACAGACAACTGCCGAACAAAAGCCGGTTGAAAAGCCGACTGAAAAGCCGGCAGAACCGAAACCGACAGAGCCGCCCAAGCAGACATTCGATGTCAGCCCTTATGTAAGTTACGCAAAAGAGTATGCGGTAAGCATAGGACTTTCTCTTGACAGCACGGCGACAGAATGTTGGGACAATCCCATATCCGCAAATCCTAACCGAAGCGGTATCAAGTCTGATATTGAGAGCAGACTTAACCGATACAAGAACAGCGAGGGTTTTACCGCTGTGTGGATATGGACAGAAAAGCTATCCGATACGGAGTACAACATCTATATCGGCTACTGCTAAAACAAAATAATTTTAAGCAGACGCACTGAGTAAAATCGGTGCGTTTTTGCATTTCAAGGAGGAAAACGCAATGGTTAAAACAAAATTCAAGAAAGCCGTCTCGCTTATGTTGGCGGTGGTTATGAGCCTTACTGCTTTTATGGGCATTGGGGCAACGACAGCCTTTGCAGCCGTTGGAGAAAAAGCCGATGTGTACCTCGTCGATTATCCCCGAAGCGGAGATACCAATAACAACGGCGAATGGGGACACGGCAATCTCAACTATATGAACGGTTGGAAAGGCTTGTCCACGAAATACACAGGACTTCGTGCAATGGGTTCGTATTCAGGCAATATTGCCTACTGTATTGAACCGGGTACAGGTCAGCGGACTGGAGACACTCTCACCGAAAAGGACGAGAACTTCTTCAACAACATCAGCCCGAACGGTACGATTTCCGGCGATGATATTCGCCTGCTTATCGGTCGTATCTTGCAGTACGGCTATCGTGGAGGTATTTCGACAAGCTGGAAGTCTCAGAATGAAAGCGACGCCAACTGTATCGCACACGCTTATGCCACTCAGATTTTGATTTGGGAAACGATTGTCGGCGAAAGAGACGCAAGCTTCAATCACGTTTCTACCGGTGGGTATAATGCTGTGCTTGAATGTGTAAGCTCTGCACACCCACTTCGCAGTAAAATCTTGTCTTACTACAACAGTATGGTAACAAGTGTTCAGAATCACACCAAAGTGCCGAGCTTCTGCACAAGGTCAAGCGGTTCTGCAAAGGTAAACGAGCTTGAATGGAACGGAAGCAAGTATGTTGCTACTCTCACCGACACAAACGGTGTGCTTGGCAATTATAATTTCTCGGCAAACATTGACGGTGTTTCTTTCTCCGTCAGCGGTAACAAATTGACTGTTTCGATGGATAAAGCTCCGAGCAAGGAATTTACCATCACAGCCGCAAAGAAAAACGGCGTCCGCAGAGGTGTGGTCGTATGGTCTGACGGTATCCATCAGAACGGAAACGGCATTCAGGATGTGGTCACTTACGCTCAGGAGGTCAGCGACCCTGTCAGCGGCTTTGTCAAAATGAAGGTCAGCTACGGCTCTTGTCAGATTGTAAAGACAAGTGAGGACGGAAAGGTTGACGGCATTCAGTTTACTGTCAGCGGTAACGGTGTAAATCAGACAGTCACAACCGCAAACGGCGGTAAGTTCCAGCTTGATAACCTTATGCCCGGTGTTTACACGGTCACAGAGCAGTCTATTGACAAGTATGTGCCGCAGGAGGTTCACAGAGTAACTGTCGTTGCCGGTCAGGTGGCAAAGGTCAACTTCAATAATGTTCTCAAGAGAGGTAATCTTCAGGTTATCAAATCTTCGGAGGATAATCTTGTAGAGGGCGTTACCTTCCACCTTTACGGCACTTCTCTTGCGGGTATTGCCGTAGATGAATATGCCGTAACAGATAAGAACGGTGTTGCTTCTTTCAATGATGTGCTTATCAGCGGTACTACCCCTTACACTGTTGAAGAAGTAGATACGGCTATCCGTTATGTTGTGCCTGCAAATCAGACCGCACCGATTAACTGGAAAGATGTTACAACCCGCAATTTCACGAACATTCTCAAAAAGTTCAGCGTAACTGTAACAAAGAGCGACCGTGAGGAAGGAACGCCGCAGGGCGACGCTACCCTTGCCGGAGCAGTTTACGGTATCTATAAAGGCGAAACCCTTGTGGACAAGTATGTAACGGATAAGAACGGTCAGTTTACCACAAAGGAATATATCTGTGATGACGACTGGACAATCCGTGAAATCACTCCGTCCGAGGGCTATCTGCTTGATACCACAATCCATAAGGTCGGTGCTGAACCGCAGCTTTATACGGTTGAACACAATCAGACAGCAAATGATGTTACAGAGCAGGTTATGAAAGGTAATATCGCCATCATCAAGCATACCGATAACGGAGAAACACAGATTGAGACACCTGAAAACGGTGCAACCTTTGAAATCTATCTCAAATCTTTCGGCAGCTTTGACGCAGCAGAAGAAGATGAAAGAGATGTTATCGTCTGTGATGAAAACGGCTTCGGTCAGACAAAGAATATGCCGTATGGTGTATATACCGTTCATCAGACCTCCGGTTGGGAGGGGCGTGAGTTAATGGACGACTTCGATGTGTTCATTTCTCAGAACGGACAGACCTACCGCTATCTTATTAACAACGCAAACTTTGAAAGCTATATCAAGGTTGTTAAGGTGGACGCAGAAAGCGGTAAAAACATTCCTTATGCCGGTGCTGGGTTCAAAATCTTTGACCCGGACGGCAATCAGGTAACAATGACTTTCACTTATCCTACTCCGACAACGATAGATATTTTCTACACTGATGCAAACGGACAGCTTGTTACACCGGAGAAACTGGAATACGGCAAGGGATATTCTCTTGTTGAGGTTCAGGCTCCTTACGGATATGTGCTTGACAGCACACCGGTGTACTTTGATGTGGCAGAGGAACATTCTTCCGATGAGGGTGGTATTACCGTGATTAAGGTCGATAAGCCTAATATGGCACAGAAAGGTACTGTCAGCATTGAAAAGACCGGCGAGGTATTCTCAGGGGTAAATATCTCCGGAGAGGAAAATGCCGATGTGATTTATCAGCCTGTCTATGAAGTGAAAGGTCTTGCAGGTGCGGTTTATGAGATTACCGCAGCAGAAGATATTATCACTCCTGACGGAACACTCCGTTATGCAAAGGGCGAGGTCGTAGATACTGTTACCACATATGAAAACGGACTTGCAAAGAGTAAGGAGCTTTACCTCGGCAGATATACGGTAGTTGAAATTACCGCACCGGAGGGTATGGTTATCAACAAGGAAGCACACGAGGTCGAGCTTACCTACGCAGGTCAGGAAGTCGCCGTGACGGAAACTGCAACCAGCTTCGTAAACGAGAGACAAAAGGTTACGGTAAGTCTTGAAAAGGCAATCGAAAAGAACGACATCTTCAATATCGGCAACGGCGATGAAGTGAAGAACATCAGCTTCGGACTTTTTGCCGCCGAGGAACTTGTTTCCGCAAGCGGTACTTCTATCCCGGCAGACGGACTGATTGAGATTATCTCTCTTTCCGAAAACGGCAAGGCAACGCTGAAAACCGACCTTCCTTTTGGAAGCTACTATGTAAAGGAACTTGCAACTGATGAGCATTATATCCTTTCCGACAGCAAGTATCCGTTTACTTTCAGCTATGCGGGACAGGATACCGAAACTGTTGAGATTGCAGTCAATGACGGCAAGCCGATTGAAAACAAGCTCATTTACGGTTCTGTTTCCGGTAAGAAGATTACCGAAAACGGCGAAGCACTGGGAGGTGCTGTAATCGGTCTGTTTAAGGCTGATGAAACCGAATTTACAAAAGAAAATGCTTTGATGACTGCTACCTCCCAAAAAGACGGTAGCTTTTCTTTTGAGAAAGTACCGTATGGCAACTGGCTTGTAAGAGAAATCGAGCAGCCGGAGGGCTTCGTGCTTGATGAAACTTCTTATGAAGTTAAAATCTCCGAGGTCGCTCAGGTCATTGAGGTCGAAATCGTCAATGAGTATGTTCACGGCAATATCAAGTTGACTAAGGTCGATGAAGATTACCCGGACAACAAGCTGACAGGAGCGACCTTTGAGGTTTACAAAGATGTAAACGGCGATGGCAAACTGGACGACGGCGACGAGCTTATCGGTACACTCAACGAAACTTCTACGGGTATTTACGAGATGAAGGAGCTTCTTTACGGAAAATACCTTGTAAGAGAAACCAAAGCACCGGAGGGCTTTGAGCTTGATAAGGGTGTGTACTCTGTTTTCATTGAAAAAGATGAAACCACCTACGAGGTAGAAAACAAAGCCGGCGTCGGCTTTATTAACACGGCTATGAAAGGAAACCTGAAAATCGTTAAGACTTCCTCAGACGGTAAGGTTGAAGGCTTCACTTTCAGAGTTACGGGAGTAAACGGATACGACCGAAGCTTCACGACCGATAAGAACGGCGAAATCGTTATTGAGGGACTTCGTATCGGCGATTACACCGTTTCCGAGGTTCAGGATACTGTTTCTGCTTCCTATGTGCTTCCTGCGGATAAGATTGCAACAGTAAAGGTCGGCTCTACTACCGTTGTGGAAATGCACAATGAGCTGAGAGACACACCAAAGACCGGAGATAACAGCAATGTGGGCTTGTGGACGGCACTTGCGGGACTTTCTGCCCTCGGTATTGTCGGCACAGCCGTTGTTGCGTACAGAAAAAAGAAGAAGGAGGACAATGAGTAATGGACGCTAAAACAATCGTAGCAGTTGTATTAGTCGCCTTTATTATCGGCGGCTTTATCTTCTTGCAGATTAAGAACAGAAAGAAATAAGGAACACCAAAGTGGGCGGGTATTGTTGGGGTCCCCACGAAGTTAAAAGACTTCGTGGGGAGAGGAGGAACAACGGAGCGTGTGAGCTTTTCGCTGTAAAGCGGAAACGAGCAAAGCGCAGTTTGTGACGACGACACTTCGCCCACAGTTCTTTTACGGAGGTGCATTATGAATAAGCAAAAGACGGTTGACAGCAAGGTGCTTGCAATACTCAGAGAATGCCCTGAAACAAGGTATGACGATATGCAGCTTATCCTTTGCTATTACAACCGATACAGCTATATGAGAGTCGGCGATTTGCCGCTTGAAGATATAGTCAACAACTATAAAGGGTACGGCTTACCGTGCTTTGAAACTATCCGCAGAGCAAGACAGAGGGTGCAATCCCTGTTCCCCGAACTGTCAAGGCAGTGTAGCGGTTGCAACTGCGGAAACATCAGAATTGTGATTGAAGTAAGCTGAGGTGTGGATATGAACGAGGAAAAAAGAAAAATCGGTGAATACACCGTTCTCTGCTCGGTCAATGTGGGCGAAAAGGAAATTATCTTGGCTTCCAATGAGCAAAGTACAAACGGCGATAAATTTATGTGCGGTTTTGTGGAGCGTAATGACCTGTTTGAACTATGCTCCGAATGTATGGCAAGCGATGACTATATCGAAATCGCACACCTTTTCGGTAGCCGTGTGGCAAATGAAGCGGAGCTTTTCAAGGAACAGGTCGAAAAACTGGATATTCCAATCACGCTTATAACGGAAGCCGACTGTATCCCCGACCACTATTCCAAAGACATAAACGGCAAAATCATTGCCATTGACCCCAAGGTATTAAAACCCGAATTTCAGCGAGCCGACAGACAGCTCTATTATGTTACGGGCGGCTTCGGTGCGTCGGCGAACAGCCGTGGGAGTGCCGTATTTTGTACCAATCTTCACACCGGCAAATCAACCCGATATGAAAGAATGGATGTTATGGGCGAAGTAAAGCCTGAGCGTCTGCCTGAATGGGCAAAGGAAAAGGCACAGGAGCTTTTACACAAGAAGCGAAACAAAGACAAAGAACGATAAGGAGGACAAAGCAATGAAGGAAAAATTCACTTTTCAGCAGAAAACAAAGCTTCTGACAAAGCTGTTTGACGCAGACTGCAATACGGAAAAGAAATTGCAGCAGCTTGATATGGAGAGCATTTTGAAAATTCCCGGTATTACTATTCCGGATATGAGCCTGATTATCGAGCTTCAGAAGCAGACCAAAGCCAATAAGCTGTTCTCTTATTTGGGAGGTGGCACTGATGAGCAGGCAGGAACAGAATGACCGTCATATCATTTGGAGTGACCTTAACCTTGACCTTGATGATTGGCGAGAGTCGTTAGAGGAACTGTACCCTGACTACCCCGAAGATGAACTGTACGACATTATGGTAAAATCCAATGCCGAAAACCTATATGATGAACGAGTAAATCTCAATATTCAGCTCTCACAGCCGATTATCGTTATCGGCGACCTCGGCAGATGGAACGGCAGAGTGTCGGGATACAAGATGATTGATTCCGGCAACATAAAAGACTGCCTATATTCCGATACCGATTACACCGAATGGTATGTGGATAAGTACGGCGACCTTCGTGCCGACGCCGTTCATCACGACGGCACAAACCATTATCTATACCGTGTATTCAAAGACGGTGTTACTGATAAGCAGATTGAAAATCTGCAAGATAAAATCTATAACGGAAAAGCCACAAGAGCCGACATCACACGAGTTACCAAAAGGCTCGGCGATGATATTGCCGGAGTTTATGGCTTTTCTATTCCAAAGCAAAGACAACCTAACGAACAATCGAGGTGATGAAAATGGATTACAGAGTATTGACCGAAGCAGAGCGTAAATACACCTTCAGCCAAAGTCAGCAGCTATCTATGCAGACCGGTCTTATCGGATATTTGAGAGCCGACTTCGGTTCTGCCGGGAACGAGTTTTGGACGACTTGGAACGATTTCAGAAAAGACTTGAAAACCGAGGAATTTAAGGCTGAATTTGACGATGTGATAAACGGATTGCGTGACGGCGATGTTTTGTCCGGCAGAAAGGCTATGTCCTCTTACTGTTATTCCACTCCCGACAGTTCCTTCAATGATGACCGCAACCACTACGGCATTCGTCTTGATACGGAAAAGTACAGCTATCTTATGAGGTTTAACCCCAACAGGGGCGAGTACAATCTGTACTGCTATTGCTATCAGAAAGAGTGGCTGAACAGCCACTTGAAAAATGCCGAGCGTGGTATCCGATTTATCGACCCGCACTATCAGGAGCAGTTTCGCATTGCGGACGGAGAGAAAATTTCAATTAAGCTCGGCGACGGAAAAACAATGGAGAGGACTTGCAGATATATTGATGACTACCATTTGGAGGTCGGTACAAATCTCTACCACATCTGCGAATTTGCCGAGCTTTGCGAGAGAAACGGTCATACCGTAGAACCAGCCGCAAAAGAAAACACGAAGCCTGCAAAGGACAAAGAAAAATCACGATAAGGAGGTGCAGACGAGGTGGCAAGGAAATTTGACCTGATTTCGGAGCTATACGAAAGAACCTGTTTTGCAGTTACAGACAACCCGGTAAACTGGCAATCGTTTCTGAAAACAGCAGGCAGAAATTTCAGGCTCCGATTTGATGAACAGCTTCTTATTTATGCCCAAAGACCCGACGCAACAGCCGTGCTTGAAATCGAACGATGGAACGGCACTTTCGGTCGCTGGGTAAATCGAGGAGCAAAAGGTATTGCCGTATTTGAGGACGCAGACAGAAGCCGTCAAAGGCTGATTCATTACTTTGATATATCGGACACCCACGAGAGCCGATATTCCCGCCCTGTGCCAATTTGGGAGATGAGCCCCGAATTTGAAGCAGAGGTTATTGAAACGCTTGAAAACACTTTCGGTGCGGTAAACGATACAACGAGTATTGAAAACGTCGTCAAAGAGAGCATTGCCAATGCCGTAGAGGACAACATCGCAGACTATATCTCCGACTTTATGAGTTTGGGTGCAGGAAGCGATATTGAGTATTTGTCTGCCAACGAAGCAAATGCCTTGTATTTGGAGCTTGTCAGAAACAGCGTATCATATATGGTTATGGCACGATTGGGGCTGGACGCAGACAAGGTTTATTCTCCCGATGACTTTGCCGGGATTTCAAGCTTCAATTCACAGGAAGTTCTCAATGCGGTGGGTATTGCTACAAGCGACATTGCTGAAATGGCGTTGCTCCCTGTCAGCAGAACAATCAGCACGCTCAGCAAGGAAAATCGCATAATTGATGAACAGGGGCAATCCGAATACAATAAAGACATCAAAGACGAAAGGAGTCAAAGCGATGAGCGAAATCACATACACGATGGTGGGAGACTACAATCTTCCGAACCTGAAACTGCCGGAGCAGACGGAAGTGACTCTCGGCAGATGGTCGCAGATGAGGAGAACTTATCTGAAGGAACATCACAAAATCCTGTACTACAATCTTCTGACGAAAGGGATTCTGAACAGCCACTTGGCGGAGGTTCAGCAGAGAGCCAGCGAACTGGAGGAAACTCTCGTGAAGCAGATGGCACAGAAAGCCGGGCTGACGGAACAGATGAAAGCGGAAGATATGATGAAGTGGGTTCGCCTGATGAACAACATCAGGAACTCGGCACAGGAAATCGTGAAGAAACAGGTAATATTCGCTTAGAGTATTACGACAGAAACCACGAGAACAAGAGCCTGCCGTTTTTCGGTGGTGACGATACTATCCGAGAAATACTCGGCACAACCCCGCATTTGTCCGCTTCAAAGGAAGAAATCAAAGACTTCTATGAGAGAAATACGGACAATGCGACCCGTACCGAATATATCAAGGGTATTTTCAACAACGATTACACACAGCTTACTTTAAGCGACGGCAGGCTTGTGGGATACAAAACATTTCAGAATGTTCTCCACTTGTGGGAGGGCGAATACGAAAACAGAACCGCTCAGAGCTTCTATGACTGGGGTGTTATCGCACAGCATTTTGAAGCAATGAGACTTTTGGGAGAATTGACCGATACAATGAAACCGCTTCCGTCTATGGACGGTCAGTTGACTCTCATAATGAGCAATCAGGCAGAGGAACAAAAAACCTCTGCCTTTATTTTTTCTCAGGAAATCATTGACGCTGTACTGACCCGTGGAAGCGGAGTTTCCGAGGGCAAAATGCGTATCTATGAGCAGTTTGAAAAGAGCCTTTCCGCAAAGGAAAACGCCGACTTTTTGAAAAACGAATACGGTTGGGGCGGCTCTTACCCTGTCATTATCGGTGCAGGTATTGACGAACAGCACGACGGAAAAGGTATCACAATTTCAAAAGGTATCGGAAGCGACAAGCCGCACATTACGCTTTCTTGGTCTCAGGTTGAAAAGCGTATCGGAGACCTTATCCGAATGGACAGATACTTAAATCCAAAGGAAAAAGAAAAGTACCCGGAATGGCTTGAAAAGCAGGAAGAACGGCGAGCCGAGCTTGCAGAGCAGAGAAAAAACCGAGAGATACTCTCTACCGCACCGCCTGAACCTGAAAACAAAGAGGACGAAACGGAAGCACAGTATGAATATCATCTCGGCGATAGCGTGTATATCGGGGCTTCTCAGTATGAGATTTTATCCTTTGACGAAAACCGTGTAATGCTCTATGACTTTGATATGCCCCTTTTCAACAAAGAGCTTCCAAGGGAAGAATTTGACCGAAAAGTGCGTGAAAATCCAATGAACAACCACTTGAAGGTCAGTGTATTACCGGCAGAAGAAAAAGCCGTTACAGGCGAAAATGAAGCTCAAAACGATACCAAAACCGTACAGGATTTCAGTCCGAAAACCGGTTATGACGACGCCTTCTATATCGACCGGGACAAAGAAAGTGTAACTTGGATGTACTATAACCCCGACAGCAATGCCGGAGGTCAGTATGTTACAAATACGCTTTCTTTTGACGAGATACAGCAAGCCGCACGGGAGTATGACTCGGCTGAGGATTTCTTTGATTACCTCGGCAGCATTGCAAATCAGGAGCTTGCCGATGTTGGTACGGAATGGTTTGATGATGCAGAGCGAGAGTTTCACAGGACACCGGATTTGACCGACTGTACCTCTGCCACAATGGAAGCTCTCATTGAAAATGTTGAAAGAGCCGATATGGTGGCAACGAATATCGGAAATGTACCGATTGAGGATTACAGAGAAATAGTTGCAACTCAAAACGGTTTTGACAGCTATGAGGAAATGTATAACGAGGGTGTCCGTATCGGAGGCGGTTATGACAAAGAGCCAGAACCGATTGTTCCCGCTTGGGAGCAAAAGAAAAAGTCAAAGGTTAAGAGCTTTGACCTCCACCCGGATATTCCGATGTCCGAGCGACACAACTTTGACCTTGCTAACAATCAAGTCGAGGAAGTGAACAAGAAAGAGCGTTTTCACAGAAACTATGCGGCGATTACGGTCTTGAAAGATTGTCAAAGCAAAAACCGTTTTGCAACATCTGATGAGCAAAAAATCTTGTCGAGATATGTCGGCTGGGGCGGTATTCCCGAAGCCTTTGACGAACGAGCCGGAGCTTGGCATACCGAATATGCAATGCTAAAAAATATCCTGACGCCGGAGGAATATGCGTCGGCAAGAGAAAGCACCTTGACCGCCTTTTACACTCCGCCCGAAGTATCTACCGCCATTTACAAGGTGTTGGAACAAATGGGATTTCAGGAGGGCAACCTGCTTGAGCCGTCCTGCGGTATCGGTAATTTCATCGGTATGCTGCCTAAGTCAATGGAAAACGCAAAGGTTTACGGCGTGGAGCTTGATACCATTTCAGCCGGTATCGCACAGCAGCTTTATCAGAAATCTTCCATTGCGGCACAGGGGTTTGAGGAAGTGAATGTTCCCGACAGCTTCTTTGACGGCGTTATCGGCAATGTGCCTTTCGGAGATTTCAAAGTCTCCGACAAACGATACGACAAGTACAACTTCTTAATCCACGATTATTTCTTTGCGAAATCGCTTGATAAATTACGCCCCGGCGGTGTGATGGCTCTTGTGACAAGCAAAGGAACTATGGACAAGGAAAACTCCAATGTGCGTAAATATATCGCACAGAGGGCGGAGCTTCTTGGAGCAATCAGACTTCCGAATGACACCTTCAAAGGCAACGCCGGAACAGAGGTTGTATCCGATATTCTGTTTTTGCAAAAGCGAGACAGGCTCATAGATATTGAGCCGGATTGGGTTCATCTTGACACCGACGAAAACGGTATAAGGATGAACTCATATTTTGTTCAGCACCCGGAAATGATACTCGGCGAAATGAAAATGGTAAGCGGTCGCTTCGGACCGGAAGCAACCTGTGAGCCGTTTGATAATGCCGACCTTTCGGAGCTTTTGAACGAAGCAGTCTCGAACATTCACGGAGAAATCTCCGAATACGAGGTTGCCGATGAGCTGGAGGAAGAAGATAATTCTATACCGGCAGACCCGGAGGTAAGGAACTTCTCTTACACGGTTTTGGACGATAAAATCTATTTCCGTGAGAACTCCCGTATGTCCCCGGTGGAGGTATCGGCAACCGCCGAGAACCGCATTAAGGGTATGATTGGGATAAGAGATTGCGTCCGTAACCTGATTGAACTGCAAACCGAGGATTACCCCGACAGCGAAATCAAGCAGGCACAGGAAAAGCTGAACACTCTGTATGACAGCTTTACGAAGAAGTACGGACTGATTAACAGCCGTGCCAATACTTCCGCCTTTTCCGACGACAGCTCCTATGCTCTGCTGTCTGCTCTTGAGGTCATCAACGAAGATGGCGAATTGGAACGCAAGGCGGATATGTTCTTCAAAAGGACGATTAAACCGCACAAGCCGGTAACGGAGGTTGACACCGCAGATGAAGCTCTTGCTGTATCTATGGGTGAAAAAGCAGCCATTGATATGGAATATATGATGGAGCTTTCCGGCAAAAGCGAGGAAGAATTATTCTCTGACTTAAAGGGTGTAATCTTCTTAAATCCTCTTTATGAGTACGGCAATTCTTATGAACCGAAGTATCTGATGGCAGACGAATATCTGTCGGGCAATGTTCGTGAGAAGCTGGCAACAGCCAAAAGGTCTGCGGCATTGTATCCCGAAGATTACACCGTCAATGTGCAGGCACTTGAAAAGGTGCAGCCAAAGGATTTGACGGCAAGCGAGATTTCCGTAAGGCTCGGTGCGACTTGGATACCGCCTGAAATTTCCCAACAGTTTATGTTTGAGTTTCTCGACACCCCACGCTATGCACAGTGGAATATCAAGGTTCACTACTCTCAGTTTACCGGCGAATGGAACATTGAGGGAAAGAGCTATGACCGTTCCAATGTAAAAGCGTACAGCACATACGGCACTTCCCGTATCAACGCATATAAGATAATCGAGGAAACGCTCAATCTGAAAGATGTCCGTATCTTTGACTATATCGAAGATGACGAAGGCAAAAAGAAAGCCGTTCTCAATAAAAAGGAAACGGCAATCGCACAGGCAAAGCAGGAACTCATAAAGCAGGGCTTTCAGGACTGGATATGGGCTGACTCTGCCCGCCGAGAAAAACTCACGAAGATGTATAACGAAAAGTTCAACAGCATAAGACCCCGTGAGTACGACGGAAGCCACATTGTTTTCAACGGTATGAACCCGGAAATCGAACTCCGTGAACATCAGAAAAATGCGGTTGCACACATTCTGTACGGCGGCAATACGCTGTTGGCACACGCAGTCGGTGCAGGCAAAACTTTTGAAATGGTGGCGGCTGCTATGGAGTCCAAACGACTTGGACTTTGCAATAAGTCGCTGTTCGTAGTCCCGAATCACTTAACCGAACAATGGGCGGCGGAGTTTTTACAGCTCTATCCGGCGGCGAATATTCTTGTTGCGACAAAGCGAGATTTTGAGACCAAGAACCGCAAAAAATTCTGCGGTCGAATTGCTACGGGAGATTATGACGCAGTAATCATCGGTCATTCCCAGTTTGAAAAAATACCGATGTCCATTGAAAGACAGAGGGCAATTCTTGAGCAGCAGCTTGAAGAACTGACAGACGGTATTATGGATTTGAAGCGAAACCGTGGAGAAAACTTTTCCATTAAGCAGCTTGAAAAGTCTAAAAAGTCCGTGAAGCAAAAGCTGGAAAAGCTCAACGACCAAAGCAGAAAGGACGATGTTGTTACCTTTGAAGAACTCGGTGTGGACAGACTTTTTATTGATGAGAGTCATTATTACAAGAACCTCTATCTTTACACCAAAATGCGTAATGTGGGCGGTATTGCTCAGACGGAAGCACAGAAATCCTCCGACCTGTTTATGAAGTGCCGATACCTTGACGAGCTTACAGGCGGTCGAGGAACGGTATTTGCAACCGGTACTCCTATCTCAAACAGTATGGTGGAACTCTATACCATTCAGCGATACTTGCAGTACAACACGCTGTCTCTTATACACATCTGACGCTGCCGACGATCTTACGCGTGTAGATC